>Ga0074044_10000650_pt1 | contig 32766 bp, 35 predicted proteins | sample BogForMeECP23OM1_FD_94443 | JGI IMG/M metagenome (GOLD analysis project Ga0074044, IMG submission 94443) | Bog forest soil microbial communities from Calvert Island, British Columbia, Canada - Bog Forest MetaG ECP23OM1 | ecosystem: Environmental > Terrestrial > Soil > Wetlands ...
TACCGCCTTGGCCGGATTGGCGATGGTGTTGGCGCCGATGAAATTGGTGATGCCGGAATCTTCGGTGGCGGTGCGGGTGATCTGGGTTTGATCTTGAAATTCCGCCGTGTCGTTGATGTTGACCTTTACGGTCAGGATGTCGCCGACCTGATGGGCGCGCTGATCCTTGAAGAACGCCCGCGAGCCGTTGCGCCACAGCGAATTGGCATTGTAGGTCACCGGCTGCGGCGTCGGCATCGGCATCTGCACCGGCTTGTATCCGGGCTTGGTCGTGGGATTGTCGACCGGCGACAGCGGCGGCTGCTGGCCGATCTGTTTCAAACGATCGAGCGAGGTACAACTGCTGCTGAGTACGGCGACCGTGGAGAGCAGTACGCAACGCAGCAGCAATACGCGTTTCGACATCGGACTACCTTTCACGCAGCGCTACTCACTCGGGCCTTTCTGTGGGCTCTGCAGCGGACTCGGGCGCCGGCTGCGGCGCATTATCGACAACGTGGGTGATCACGGCGGCGACCGTCACGCGGCCGGGCGCCACAACGATGCCCTGCACGACGCGTTTCGACTCGGCATTGAGCACGCCGATCGAATCGCCGAGCGCACCGGCTGCTTGCGCCTGGCCGCGCAGCGTCAGCACCAATCCCGGCGCTTGGTAGACGATGGTCACGGTGTCGTTGCGCTGCACGATCTCGGGCTTCATCAGATCGGCCGCGTGGAGCGGCTGGTCCGGGCGAAGTTGATGGCGTGCCGCAAGGCCTACCGCGTCGCCGACAACGCTGATGGCGCCGCCTTCGGACTTCGGCCGCCGCAGGATGGTGAGATCGGATGCTTTGAGCACCTCGCCATGCTCGACCGGGTGCTCGACCGCGACGGCGGCGACCGTCTCGATCGCAGTGCCGGTGTAGCGCGCCGGCTGCCGGTGCAGCTGCGCGCTCGACGGCAGATCGAATGTCACGTCGAAGTGCGCGCTGCGCGGATCGTAGGCAAGACCGAGCACCTGCAGCTCGCCGGTCGCGCTCGGCTCGACTTGCAGCGTGCGCACGTCGCGGTCGAAGTTGACTGAAATATTTTGCGCCGCGCCAAATCCGAATTGTCCGGACAATGCTTGCGCGACGCGCGCCGAAATCTCTGGCGCGGTGATTGCGCGGCTTTGCCGCGTGACGATGACCTCGGCGAGCCCGCGCGTGTCGATGTCGATGAGCTGGTGCGGACGGATGGCCTCGACGATGCGCTCGGTCGCCACCGCGCCTCTGGTGCCGAGATCGGGCGAACGGAAGATCGCCACGTCGGCTACCGGGCCGGCATTCTCGATGAGGTCGCCGATGCGCACGATGTCGCTCGTGACGGTGACGCTGGCGCGCAGCGCCGGCGCCGGCGTTGCGGTCTGGGCGGCGGCCACGGCGGCGAGCGGACCCGCGAGCGCGAGCAGAACGGCAAAAGTTCGGATCTGGCGGCCGATCATCAGAACGACCTTTCTCATTTCATCAGTTGCGAGGTCGTCTGCAGCATTTCGTCGGCCGCGGTGATGACCTTCGAATTCATCTCGTAGGCGCGTTGCGCCGCGATCAGGTTCGAGATTTCGGTGACGGCCTCGACGTTGGACTGTTCGAGGCTGCCCTGCAGCAGGCTGCCGGCGCCGTTGGTGGCCGGCAGGCCATCCTGCGGCGTGCCGGACGCCGGCGTGGCGGTGAACAAATTGTCGCCGTTCGCCTGCAGGCCGGCATCGTTGATGAAGGTCGTGAGCGTGAACTGGCCGAGGATGCTCGACGTCGTGCTGTTGGGCAGTGTCACCGAAACCTGGCCCTGCTGGTTGATGGTGATGCCGGTCGAATTCGCCGGGATGGTGATGGTCGGCTGAACGACGTTACCCTCCGCCGTCACGACGCGGCCCTGAGCATCCATCTGGAACGAGCCGTCGCGCGTATAACTGTAGCTGCCGTCGGGCATCAGGATCTTGAACCAGCCCGAGCCCTGGATCGCGACGTCGAGCGTATTGCCGGTCTGCGCCAGTGTCCCCTGCGTCATCAGCCGCGGCGTGCCGACGGTCTTTACGCCGGAGCCAAGCTCGATACCGACCGGCAGGATGTTGCCCTGGTCGGAAGCCTGGGCGCCGATGCGCTGCACGTGCTCGTAGATGAGATCCTGAAACTCGGCACGCTGGCTCTTGAAGCCGGTGGTGCTCATGTTGGCGATGTTGCCGGCGATGACCTGGACCTGGAGGTCCATGGCCGCCATTCCGGTCGCTGCAGTGTCAAGGGCACGCATGATACGGTCTCCTGAAGCTCAATTCCTACGAACTACTCGGCGTCTGGGAGAGCTGTGACAACGCGTTGCGGCGCTGGTCGCCCTGCTGCTGGAGAATGCTGGCGATATCGGTGTAGCTGCGGGTGATTTCGATCATGCGCGCCATCTCGGCGACCGCATTCACGTTCGATTTCTCGACCGCGCCTTGCACCAGGCGTGTGCCGGCCGGCGCTGGACCGGCATTGACCCCGTTCGGCGCCGTGAACGTACTGCTGCCGTCCTTCTGCAGACGCTGCGGCTGATCAAATCCGACGAGTTGCAGCCGTCCGCGTGGCGCGTCGGCGGTTCCGGAGCCCTCGCGCACCGTGATGATGCCGTTGTTGCTGATGGCAACGTCATGATCGGTGGCCTGGAACGTGATCGGCCCGCTGTCGCCGAGCACTTGGTAGCCTTCGCTGGTGACGAGCTGGCCGGCGGCGTTGGTCGAGAGCGTGCCGTTTCGGGTGTAACGTTGTCCGCGCGGCGTTTGCACGACCAGGTAGCCCTTGCCATCGATGGCGACGTTGAGCGGATCGCCCGTGCGCTCGATCGCGCCGGGACTGAAATCGATCCAGCTCGCGCGGTCCTGCACGAAGCTGACGCGCCGATCGCTGCCGGTGAACTGTTGGTCACTGGCGCGCGGCATGAGGTATTCCCCGAACGCCGCGTTGTCGGCCTTGTAGCCGGTGGTGTCGATATTGGCGACGTTGTTGGCAATGATGTCGAGCTCGTGGCTGAGCGCCATCTGCCGCGACAAGCCGACGAGAAGGGCATTCTCCATCGGTACTCTCCCCTTAAGCGAGCAAGATGCCGTCTCCTCGACAGCTTCCTGGTGTGCACCGCCGGCTCTCCCAAGCCGCGGCAAAGCCAGAATTGCAGAAGCCGTGCCAACGAGAGAATATCTGATTTATCAATGGTTTATGATAAATCGCCATGGCCCATGAGCGGGCAGAAAGCGCCACCGCGCCGGCTCAACTGGGCAAATAATTCCTGTCCCTGTTACCTCCGCAAGTATCCGTTAACCATTCCTGCCTAGCGTGGTTTTTGACAGCGCCACATCCGATGGCGCCGAGTCGCGCTCGCGGCGTTGGTTCTGCGTTATGTCCTGCCGACTGCGTGCGCCCTGACGCAAGCGGGAGCGGTGATGGCAACGAAGAACGAAACGCAGACCGTAGCCGAGAACGAAGAAGCCGAAGGCCAGGAGGGCAAAGACGCCTCCGCGCTCAAGCGCCGGCTACCTCTTAAGCTCATTCTGATCGCGGCCGCAGGCATCGTCGGTCTCGGCGCCATCGGCGGCGGCGGTTATTTCTTGTTCGGCCGCCATAGCAACACGGCGGCCGCCGCCACTCAGATCAAGCCGCCGGTTTTTGTCGATATGCCCGATGTCTTGGTGAACCTGTCGTCGAGCGGCAGCAGCGACCGTACGCAATATCTCAAAGTGAAAATCGCGCTCGAACTGCCGGATGATGCCGTGATGGCGCAGATCCAGCCGCTCATGCCGCGGCTGCTCGACACCTTCCAGACTTACCTGCGGGAATTGCGGCCGACCGATCTCGATGGCTCGGCCGGACTCTACCGGCTCAAGGAAGAGCTGACCCGGCGCGTCAACGCCGCCATCGCGCCGAACCGGATCAATGCTGTGCTGTTCAAGGAAATCGTCGTTCAGTGAGGGTCTCAATCCAGCACTCTGAAGCAGCGACTGTGAACCGATGGCACTGAAGGATCAGATCGACCAAGACGCGCTCGCCGCCGAGTGGGGGGTCGCGCTCGAAGCCGAGCAACAAGCGGCCGAGAGCGAGCCAACGACCGAGCAGGCCGAAGGCGACGCCGAGGCCATGGCGGCGCATTGGGCAACCATGGTCGATGACGGCCAGTTCATCCAGGCTGCAAAGGGCGGCGCCGAGCGCATCCTCACCCAGGAGGAAATCGACTCGCTGCTCGGCTTCAGCCTCGCCGACGTCAATCTCAATGATAATTCCGGCATCCGCGCGATCATCGACTCGGCGATGGTCTCCTACGAGCGGTTGCCGATGCTGGAAATCATCTTCGACCGGCTGGTCCGGTTGTTGACGACCAGTCTGCGCAACTTCACTTCGGATAACGTCGAGGTGTCGCTCGACCGTATCACTTCGGTGCGGTTCGGCGACTACCTCAACTCCATACCGCTGCCCGCCATCCTCGGCGTGTTCAAGGCCGAGGAGTGGGACAATTTCGGCATGCTCACCGTCAACTCGAATCTGATCTATTCGATCATCGATGTGCTGCTCGGCGGCCGCCGCGGCCAGACCGCGATCCGCATCGAAGGCCGCCCCTATACCACGATCGAGACCAACCTCATCAAGCGTATGATCGAGGTCGTACTCGCCGATGCGGAGCTCGCCTTCAGGCCGCTCTCGCCGGTGAAGTTCAACATCGACCGGCTGGAGACCAATCCGCGCTTCGCCGCCATCTCGCGGCCGGCGAATGCGGCGATCCTGGTGCGGCTGCGCATCGACATGGAAGATCGCGGCGGCACGATCGAGCTGCTGTTGCCCTACGCAACCATCGAGCCGATCCGCGACGTGCTGTTGCAGATGTTCATGGGCGAGAAATTCGGGCGCGACGCGACCTGGGAAGGTCACCTCGCGACCGAGATCGGCCAGACGGAAATCGCAGTCGACGCCGTGTTGTACGAGGCGCAGCTGCCGCTCAAGCAGATCATGAAGCTCGACGTCGGCGACACCCTGATGCTCGAGCTCAAGTCGGACGCGCTGGTCATCGTGCGCTGCGGCGACGTCACGCTGACCGAGGGCCGCATGGGCCGCGTCGGCGACCGCGTCGCGGTGCGCGTCACCAAAACCTTACGCAAACCCAACACGACCTTCGCCATGTTCGAAATGGCGGGCGGCACCCGCAACCCCATGGAGGCACCGTGAGCAACGGCATTGGAATGGTCATCGAAAGCCTGGTCGCGATCCTGCTCATGCTGACGGTCGGCTATTGCATGTTGCTCAATCGGCGCCTCAAGGTCTTGAAAGCCGATGAGCACTCGCTGCGGGCGACCATCGCGGAGCTTGTCACGGCGACCGAGATCGCCGAGCGCGCCATCGCCGGCCTCAAGATCACCGTGCACGAATGCGACGTCGGCTTGGGCGAACGTCTCAGCCGCGCCGAAACGATGACCACCGAGCTCGATCGCCGGCTGACCGCCGGCAAGGACATACTTCATCGCCTGTCTCAGATCGCGATCGCCGGGCGGCCGCCGCATGAGCAGAACGCACCGCTCAACGATGCGAAGTCCGTCGCAGTCGCGGCGCAAGCCTTCGCCGAGAGACTACGCATGAAGGTGCACGGTCACGCGGCATGATCCGCTTCATCCGCGATCTGCGGCTCATTCCGATCGCAGTGGTTGCGTGTGCGTGCCTCTTGGCGTTGAAGGCGGCCGACCTGCTGCTTGACGACAGTTCTGTGGTCGCCAGCGACAACGCACCGGACGCCGAGACGTCGGTCATTCGCACCACGCCGGACGTGCCGCAGCCGTCGGCATCGATGCTGTCGTGGGCGACGCAGATGTTCAACTTCCCCAATGGCAGCGGCGCGGCGCCGGCGCCGGCGTCCGTCGTCGAGGCCCGGCCCGCCGACAAGACGACCAACCCGGATATTACCGGATCGGTCCCGGCGGCGGCCGCCGCCAAGAGCGATACCCAGGTCAAGACCGAGCCATCGAAGCCGCCCACCGATACCAAGCCACCAGGCACAGTGATTCCGCTCGAGAACACGGGGCAGTCCTCCGGCGCCGAGCGCGCGATCCTCGAGCGGCTACAGGAGCGGCGTCAGGAGCTCGATGCGCGCGCGCGCGAACTCGACATCCGGGAAAGCCTGATCAAGGCCGCCGAGAAACGCATGGAGGGCCAGCTTGCGGAGCTCAAGGAGGTCGAGGCGCGCATCGCCGTCAAAACGCAGCAGAAGGACGACGCTCAGGCCGCGCGCTTCAAAGGGCTCGTCACCATGTACGAGAACATGAAGCCGCGCGATGCGGCAAAAATCTTTGACCGTCTGGAAATCGGCGTCCTTCTCGAAGTGTCCTCGAAGATCAATCCGCGGCAAATGTCGGAAATCCTGGCGCAGATGTCGCCGGATACGGCCGAGCGATTGACGGTTGAGCTCGCGAGCCAGGCGCAGGAGGTCAAGCAGGGCGCTAGTCCGACCGAGCTGCCGAAGATCCAGGGCCAGCCGACCACGCCGTGAGGCGGCTTTAGCTTCAATCCATGCCGGAATCGATTTCGCGGCTTGATGATTGCCGTCCCGGCAGCACCCTGCTGCCGCCATAACCTTCTGAAATCATTGAAAAAGCCCGTTAATCGGACGTTAAACGCGCGACTGTAGCTTGAGCCCCTAGCTAGCCGGCGTGGCGGGCCGGCGCATCACGGCCGCGAAGGCGTGCCTGTCTGTGTGTGGCGTGGGTCGGGTTCAGTCATGGCGTGCGGTCGCACCGTCCGAGAAACTTGCCGTCGCCTCGCCTTCTCCGTGTGGCGCCGCGGACCGGCCGTCGCCGCTCTCAGCCTTTTCATCGTCGCGTATGCCGCGCCGTGCTCGGCCGCGACCGATCCGATCAAAGCCACCATCGACGCCAAGGTCAGCGACGGCTACGCGAGACTCGTCTTCAACATGAGCGAGGATGACGATGCGACCGTACGCGTCGTCGATAATGTGCTGATCATCAGCTTCAAGAATCCGATCGATGTTTCGGTCGATCACGTCGCGATGCAGGTTCCCGATTACATCGGCGCGGCGCGAAGGGATCCCGACGGCAGAGGCATTCGCGTGGCGCTGGCACGCCAGGTGAAGGTCAACGCCACGGCCGCCGACGAAAAGTTTTTTGTCGATTTGCTGCCGGAGCCATGGAGCGGACCGCCGCCCGGCCTGCCGCCGGAGGTCATTGAAGATCTGGCGCGTCGCGCGCGCGAAGCCCACCGCCTCGAGCGCAAAGAGCGTCAGGCGGCGCAGCAGCAGCAGGCGAAGGTCAATCTGGTGCGCGTGCATGTCGCGACCCAGCCGACCTTCACGCGCTACGTCTTCGAGGTGCCGGCAAACACCTCGGTTTCCGCCGATCGCGTCAAGCAACAATTGGCGCTCACCTTCGACACGCCGATCAAGTTCGACCTCGCCGATGCCGAGGCGGAGCTGCCGCGCGCGGTCGGCGCGATCGTTGCCGAATTGCGGGCCGATTCGACGCTGGTCCGCTTCACCTTCCTCGCCAAGGTCGATCTGCGCACGTTCCGCGACGACAAGGGTTACGTCCTTGATATTGTCGGCGCCGACGCGATGCGGGAGGAGTCGCGTGCGGCGCCCGCCACTCCGCCGCAAGGTGCAGCGCCGGAAACTGCACCGCCCGCAATGACGCCGCCGGCATCGGTGCCGAATGAGGGTGCCGCGGGCGGCGTAGAGGCGCCGGCCCCGGCCCCGGCGCCGGCGGCGACGATGGAAAAGCCCAACGTCGCGGCGCCGGCGACAATCGCCGCGCCAGCACCACAGCCTGCTGCCGCGCCGGATCAGCCGGCGGCGCAGTCCAATGTGCCGCCCGTTGCTGCGCCGCTCGCCGCAGCTCAGGCCGCGCCGCCGCTCGCCGCAGCTCAGGCCGCGCCGCCGCCGCCGGCCGCGCTGTCAGCGCAAAAGCCAATTGCTACGCCCAAGACCGAGGCGCAAACCGCGGCGTCAAAAGTGCCGCCGCAGTCGGCAGCAGCGGCCGACGCGGCAAAAGCCGCGCCTCCCGCAACGACGCCGCAACCGGCCGCACCGCAACGGAGCGCCACAGCCGCCGCGCCTGACGCCGCTCCGCAACGCGCGACTGCCCGCGGTGGCGACACCGGCGGCAAGGTCGCCGTCGAGCTTGCCCGCCAAGGCGCAAACCTGAAATTGTCGTTTCCGTTCATGGCGCCCACGGCCGCGGCTATTTTTCATCGCGCCGACATGCTCTGGATCGTGTTCGACTCCAATGCCGACATCGACCTGAGCGCACTCGATGACGAAGCGAGCCGCACCATCCGCAGTGCCAATCTCACGCGCACTCCCGACGCCGACATCATACGGATCACGCTTGATCATCCGCATCTGTCGACTGTCGATACCGATGGGCCGGGGTGGACCGTGCAGATCGGCGATTCCTCCCTTGATCCGACGCGCGCGCTCGATATCACCCGCAATCTGATCGGTCCCAATCGCTCGAGCGTCACCATCCCGTTCCAGGAGCCGCATCAAGTGCACCGCATCGCCGACCCCGAGGCCGGCGACCAGCTTATCGTCGTCACCGCATTCGCGCCGGCGCGCGGCTTCATCAATACCAAGGATTTCGTCGAGTTCCGCGCGCTTGCCTCGACGCAGGGCGTGGTGGTTGAGCCGCTCGCCGACGACGTCAAAATCGAGATCGCGCCTGACAAAGTCGTCGTCAGCCGTCCTTCCGGCTTGACGCTGTCGACCTCGCTGCAGACTTTGCTGCACGGCAGTGGCCTGCGACCGGTGATGTTCGATTCCCAGCTTTGGGGGTTCGACCGGGAGGCGTCGTACTCCGAGCGGCAATCGAAACTCATCGCCGCCGCCGCCGCGGCGCCGGATAGCAAACGTTTGGCGCCGCGACTTGATCTCGCGCGCTTCTATATCGCCCGCGACATGTATCCCGAGGCCAAGGGCGTGCTCGATGTGGCACTCGCCGCCGAGCATCCGGCCGCGGAGTCCGGCTCGGCGGCCGTGCTGCGCGCCGTGACCGAGATCATGATGAATCGCCCCGACGATGCGCTCAAGGATCTCGCCGATCCGGCGGTCGGCGATCAGCACGATGCGCCGCTGTGGCGGGCGCTTGCTTATGCGCGCCAGGGCAAGTGGGCGCAGGCGCGCGACGGTTTCAGGAGCTCCGAGCCGTCGATGGCCACGCTGCCGATCGAGCTGCAGCGGGTCGCGCTCAAGGACGAAATGCGCTCCGCGATCGAGGTCGGCGATTTCTCGGGCGCCTCCAACCAGCTCAATGACTTCGAGACGATCGGGGTGCCGCATGACCTGGAGCCGGCGATGGCGGTGCTTATCGGAAGGCTGGCCGAGGGCATGGGGCGCTCCGAAGACGCGCTCGCGGCCTATCGAACGGCGGCGGATTCGTGGGATCGCCGCGCCGCGGCGCAGGGCGAATTGCGCGAGACCTTGCTGCGCTACTGGCTCGGCGATCTCAAGCGCGACGATGTCATTTCCCAACTCGAAACACTGACGACGATCTGGCGCGGCGACGAGACCGAGATCGAAGCGCTGCAAATGCTGGCGCGGCTCTACACCGACGAAGGCCGCTATCGCGACTCGTTCTACGTCATGCGCAGCGCCATGGCGGCGCATCCCGACTCGGACATGACGCGGCGAATCCAGCAGGAGGCGGCCGCAACCTTCGATGCGCTGTTCCTTGCCGGCAAGGGCGACTCGCTGCCTGCCATCGATGCGCTGGCGTTGTTCTACGATTTCCGCGAACTGACGCCGATCGGCCGCCGCGGCGATGAGATGATCAGACGGCTCGCCGATCGGCTGGTGGCGGTGGATCTGCTCGATCAGGCCGCCGAGCTGTTGCAATACCAGGTCGATAACCGTTTGCAGGGCGCCGCGCGTGCCCAGGTGGCGACGCGCCTTGCGGTCATCTACCTCATGAACCGCAAGGCCGATCGGGCGCTTGCGACGTTGCGGGCAACCCGCGCCGCCGATCTCTCCAACGAGTTGCGCAATCAGCGCCTGCTGTTGGAGGCGCGCGCGCTGTCGGATCTGGGTCGGCACGATCTCGCCCTCGAAGTCATCGACAACGTCGATGGACGCGAGGCCGTTCGCCTGCGTTCCGATATTGATTGGGCGGCCCGGCACTGGCGCCAATCCGCCGAGCAGATCGAACTCATGTACGGCGAGCGTTGGAAGGAATGGCAACCTTTGAACGAGATCGAGCGCGCCGATATTTTGCGCGCCGAGATCGGCTATGCACTCGGCGAGGACACGCTCGGGCTGAACCGCTTCCGTGAGAAATATGCGGCCAAGATGGCGGAGACGCCGGACGCACGCGCGTTCGAGGTGGTCTCGGCACCGCTCGGCACCAGCGGTGCGGAATTCAGCGCTATCGCCCACGCCGCGGCCGCGGTCGATACGCTCGATGGCTTCTTGCGCGACATGCAGGCGCGCTATCCGGATTCGAACGCCATGACACACGCCGCCGGGCAACCGGCGGCGCCGGATGACGCTCCAGCCGCTCCCGCCGCTCCAGCCGCTCCTTCCGCCGCTCCCGCCGCTTCAGCCGCTCCGCCGCCGGCCGCTGCGCAGGCGCCGGAAACCCGCCCGGCTGCGCCCGTCGCCCCGCCCGTTCCGTCGCTTGTTCCGCCATCGCACGCTGCCGGACGCACCGCGCAGCGGTAAGGGCAGCGGACGGTGATCTCGTCGGCGCCGCGGTGTTCCACCTTTTATTTCAGCCATTATTGAAATATTTCTTGACGGCTGAATTATATTTCAATACATATTGAAATATGAAAAAGCGCAACGCCGTGGCGGCATTGGCCGCTCTCGCCCAGGACAATCGTCTCGATGTGTATCGTCTGCTGGTGCAGTCGGGACCGGCAGGCATGCCTGCGGGGAGCGTCGCCACTGTCCTCAAACTCGCGCCCAACACACTCACATTCCACTTCGACCGCTTGCGCGAGGCCGGACTCGTCACCGTGCGGCGCGACGGCCGCTCGATGATCTATGCGGCACGGTTCGACACGATGAATGCGTTGCTCGGCTACCTGACCGAGAATTGCTGCCAGGGCAGCGCCGAGCAGTGCATGCCGGCGGAATGCAAGACTCCCGCGCCGGCACCTCAAAAGGAGAAAGTGGCGTGAGGCTCTATATGTTCGAGCACTGTTCCCTTTGCTTTCGCGTGCGCATGACGGCCGCGCTAAAGCGTCTGCATTTGCAGGAGACAGTTGTCCTCGACGACGACTCCGAAACGATGATCGGTCTGGTTGGCAAGCGCGTAATTCCCATTCTCGTGAAAGATTGCGGCCAGCCCATGCTCGAAAGCATGGACATGGTCGCATACGTCGATGGCCTCGGCGAGCGGGTTTTGACCGGACCTGAGCGCAGCGAAGTCGCCGCTTGGGCTGACAAGGTAGTTGCTAAGACTGCGCCGCTGACAATGCCGCGCTATCCGCTGCTCGGCTTGCCTGAATTCGGCACTGTCGCCGCGCTTGACCACTACAATCTACGCAAGCGCAAGGCGTTCGGCGATTTCGTCGAGCTTCGCGCCAACACACGGCACCACATCAAAGAGTTGATGCCCGAACTTGAAGAACTAGACCGATTGATCGAAAGCCCGACTGCGCTCAACGGCAAGCTGTCACTCGATGATGTTCGCGTGCTGCCGTTGCTTCGATCCGTCGCCATAGTGAAGGGGCTTCGCTTTCCGCAGAAGGTCCGGGATTACTTCGAAGCGATGATGAGCCGCATTGGGTACCAACCCTTGCCTGCGGTGTGACGAGCAGCATGGCGGCCCCGCATGATCGAGGAGAGCGGCATGTCAGAGCGTGCGTTCAACGTTTTGTTTCTCTGCACCGGAAATTCGGCGCGCTCGATCATGGCGGAAGCGATCTTGAACCGCGAAGGTCGCGGCAAATTCCGCGCATTTTCGGCCGGCAGTCAGCCCAAGGGAGAAATCCATCCCTATGCGCTCGACCTGCTGCGGCGATCGAATTTTGATGTCTCCGGCTTGCGCTCGAAGAGCTGGAACGAATTTTCCGCCCCTGGAGCGCCAGCGCTCGATTTCGTCTTTACGGTCTGCGACAACGCGGCCGCCGAGCCGTGCCCATACTGGCCGGGTCAGCCGATGACGGCCCATTGGGGCATTCCCGATCCGGCCGCGGCGCAAGGCAGCGAGGCGGAAGTCCGCCTGGCCTTCGCCGAGGCGTTCAGATTCTTATTCAATCGCATCTCGATTTTCGTGAGCCTGCCGTTGCGCTCGCTCAATAAGCTGTCGCTACAACAGCAACTCGACGCCATCGGCAAGGCCAAGGACGAAACCGGCAAGCCTGCATCGGTGGCTGGCCGCCTTTTTTGATCACGCATCCGCACAGCTCACTCCGATCCAGCAAGGCTGACCATGTCCACATTCGAACGCTATCTCACGGCTTGGGTCGCTCTTTGCATCATTGTTGGAATCGCGCTTGGGCACTTTTTTCCCACGGTGTTTCTCGGCATCGGGTCGGCCGAGATCGCCAAAGTCAACCTGCCAGTGGCTGTCCTGATCTGGTTGATGATTATACCGATGCTCGTGAAGATCGATTTCGCGGCTTTGTCGCGGGTCAAGGAGCATTGGCGGGGCATCGGGGTAACGCTCTTTGTTAATTGGGCCGTGAAACCCTTCTCCATGGCGTTCCTGGGCTGGCTCTTCATCGGATGGCTGTTCAAGCCCTATCTTCCGGCGGATCAGATAAGCAGTTACATCGCCGGCCTAATCTTGCTCGCGGCGGCACCATGCACGGCGATGGTGTTTGTCTGGAGCAACCTCTCGGATGGCGAGCCGCATTTCACGCTCAGTCAGGTCGCGCTCAATGACCTGATCATGGTGTTCGCCTTTGCGCCGATCGTAGGCCTTCTGCTTGGCATATCGGCGATCACCGTGCCATGGGAGACTTTGCTTCTCTCGGTCGTTCTATACATCGTCGTGCCCGTCATTATTGCGCAGATCGTTCGGCGGAGGGTGATCGCGAGCGGCGGAAGCAACGCGCTCACGTGGCTGTTGTCCACACTGCAGCCGATTTCGCTCGTGGCGCTGCTCGCCACGCTGGTGCTTCTGTTCGGCTTCCAGGGCGAGCAAATCCTGGCGCAACCCTTGATCATCGCAATTTTGGCGGTACCTATCGTAATTCAGGTTTATTTCAATTCGGGGCTGGCCTATCTTCTTAACCGAGCTGCCGGTGAGGCGCATTGCGTGGCCGGACCATCGGCTTTGATCGGGGCGAGCAACTTCTTCGAATTGGCTGTTGCTGCCGCGATCAGCTTGTTTGGATTCAACTCGGGCGCCGCGCTTGCCACTGTCGTCGGCGTGCTGATCGAGGTCCCCGTCATGCTCTCTGTCGTCAAGATCGTGAACAGCAGCCGGGGCTGGTATGAAGCGGGTGCGGCGGTGAAGCGGCAAAAGACCTTGAACGTCGCCGCCGGAGGTCAGAGATGACCGTCACCATCTATCGCATCCCAGATTGTTCGCGATCTTCGGCGGCGACATTCTGCCGGCAGTTAGATCGATGCGCGTGTCGCTGTATAATGCGAGATTGCCGCGATGAAGAGAAGAAGGGTCGTGACCGCAGAGGCGAGACAGTAAATACAGAAGGCGTGGATGAAGGCGATCTGTAGGTACATGAAATAGATCGAGAAGCACACGCCCAAGGCGGCATAGGCTAGCGCGGCGAATCGCAGTCCGCGCGAGAACGGATCGAATGCGAGCAGCGCTACCAAGCCGAACATGTACAAGTAGTAGACGACGCCAAAATACCCTACTGGCAGATCGTAAATGCGCGCATACGGGCTGTCCGCGACTTCGTTACATCCATTGATGGGCGGCGGACACCACAGGGTTTGGCCGTTATAAATCGAGTAGGCGTCATAGAACGCGACGCCTATCCCCACGAGTGCGAGCGCGAGCATGAGGTGCGGCGCGTAGAATACTTTTTTCATGTTACGTTTTCCAACAATTCTCGCTCCTAGTGGGTAGGTCCGCTCGACCTCCTTAAACGTCGCGAGTGACGGCTGCCGCATGCCTAACGCTGTCCACCAGAGAGGATCGCACTCTTCTTCTCTTCGTATTCCTCTTTCTGGATTTCACCTCTTGCAAAGCGCTCGTTTAATATCTGCAGTGCAGAGTGGGTTGGAGGTCCGCCGTGCATCATCTGCCATGGCGGCACAAAATGATGCGACCCATCGGCCCATGATCTCCGGAGAAAAACAAAGATGATGCAAAAAATGAGGAACATGAACAGCATCATCAGCGGGCAAATCCACCAGAACTGAAATCCGCCGCCATAACCCCACATGTGCCAGGGAGCAGGCCCATAAATGTAAGGCGGCTGCGGAGCAGCCGGCGGCTGTTGCTGCTGAGCCATCGCCTGCAACGGCGCGACGAGCACGACGAAGACCAGCAGCGTAAGCGCTGAGAGTTTCTTCATCATGATGCAATGGCCTCCTAAATGCCCGAGGATTCCCCGCCACATCCAGGCCCATGCTGCATTGATCTGCCTCAAGGGCCACTTGATGCGGCCTTGCGCAGGCCGGAGGCGTCCGCGCGAGGTTGGGTCGTCATGATTGTGGCTGCGCAGCAGGCTGCTTCCGGGTGCCACGTTCGGCCATGAACTGGTCGAACTCGGCCTTGTCCTTTGCCATCCGCAAGCGCCCAAGGAATTCCTGAAATTCGCGCTGCTCCTCTTCGAGGCGCCGCAGCGTCTCGGTCCGGTAATCGTCGAAGGCTTGGTTGCCACTGGTTCTCGGCTGACGCCACCAGTCCCGTGCCTCACGGTTCATATCATCGCGCCAGCGGCCGAAGTTCATTCCACAGCATCCCATTTTTCCGCTCCATATTGTATAGGCCAAGATTGCGAGACCTAGCGGCCACCAATAGATGAATCCCAGGATCGCCAGGGCGATCCAAATCGGTGTTTTCAACTCATCATATCGTGCAGCGAAGGACGTCATCGGTCTTGCCCCTAAATAATGCTTCCATTTGCGCAGGTGCTGCGATCTACCGGCAACAAGCGCGCCTGCCTCCGATCATGAGCACGCAAAGCGCGATCGTGATGAAGGGAAGAAGCCATCCGTATTCAATGGATGGTCACTCCTCGTCTGAAACCTTAGACGGGAACGGGCCAGGAAAAGTTACAGGGCTTTAGTGTTCCGTGATGGAACAGCCCCCGGCTGCGCAGGCGCGCAGCAGTCGGGAGAGGTGGGCTTGCAGGACAGCTCGGTTTGGTAAAAATCACACCGTGCTTCGATGATTTTTCTAAACTCCTGCCGCGCCCGATGCAGCCTCACCTTGGCATTGCCCTGGCTGATGCCGAGGGTCTGAGCGATCTCGTCGTCGGTTAGCCCGCCCAGTGCGCTGAGCATGAAGACGGTGCGATGGTCCTCGGGAAGTTTCCCGATTTCACCGCGGATGCAGTCGCGCATGTCGTTGCGGGCGAGTTCCTGTTCGGGGGACGACTGGCTGTCGACGTCCGCTGAGCCGGTAGCCGCAACGCGCATATCCTCGTCCGATCCATCGGGAAGTGGGACCGTCAGCTTGGCTTCGTGCGCCGGCCGACCGCGCAGCCAATCGGCGGCAACGTTCGCTGCAATTCGGTAAAGCCAGGTCGACGTTTGCGCGTCACCGCGGAAGCCCGGCAATGCCTTCGCCGCTTTCGCGAACACAGTCTGCGTCAGGTCCTCCGCTTCTTGAGGCCCGACAAGGCGTACCAGGAAACGCCTGACGCGCTCGTGGTTCGAGTCATACAGCGTTCGAAACGAGTCCGCTTTATCGTTCATTGCGGCGCCCATGACCGACCATGTCCGCAGATAAGTGGCCAAGATTTATGAATCAACCCCACCTCCCACTCTGCGGCGTCATCCGCAAAAGTACCTTTCAAGGCGCTCTGGCGGATTGACCTGGATCAACGCCGTTTCCGTTGCTGCCCAACTGACTGGACTGCTGGCAGCAGTCCTTGGGGCGCGCTGGCTGTGGCGCTCATAGCCTTTGCCTATGGGACTGCGAGTGGCGACGGTCAGCGGTAGTGTTTGCTTGAATCGATATAGGCCGCTTATGATTGCGCAGCCGTTCTGCGGGCCAATCGATGCACCAAGACGCTTCGGCACTGCAACTGATCCTCAGCGGCGATCCCGCACTGTTCGCGATCGTGCGGTTGTCGCTCATCATCAGCTTAAGCGCAGTCGCTATTTCCACCTTCATCGGCATTCCGTTCGGCGCCTTCATCGCGCTGAACCGCTTCCGCGGGCGCGAGGGCGTCATCGTGTTACTCAATGCGCTCATGGGCTTGCCGCCGGTCGTTGTCGGGCTCGCGGTTTACCTGATGCTTTCGCGCTCCGGCCCACTCGGCGCGCTCGGCATTCTTTTCACGCCAACGGCGATGATCATCGCGCAGACGATTTTGGTGACGCCGATCATTGCGGCGCTGGCACGCCAGACGATCGAGGACTTGTGGGCGGAGTATCGCGACGAACTGACCGCGATGAATGTCGGGCCATTTGCTCGTGTCGTGACATTGATCTGGGACGGGCGCTTCAGCCTGGTCGTGACGCTGCTCGCAGGGTTCGGCCGCGCGGCGGCGGAAGTCGGCGCCATCATCATTGTCGGCGGCAATATCAACGGCTTTACCCGTACGATGACGACGGCGATCGCGCTTGAAACGTCGAAGGGCGACCTGCCGCTGGCGATGGGCTTAGGCACCGTGTTGATCGGCATCGTGATCATCGTCAACGCGCTCGCGTGGCTCGCCCGCCGTGCCGGCGAAAAGATCGCCGGGTGAGCATGCGCGCATTGGCCTCCGATCTTCCGATCCGCTTTGACGACGTCAGCGTGAGCAGCGGGAGCGTGACGATGCTCGATGGCATCACCTTGCAGTTTGACATCGGCGCGCCGACCGTACTGATTGGGCCAAACGGCTCGGGAAAGACCACTCTGCTGCGCACCGCGATGGGCTTGGTGGCGCCGACGCAAGGCCGTATCACCTGGGGCGGCGTCGAAAAGTCGCCGCCCATTCACCGGGCATTCGTGTTCCAACGTCCAACCATGCTTCGACGCGCCGCAGCCGGCAACCTGCGTTATGCGTTGCGCGTTGCCGGGGTTCCGGCTGCACAGCATAACGGACGGATCGGGGAATTGCTGGCAATGGTCGGCCTCGACGGCCTCGGCAAACGCCCCGCACGCCGGCTGTCCGGCGGCGAGCAGCAACGGCTCGCGCTGGCGCGGGCGCTGGCGCGCGATCCCACGGTCCTTCTTCTCGACGAGCCGACCGCGAGCCTTGACCCCGCAGCGACCAAGGCGGTCGAAGACATCATTCGCGCCATCGCCGCGAGCGGCATCAAGGTCGTGATGTCGACGCACGATCTGGGCGAAGCGAGGCGTATTGCCGGGGAGATTGTCCTGCTGCATCGCGGGCGCTTGATCGAGCGCGCCGGTGCGACTGAGTTTCTTGGCTCGCCCAAAACTGCCGAGGCGAAGTCATTCCTTGCCGGAGAGTTGCTGGTATGAATCGATGGAGGATTGCCATGCTGACGCGCCCCATGCTGGTCATCGCCGCCGCCATGGTGTTTCTGGCCACTCATGCCGGCGCGCAGGAAAAATCCATCGTCGTCGCCTCGACGACATCGACGCAGGATTCCGGTCTGTTCGGATATCTGCTCCCGATCTTCAAGCAGAAGACCGGCATTGACGTTAAAGTCGTTGCCCAGGGTACCGGCCAGGCGCTCGATACCGCACGGCGCGGCGATGCCGACGTGGTGTTCGTGCATGCCAAATCGGCTGAAGAGAAATTCCTGTCAGAAGGTTTTGGCGTCAAGCGTTATCCGGTGATGTACAACGACTTCGTGCTGATCGGTCCGCAAAGCGATCCGGTCGGCATCAAGGGCAAGGACATCGTGACCGCACTGCAGACGATCAAGGACAAGGCGGCGCTATTCATCTCGCGCGGCGATCGCTCCGGCACGCATATCGCCGAGATCAACCTTTGGCAGGACGCCGGCATCGACATCGCGAAGGATAACGGTCCCTGGTACAGGGAAATCGGCCAAGGCATGGGCGCGGCTCTGAATATGGCTTCGGCGTCGAACGCCTACGTGCTGTCGGATCGTGGGACCTGGCTCGCTTTCAAGAACCGCGGCGATCTCGTCATCGTGGTCGAGGGCGATAAGCGCCTGTTCAACCAGTACGGCGTCATGCTGGTGAATCCGGCCAAATATCCGAGCGTGAAAAAAGATCTCGGCCAGCAATTCATCGACTGGCTGATCTCGCCGGAGGGCCAGAACGTGATCGACGGCTACAAGATCGACGGCGCGCAGCTGTTTTATCCGAACGCCGATGATCCGAACGCTTGACGGCCGATATTGCCGTGGTCGTGGCGGCTCGCTTGAAGGCCGGTTTGCCGTCGTGCACACTCTGCGCCATCGAACGTGGAGTGGTGATCGAGCATGATCGGAGTTCAAGAGGCCGCCACCGGGAGCAAGTCCGAACTCGCAAAAATCCGCACCGACGTGGTCGGCAGCCTGTTGCGGCCGGCCGTCGTCAAAGAGGCGCGCATCGCGTTCGATGACGGCAAAATCACGGCAGCGGCGCTACGCGCCATCGAGGACGATGCGGTGCGCGAGGCGGTGCGGCTGCAACAGGATGCGGGCCTCGACGTGGTCACCGACGGCGAGATGCGCCGGCTCAATTTCCAGGACAGTTTCGGCGCCTCGGTCGCGGGCTATGACGCGAGCCGCTCGACGCTGAAAGTGTACGAGCAGCGCGTCGAGGGCTCGGCGCCGGGACAGCGTTGGGACATCGCGCAGATGCATCACGCCGGAACGGCGGTCTCGCATCGGCGTCCGGCCAAGGCGCGGCTTGAGCTTTCGCACAACATTCCGCTCGAGGAATATCGTTTCGTCAGCCAGCTAGCGAACAAGCCCGCGAAAGTGTCGCTGATCGGGCCGGACCGTATCTCGCAGCGGTTCGAGTATGAAAGCTCGACCGCGGTCTACCGCGACATGGACGCCTTCCTCGCCGACGTCGTGGCGATCGAGCGGCAGATCGTGTCGAGCCTGGTCGACGCCGGCTGCCGCTATGTACATATCGACGCGCCGGGCTTCACCGCCTATGTCGATCCGCCGTCGCTTGAGCAGATGCGCGCGCGCGGCGAAGACCCGATGCAGAATTTCGCGCGTTCGCTGAAGGCCGAGACCGCAGTCATCGCCAATTATCCCGGCGTGACCTTCGGCATCCATCTGTGCCGCGGCAATCAGCGCAGCATGTGGCACCGCGAAGGCGCCTACGACGCCATCGCCGAGCGGCTGTTCAACGAGCTGCCCCACGACCGTTTTTTGCTCGAATACGACACGCCGCGCGCCGGCAGCTTCGCGCCGCTGCGCTTCGTGCCGAAGGGCAGGGTGGTCGTGCTCGGCCTCGTCAGCACCAAAGTGCCGGAGCTTGAGACGGTCGACGCGCTCAAGCGCCGGATCGAGGAAGCGAGCAAATTTCTATCGCTCGATCAACTCGCTATATCGCCGCAATGCGGTTTTGCTTCCGACGTGGTCGGTAACCTGCTCAGTCCCGACGATCAGAGGCGCAAGCTCGAACGCGTCGTCGAGACCGCGCGCGCCGTGTGGGGATGACGATCGCTATGCGTTCGGCGCCGCGTCGCTGTCATTCCGGGCAGGCCGGCTTGTGGCCTGATCTCGTTTCCCAAACAGACCTGCGATGAGCCCCGTCATCGGGTGCGTGGGCAGCGCCGAGCCAGCGGGCGTTTTGTCGCCACGCATCAGCCTAACCAAGGCGGCAATCAGCACTGCGCCCATCAAGAGCAGCATCGGCCATGGCAGGCCGGCGAGCAGCCGCGTCCAATTCGACGCCGAAACGACATCGATCGCGACGTGCTCTTTGCGCAGCTCCGGCAGCAGCGTGGGATCGCCGAAATCGGGAACTTCGCTGCGGAAGATATTTTGCGACGCGGTTGCTTTTGCCGCCGTTTGCCCGACCGGATGTTTGTAATTTCCGTCGATCTGCGTTCCCTTGAAGGTAACGCTGGCGACATTGCCGGCGTCGAGCTGATCAAGGAAATCGCTGTAGGGGATCGCAACTGGCCGATTGATCATTTCCATGACGCCGAAGACGGCGAGCGCCACCAGGACTACCCCAAGAACCCACACCGGAGGGCGCATGTACCATGACCGGGTGCAGTGATGTTGAACCACATCTGTCATTTCGTCCTCCTATTTTCCTACTCGGCCTCGAACAGCGCCGTCACCGGCCGCTTGATTTGGTCGAGGATCAAGGTGAATGCCGCCACAGCACCGAATATCGCCAGCACGAGCCGCCACGGCAGCGGCGCCATCAAAGTGCCCGACAGAGCGAGGATTGCGACGATACCGATATCCGTAGCCGATGACGCGAAGACCCATTTGCCCGGCAGCGACGACCACAAGCGGCGCCGCTCGCGCAGGACGTAAATGAGGCCTTGCGAGCCGAACAGGACGGTGACGAAGGCGAACGTCTGCAGCTCCGTCGGGCCGAGCCCGAGTTCGAATTTTGCGACGCTTAGCATCGCCGTCGAGAATGCGAGCTTGCAGGCACCGAGAACAATGGCAGCGCCGGTCACGTTGCGCATGCGCCATTTGCTGGGCGACGGCGAAGGGCTTGCGCGATCGGTGGTCAGCGACATGGCAAGAACGTCGTTCGTCACCAGCATAAGGACCATCATCACCGGGGTCATGACCGCATGCCCGGTCAAGACGAGGCCGATAGCCAGGAACAGCACGATCTCGATTTTCTTGGTCAACATGTTGAACGTGTAGGTCAACAGCCGCCGGAATCCGATGCGGCCTTCGCGGACGGCGACGACGATGCCGGCCAGTCCCGGCTCGGTCAGCACCATCGCCGCTGCCGCCTTGGCAACGTCGGTGGCCGAGGAGACGGCGATGCCGATCTGCGCCTGGCGCAGCGCCGGTGCGTCGTTCACACCGTCGCCGCACATGCCGACGACTTTTCCGGCACGCTGTAACGCCTGGACCAATTTGAATTTTACTTCGGGCACAACGCGAGCGAAGATGCCGTACCTTTCGGCACTCGATTGGTCGGATAGGGCTTCGGCCGAGCAAACATCGCCTTCGATGCCTACCTCGTGGGCGATTGCCGCCGCTGTCGTCGCCGAGTCTCCAGTGACCATGACGGTGCGAACGCCCATCTGACGCAGCTCGGAGATCAGGTTTGCCGAATCCTCGCTCGGCGGATCGCTCACCGCGATAAGTCCGGCGAGCCGCAGGGCATTCGGGGAACCGAAGGCAACGGCAATCACGCGATGCTCTTGCCCGGCGAGGCCGTCGACCATTGCACGCGCATTGTCGGGCATCGCCGCCGATTTCGAGATGACTTCGAATGCTCCTTTGATGACGCGGCGTTCGGTTCCCTCCGGATCGACGATAAGGGCCTCCGAACTCTTGGTCGCCGGATCGAACGGAACGAACCGGACGAGCCGCTCGGCTCCACGCTGCGGCGCGGCTTTGGCGGCTGCCCGAATGGCCGCGTCGATCGGGTCTTGATCCGCTTCCGAACTTGCTAGCGCCGCCAACGCCAGCACGCGGCCGCTATCGAAGCCGGGCAGCGCCACGACATCCACGACGTTCAACTCGTTTCGCGTCAACGTCCCGGTCTTGTCGGCGCACAAGACGTCCATGGCGGCAGCTTCGTGCACTGCCGAGAGGCGCGTCAGCAGGACACCGCGCCGCGCTAGCGTTTGCGCGCCGAAGGCGGCAGATAATGTGAATGTCGCCGGCAGCGCCGCTGGAATCGTCGCGAGCAGCACGGTCAATGCAAGCGCGATGAGATCGCCGGGTGGAAACGCCGTGGCATAGGCGTAAATGATGATGCCGATCGCCACTGTAGCGTTGACCAGCGCCAAATTGCGTGTCGCGGCAAATATCGCGGCCTGCTCGCTACTGGCGGAACGGGCCGTCCGTACGAGCTCGGCGGTGCGGCCGAAAAACGTCCGCGATCCGGTGGCGGTGACTTCGGCGATCGCCTGACCGCGCCGGACCAGCGCCCCCGCATAGACCGCGTCGCCCGGATTTGCATCCGCGGGAACGGATTCGCCGGTGAGCATGGATTGATCCACCATCACGACGCCGGACACGATGCGCGCGTCGGCAGGTACCAGCGCCCCAAGGGGAAGCCTGATGGCATCGCCGGGCACCACTTCCGATGCCGAAAGCTTCACCCATGCGCCGTCGCGGCACGCGAGCGCGGTCGGGGCAAGACGTTTCTTGAGCGCCGCAAGCGCCGCACTGGCGCGGCCCTCCTGGATGAAGCCCAAGGTGGCGTTGAACAGGAGCAAAGCCGCGATTACCGCCGCTTCGACATATTTCCCGAGTCCGATCTCGATCACGAAGGCGCCTTCGAGCAGCCATGCGATAGGCGACCAGAATTTTGCCAGGTAAGTGCGCCAGCGCGGCGCGGGCGCTTCACTGACCGCGTTGGGACCGAACTGGGCAAGCCGCCGACGCGCTTCGTCGCTAGTCAAGCCGACGGGCGCATCGACCGTCGCTCGGCGTTCGTTGGATTCGAGCAGCCTTGCGTCTACCATGTCGCAGTGTCCGGTTTGCAGCTATTCGAGCGAGACGACCGCAGCAATCAGATCCGTTCCGCCTTTGACGTGCGAAGTATGACCGCGTCCGGAAGTGTCCTCCATCAGCACGGCGTCACCGGGGCCGAAGGTGTGCTTTTTCCCGTCGCTGGCGCGCACTTCGAGTTGTCCTTCGAGGCAAAATAGAAATTGATGCTGCGGCGGACAGATGTTCTCGCCCGTCCAGCCAGACGGCAATCGGATAAATTGCAGCGTGCCCGCCTGCATAGCGTGGGAGACGAAAAGCATTGGCGCGGGAGGTCGATAGTCCGCCTCGTCGATTTTGAGCGGAATTTTCTCGAAGTGGGTCTCGCCGCTCGCATCGGCATAGAGCCGTTCGTATTGCACTGTTGGTTCTCCTGTTCGTTCGGCAGCGGCCAAAATCGTGAGGGCTCACGTGAACCGTCGCGATCACAAAGCGCGTTGCACCAGCATCATGTAGTGTTCCGGGGTTTGGCGGCGCTGGCTCAGCGTCGATAAACCTGCGGCGTCGCACCATTGCTGAATTTGATGGGGGGTTAGCCGGTGCTCACGCGGCGGTCCGTGCTCACAGGGGCCGTCGGGATGGAATTCCGCGATCACCGCTAATCCCTTCGGCCGCAGCAAACGCGCGACGTTGCGCATAATACCGGGCGGATCGTCGGTATGGTGTAATACCATCGCGATCAGCGCCGCGTCGACCTGGAATCCCGGTAGATCGAGTTTCGCGGCGTCATCGACAAACGTCTTGATGTTCGAGATGTGCCGTTCCTTCTGCAAGCGCTCCAGATACGCGAGCGCTTCGGCCGAGGGGTCAACTGCATAGACGAGGCCCGAAGGACCGACCCGACCGGCCAGCAAGAAGCTCACGAAACCCGGTCCCGGTCCGACGTCTAATACCCGGTCGCCTGGTTTCAGTTGGAGCGCATCCATCCAATCCCCGACGAGAGAAGCCCTTTGCACCTGGCGTGCATAGACTTCGTCCCAGGTGAGATGGCTTAGATCTTTCCGGTAAGTCTCCTGCATTGTATCCCCATCAGAATTTAATGAGTTCGCGGCGAGCAAACCCCGGTGCGCCTTATGCGATGAGCACTTTGCGCCGTTCTTCATACTCTTCGCGGCTGATCTCGCCGCGGGCAAAGCGCAGTTTTAATTCTTCGAGCGCGTCTTTCGGCTTGTGCTTGCCGCCATACATCTTGTGGACGACAAACATCACGCCCATCACCGCCACCATGATGCTGCCGGCGACGAGATGCGGGGAAATGCCTTCGATGATCGAGTTCCACATGGCGTTTTCCTTTCGTGCAATAAAAGCCGGTGTTTTCCAACCCGGCCTTGATCGAGGTCAACATGAGAGCGCTCTGTGCCATTGCGTAAGTTTCATTGTATCCTGGTTGAAACTTGCGCCGTGCCGCGCAATCCCAGATGTTTGCTGGACGTAGCTCATGACCGCAACCGACTGGCTTTCCGCAGCCGTTCGTGCCAGCGCCATCGATCGAAGATTGGGGGCTGGCGAAACGTTGTTTCATTCCGGCGACAGAACTGTTGGATTGTATGAAGTTCTGCAGGGCAGGGTGCGCCTCCTTCGCTTCGATCGGAGCGGACGGGAAGCCGTCCTGCAAGCAGCCTCAGTAGGCGATACATTGGCGGAAGCCTCGCTGTTTTCGTCGACCTACCATTGCGACGCGGCCGCGACGACGGAGGCAATGGTTCGACTTTATCCAAAAGCTGTCCTGTTTGCCGAACTGGCGCGCGACCCGAAGCTCGCACGGGCCTTCGCCGCAATGCTCGCACAACAGGTCATGGCGCTGCGTACACGGCTTGAGCGGCACAACATTCATTCCGCACGCGACCGCGTCCGCCATTTTCTCACCGTCAATATGAGTTCCGACCGACGCACAGTCGCGTTGCCGGGAACTCTCAAGGAACTCGCCGCCGACCTCGGGCTCACGCACGAGGCGCTCTACCGGACGCTCGCCCGTATGACGGCTGATGGCGAGATCAAGCGAACCGGCAGCATAATTAGGCTCACGCGGTTGATGTATGATTAGGATCATATGGTGCGCGCGCGTCACAGGCTACGAGATGCAGGCAGGGGCGTTGAATGATGGGCTCGGTCATGTCGCCATCGTGGTCCTGGAGCGCCATACTTGCCACCGTCGTGCTCGGCGCGGCCACTGCCGCGCAACCACAGCAAATGCAGCCATCGGGCGACGCGTCCATGCATACGGTTCAGCAGCCTTACAACATCGAGACTTGGGGGGAGTTTCGGAAGATCATCATGCAAGGCGACTTTGACGCCAAAATTCAATTAGGCGCGGTGATGACAAAGCATCCCACGACCGGCGTCGGAGCAGTGGCCGGCGGGCGTGGAGAAATCACGATCTACGACGGCACGTTGATCGTCAGCTACGGCAAACCCGGCGCGCACCCTGCCGCCGATTCCGAATCCGCCGCGCTGTTGTCGATCGCCTCGTCTGGCGAATGGCAAAGCGTGAACGTCGATAGGGACGTTGCCCCGTCGGAAATCGAGACCTATCTCGCTGCCGCGGCGAAAGCTCACGGCATAGACCCGGAGAAATCGTTCCCGTTTGAGATCGAGGGCACGCTTACCTCCAATTTCATGCACGTCAACGCTGCGCCGACCGGAGGGCCGCACGGCATGGGTTTGCCAGTCGCGATTTCGGTCGAGACCAGAGGCGACGAAGTTCATGGCAAGGTCGCGGGCGTGTACGTCTCAGCCGATCTTGTCGGCATCGCGACCCATGGCGGCGAGCGCACGCACGCGCACTGGGTTTCGCCCGACGGGACATTGACCGCCCATCTCGACCGCTGGGGCCTTAAGGCCGGTGCGTTATTTTTGCTGCCGAAACCGTAGTGCGGGCACGGCAAAGTTTTGCATGATTGCCGGAGGACTTACGTCCCGTAGCTCTGGATCAACGACCCCGCCACAAGCGTCCAGCCGTCGACCAGGACGAAAAAGATCAGCTTGAACGGCAGCGACACCACGACCGGCGGCAGCATCATCATGCCCATGGACATCAGCACCGAGGCGACCACCAGATCGATGATGAGGAACGGCAGGAACAGCAAAAAGCCGATCTCGAAGGCGCGCTTCAATTCGGAAATCATGAAGGCGGGAACGAGAACGCGCATGGAAATATCTTCCGGCTTCTGCGGCTGCGCTTCGCCCGACATATCCACGAATAATTGCAAATCCTTGTCGCGGACGTTCTTCTCCATGAAGCCGCGCAGCGGCCCGCTAGCGCGCTCGAACGCCTCATTGACGCTGATCTCGTTGGCGACGAGCGGTTTCACGCCGGCGTCGTAGACGCGCGTGAGCACCGGCCCCATCACGAACGCGGTGAGGAACAGCGCGAGCGAGATGACGACCGAATTCGGCGGCGCCGTCGCGGTGCCGAGCGCGGTGCGTAACAGCGACAGCACCACCACGATCCGCGTAAAGGAGGTCATCATCACCAGGATCGACGGCGCGAGCGACAGCACCGTCAACAGCGCGATCAATTGGATGATGCGCTCGTTGAGGCCGCCGGTCGCGGCGCCCTGTCCGAAATTAATGCTGATATCCTGCGCGGCGAGCGGCGTCGCCGATACGATGAGTGCCGCTACTGAGGCCGCCACCGTTTTGATACGGACGCGGCGGCCAAATGGTGCGATCATCAGGTCTTGTTTGTTGGACGGCCCAACAAACTCGCCATCTCCTGTTCGAGATTGTCGTAGATCGTAGCGCCCTGGCTTGGCTTTACTTCGGCGCGCGCGGGTTTCGGTTCGGCTGGCCGCGCGGCACGCGGCTGTGGGACCGGCGGTGGCGGGGGCGGCGGCGGGGGTTCCGGCGCTGCGGCCTGTTCACCGGGCGGCGTCGCGCGTTGTGGCGTCACGGGCGCGCGCGTCTCGGCCGGCGCGGTGGGTTTACGCAACGCCGCTTCGAGGCGATGCGCCATCTCCGCCAGGCTTTGATCCGCCGATGCGGTCTCCGCCGGGGCAGCTTGGACCGTCGGGATGCGCGGTTCGGTTCGCGGCTCGGGGCGAGGTTCAGGACGATATTCAGCGCGCGGCTCGACGCGAGGTTCAGGGCGAGGTTCAGCGCGCGGCTCGAGGGGCTGCACTCGCGTATTGGCGGGCGCGCGATTGCGCGGCGGCGCAGGACGCGCCGAAAGTTCGTCGGCGAGTGCCGCCAACGTGTCGCGTTGCGGACGCGTTGGCGCTTCGGCGGCCGGTTGCAACGGCCAGGCCGCGGGCTCTTCGGGCGCCGGTTCAATCTTCGGCGTCGGACGCGACGGCATCGACGGGGTCACCGGCTCGGGCTGCAAGGGCCATGAGCCGTTGCCGCTTTCCGGCAAGGGTATCGCGCGCGGGAGTGACTCCACGGCGGGTGGACGCGCCACCGTCACCTCGCGCGGCGCCGCCACGGCGCGCACGATATTGGGTTCGACCACCACGTCGGTCGGCCCGCCGATCATCAACAGGTGTTCGACATTGTCGCGCCGGACGAGAATGAGGCGCCGACGGGCGTCGACGCTGGCATAATCAATGACCGCAAGGCGCGGCTGGCGCCCGCGCGTGCTTGCACCTCCGAGCCGGCCGGTGCCGAACCGGCGCACCGCCCATGCGGTCGCCCCGATCAGCCCGAGCACGATGAGGAACGCCAAGAAGAAGCGTACGGCGAGCGGCATTTCCGCACCAAACAAAGTCTCGAACATCCGCCTTACTCCCGGTGTCGTTCCGGCGGCCCATTGGGTCCCCAATGGTTAACGGCGCCGGTAACATTTGCCGCCGTGAATACTAACAAAGAATTAATCCCCGTGGGCGATTTCACGCCCAATTCCGGCAGCTCAAACATTCTCATGGTAAACGGCGGTTTAATGGCAAAATCCCGGCGGCGGGCGTTTTAACCGGCCATTAACCATACGCTCGGCAAAGTCTGCCCAGTGGAACAGGGGCCGACCCCGATGCCGATCTCCGATATTCCGATCCTTTCGATGCTGCGCGAGCGCATGGAATGGCATCAGGAACGCCAGCGCGTTCTCGCCGAAAACGTCGCCAATGCCGACACCCCCAACTACCGCGCACGCGATCTTGCGCCGCCGAATTTCGAGCGCGAGCTGTCGGTTGCCTCGCTCGCTCTGGCGCGCACCGATCCCGGCCATATCGCCTGGCAGGGCGGCGGCGGCTCCGAGTTCGCTTCCGATACAAGCGGCCGTTACGAGGTGCGCCCGCGCGGCAATTCGGTGACCCATGAAGACGAGATGATGAAAGCGGCGTCCAATCAGATGGACTTCGACGCGGTCACTTCGCTCTACACACGCAGTCTTGCGCTTATCAAGCTCGCGATCGGCAAATCCTGAAGGCGTGTTTTGGGGCGAAATCCCAACGGCAGCGGAAAGGATGCATCATGGACTTTACCAAAGCGCTCGCCATCGCCGCTTCCGGCCTGCACGCGCAAATCGGCCGGATGCAAATCATCTCCGAGAACATCGCCAATGCCGATTCGACCGCACAGACCCCCGGCGGCGATCCGTACCGCCGCAAGATCGTGACGTTTACTTCGGAGCTCGATCGCTCGCTCGATGCCAATGTGGTCAAGCTCGGCCGAATCGAATCCGACGCTTCCGATTTTCTCGTGCGACACGAGCCCGGCAATCCGGCCGCCGACGCCAACGGCAACGTCAAATATCCGAACGTGAACTCCCTCGTCGAGATGACCGACCTGCGCGATGCGCAGCGCTCCTACGAGGCCAACCTCAACATTATCACCGCCACGCGCCGCATGCTCCAGCGCACCATCGACATTCTCAAGAGCTAGGTGAACCATGCCGACACCGATCGCCGCTGCCGCAAATGCCTATGCCGCGCTGGCCCGCCTGGGCGAACAGACAGCAAACCTCGGCCGCACCGTCGGAACTGAGGACAGCGGGGCGAACTTCGGCTCGGTCTTGAAAGACGTGATCAACGCCGTGTCCGAGACCGCCCAAAAATCGGACGTCCAGGCGCAGACCGTGGCCACCGGCAAGGCCAACATGGTCGACGTCGTCACCGCGGTCGCCGAATCCGAAACCGCAATCCAAACGCTGGTCTCGGTCCGCGACAAGGTGATCGCGGCCTACGAGGACATCTTGAAGATGCCGATTTGATTTACCTCTTCCCGCGTGCGGGGAGAGGGAGTGCGAGGCCGAGCAAGGAAAGAATGGGGACCAGATGACCGGACCGGAAGTATTGGATGTGGCGCGCGACGCGATCGTGACGCTGTTGCTCGTCGCAGCGCCTCTGATGCTGGTTGGATTGATCGTCGGCGTCGCCGTCTCGCTGTTGCAGGCGCTCACGCAGATCCAGGAAACGACGCTGGTCTTCGTGCCGAAAATTCTTGCGATTTTTCTCGCCCTGCTGATTGCGCTGCCGTTCATGGCCGACGTGCTGCACAGCAACTTTCTCCGGCTTGCCGCTCACATCACCAACGGCTGAACGGGTTCTTGGCCGTGCACCTCGACGTCTCCTTCCTTCCGGCGCTCGGTGCGGCCTTCCTGTTGATATTCGCTCGCACCGGGACGATGGTGATGCTGCTGCCCGGTCTCGGCGAGCAGAATGTTTCGGCGCGGCTGCGGCTGACGATTGCGCTTATTCTTGCCGCCGTTTTGCTGCCGCTGCATCGCAGCGCCTATCAGATCGACACCAGCGCGATCGGGCCGGCGCTGGTGATGCTCGTCGAGGAGATACTGATCGGCGCGGTGCTCGGCCTGACTGCGCGGCTGACCGTCTCCGCGCTCGAAATCGCGGGGTCGGTGATTGCCCAGCAGCTTGGCTTAGGCTTCGTCACCGCCGTCGACCCGACCCAGGGCGAACAGGGCGTGATCATCGGCAATTTCCTCACCATGCTCGGGATAACGCTGTTCTTCGCCACGGATATGCACCACCTCGTCATTGCGGCGCTGAACGACAGCTACAATCTGTTCGAGCCGGGCGAGGTGCCGGCCGTCGGCGATGTCGCGGCGCTGATGACCAAAACCGTCTCCGGCGCCTTCCGCATCGGCATCCAGCTGTCCGCGCCGTTTCTCGCCTTCGGACTGCTGTTCAATATCGGGCTCGGCGTGCTGTCGCGACTGATGCCGCAGATGCAGGTCTTCTTCGTCGCGCTGCCGCTGTCGATCCTGATCGGTCTGCTGTTCCTTTTGCTGGTGCTCGGCTCGATGATGGGTCTGTTTCTCGATTACGTCGGCGGCGTGCTGCACGAACTCGCCCCGCACGCGTGAGCGACCACGATGGCCGACGACCGCGACGATACCGAACATACCGAAGACCCGACGCCGAAACGGCTTGATGAGGCGATCAAGCGGGGCGACGTCGTCAAAAGTCCGGAGGTGAACACCTGGTTCATGCTCGCAGGCGGCGCGCTCACGCTCATGGTGTTCGCGACGCCGATGGCGGAAAGCCTCGAAATGACGTTCCGCGGCGTCCTTGCCAATTCCTATCAGATTCCCGCCGACGGGCCGGGCCTCGCCAATCTCGTGAAGACGCTCGCAGCTGATGTGCTTGCCGCGCTGGGCATACCGTTTCTGCTGCTGACGCTCGCGGCACTGCTCGGTACCGGGATCCAGCACCGGATCGTGTTCTCGGTCGAGCCGATAATGCCGCATCTATCCAAGCTTTCGCCGATCGCCGGCTTGCAGCGGCTGTTCTCGCAGCAGGCGCTCGCCAATTTCGCCAAGGGCCTCGCCAAACTCACGATTTTCGGCGCTGTGATCGCGTCGCTGCTGTGGCCGCAACGCCACCGCCTGGCCGGCCTCATCGGCGCCGATCCGGAGGTGATCCTGCCGTTCACCAAAACGCTCGCCATGCAGATGCTCGGCACGGTCGTCGCCATTCTCGCCATTGTCGCGGCGGCCGACTACCTGTTCCAGTACCGCCAATGGTACGAGCGGCAGAAAATGTCCGTGCGCGAAATGAAGGAGGAGTTCCGCCAGACCGAGGGCGATCCGGCGATCAAAGGGAAAATCCGGCAGTTGCGCCAGGCGCGCATGCGCAAGCGCATGATGGCGGCGGTGCCGAAGGCTTCCCTGGTCATCACCAACCCGACCCATTTTGCCATCGCCCTCAAATATGAGCGCGGCATGAATGCGCCGGTGTGCGTCGCCAAGGGCATCGATCTCATCGCCCGAAGGATTCGCGAAGTCGCGGAGGCGCACGGCATTCCCGTGATCGAGAACCCGCCGCTCGCCCGCGCGCTGCATGGCACGGTGGAGATCGACCAGGAAATTCCGCCGGAACATTACCGCGCTGTCGCCGAAATCATCGGCTACCTGATGCGGCTGCGGCGCTTGGTGGCGCGGTGAGACTAGTTGTGAGGCGCGTGGCAAAGCCTCTTGCGCGATTCAGTGGCGCGAGGCACTGAAAGTAAGTCGGTGACGCGGCGCAGGTGAAGGGTGCCGGAAGGCGCGGTGACAAGGCGGCGGATGACGACACAGGACACCGTCACGCAAGGCGAGGAGCCGATCGACGCCGGGCTCGCGCGCAAGGCGATCGACCGCAGCGCCAGCACGGAGCGCGGCGGTAGCGTCATCCTGGTGTTGCTGGTCGCGGGCATGTTGGTCGGGGCGGCCACCGGCATTGTGCTGCTCGGCCACAGCAATTCCGAGCCATACATCCTGGCGTTCCTTGCGGTGCTCGCCACGATGGGCGTGTTCTCGCTGTTCGCGTTCGCCTGCGGTATCCTGCGGCTTTCCGCCACGGCAACGGTCAGTCCGCTGATCAAAGCGGTTGTCGACGGCGCCTTCGATGGCGTCGTCGTCACCGATGGCGACGGGCGCGTGGTCTACGCCAACGCCGCCTATCTCGATCTTATCGGCGCGTCGGATGCAAACGACATGCGGCCGGTCGAGCGCGTGTTCATCGGCGATGCGGATGCTTCCGAGGCGATCTACCGGCTGCTCAAGGCGGCCCGTGAAGGCAAGCGCCTCCAGGAAGAGGTGCGCGTCGCCGGCATCAAGGCCCGGCCGGCGCGTTGGCTGCGCTTCAAAATCCGCCCGCTCGGTACCGGCAAGCGCGCCGGCCGCCTCACCGTCTGGTCGCTCAACGACGTGACACACGAGCGCGAGCGGCAGGAGAACGCCTTTCAGAATTTGCAGCACGCGATCGATTATCTCGATCACGCGCCGGCCGGCTTTTTTTCCGTCGATGCCAAGGGCGACATCGTTTACCTCAACGCGACGCTCGCCGCGTGGCTCGATCAGGACCTCGCCCAGGTCGGCTCGGGCGGTCTCAAACTGGCCGACTTGGTTTGGGGCGACGGTGCCGCGTTGCTGACGACGCTGCGAGCGGCGCCAGGGGAGGTCAAGACCGAGGTGCTCGATCTTGATCTGCGGACCCGCAGCGGGCGCACGCTGCCGGTGCGGCTGTATCACAAGCTCGCCTTCGGCGCCGACGGCACGCCCGGCGCTTCGCGAACGCTCGTGCTCAATCGCGCGCGCGACCACGGCACCGATCCGCAGCGGGCGGCGGAAATCCGTTTCATGCGCTTTTTCCACCACACGCCGATGGCGATTGCGACCATCGACCGGGAGGGCGGCGTCATCCGCACCAATCCGCTGTTCGCGCGGCTGTTTCACGGCACGCGGGGTGGGCAGGGGCAGGGGCTGGGGCAAGGCGAGGACCGCTCAATCCGCGCCATCGTCGCCGAGCGCGACCGGCCGGCGCTTGAATCGGCCATTGCGCAGGCCGCGCAGGGCAACAGCAAAATCGCTCCGGTCGACGCCGCACTGGCCGGCGAGGGCGAACGTTTCGGGCGCTTCTATGTCACCGCGGTCGGCGAGGAGGAGCGCGACCAGGAGGCGGCCATTGTCTACGCCTTCGAGACGACCGAGCAGCGCGTGCTGCAGACTCAGTTCAATCAACAGCAGAAGATGGATATGGTCGGCCAGCTCGCCGGCGGCCTGGCGCACGACTTCAACAACGTGCTCTCCGCCATCATGATGGCGACCGATTTCCTGCTCAACTCGCACAAGCCGACCGACCCGTCGTTCCAGGACATCATGCAGATCAAGCAGAACGCCAACCGGGCGGCGAGCCTGGTGCGGCATCTGCTCGCCTTCTCGCGCAAGCAGACGCTGCGCCCGCAGGTGCTCGA
>Ga0074044_10000651_pt1 | contig 32763 bp, 39 predicted proteins | sample BogForMeECP23OM1_FD_94443 | JGI IMG/M metagenome (GOLD analysis project Ga0074044, IMG submission 94443) | Bog forest soil microbial communities from Calvert Island, British Columbia, Canada - Bog Forest MetaG ECP23OM1 | ecosystem: Environmental > Terrestrial > Soil > Wetlands ...
ACCCTGGCCGCGAGCAGAAACTCGCGCACGCGCGGTTCGGACAATTGCTGGACGGATCCCGCAGCCATCTCGCTAATTCCTCGCAATCCGATCCAACGCCGCGCGCGCTGCCCGTGCAAGGGAGTTGTCAGAGACGTTCGCGGCGGCGCGTTTGAGCGAGTCGGTCACCTGCGCTGAAACACTTCGCATGTTGCCCAGAGCGACCGCCGCCGCGCGGCGGACACCCTCGTCGCGGTCAGATTCGAGCCGCTCCAGGGCCAGCGCAGCCGCAGCGGCGCTGGTAGTGAACGAAGCCGCAAGCAGGGCGAGCGCGCTGAGCCGCACATGGGTGTCATCGTCATGGCTGGCGATCGCTGCCGCATCGAGAACCTCGCTGCCGCAGGCCCCAAGGTCGCGGATGCAATACAGCGCCATCTTGCGCGCAGCGGGATTGCCCTCACGCACGAGCGCGAGCAGTCCGGCCGGAATTTCAACGGGATGTGACCGGCCGAGCCGCACGACCAGTTCGGCCGCGGCCCAGCGTACGTCACCATCGCGGTCGCCAAGGGCGTCGTATAGCGGATGCGCCGCATCGATGGTCAAGGCACCGTCGCCGCTAGCGCCGAGCGCATAGGCGGCGCCGAAACGGGTCTGGCGATCGGTGTGATGGAGCGCGGCGCGGAGTGTCGCCAGGATGCGCGAATCGCGACGCGCGATTGCCGCGAGCGCATCGGCAGCTCGGCGCCGGATAGTCTTACTTTCGGCCGAGAGACAGCGGGTGATCGCTTCCGCCGCGTCATCGGGAATAGCGACCGGTGGATTTTCGATCAGTGCGACGAGAGCGTTGATGCATCGCTCGGGCGCCTCCGGCGAGAGCGCCGCGATCAGCGAGTCGGCATCGATACGAGTGTTCATTGCGCGCCGGCGATGAGCCGAACGAGATTGGAAAGGTCGCCGGACCCGAGAATGAAATTATTGCCACCCGCGTATGTACTGGTGACCGCGTTGGATACCGCGATGAGGTCGTGGGCGCGTCCTTCGAGCTTGGCTTCCAGTTCGGCAACGCCGGGCGAATTCGCGATAAAATCTCCGCACAGCATCGCACGCTCAATTCGATTTTCGGCCGAGACGGAAAGCCGCGCTTCGATCTGGCCGAGCTGCGCGGCGATTCGTCCCGAGCGGTTGAATTCCGATGCTTCCGCGGCGCGCCGCAGCCAATGGATCGATTGTAAAGCTTTGCCGCGCTGGGCCGCCTGAGCCCATTCCTCGGCGGCGAGTCCGCGCTCATTGACGCCGCCCAGTTCCTCGGCATAGCCGCCGATGATAGCGCGGGTAATTTCGTCGAAGCTCGCGTCACGATTCAGCTCGCGGACCAGCTTGGTCGACGTTTCCGGGCCGTAAACAGCGGAGGTGATGTTGCCGTTCGGGTCCAGACGGTCGAGGTCGTGGACCATCTCTTCCATCCCGCGATTCACCGCAATCGTCGCTTCAAGCAGCATCGCGCCCGCGGCGTCGGTCTCAAACGTACACATCGCGATCTCCCGGCGCTCCCGCGTAATCGCATCGCGGCCGGGATAGAAACATTCAACGCCAAGCGAACGCAGGCCCGCGAGCAGACCGCGCGCGTATCGATTCATCACCTGGTCCGGCTTTAGGTTGGCGTCACGCTCCGGAAGCAATGCGGTACGATTCGGCAGCACCAGCGCGAGACCAATCCAGCCCTCGCCCGAGCCTACCGCGCGGCCGCCGGTGATGCGGCGCAGGGCGAGAATTCCATCGCGCTCGGCAGCGCCGCTATATAGATGATATCGGCCGAGAGAAACCGCTCGTCCGGGAAGGGAGTACAGGATCAGAACCGGTGCCGTGCGATGAGCCGCCACGGCCTCGAGAAAATGGAGCTCGAGGCCGAGCAGATCCCAGGGCGAAATCGAGGGCACAACGACGGCATCGAGTGCGGCCATGGCAACGATGGTACGTGCTCGCGATTGCGCCCGGCAAGCGACCGCGCTCACACATCAATGGCTTCGGAAACGAAGACCTTCTCCCACCGGGAGAAGGTGGCGCGCCGCGCGCCGGATGAGGGTCATCGGATTCATAACGAATAACGAATGTTGGCGAGAGCACCCAGGAGAGGAACGAAAATCGACGGTCGCAGACCGGGGGAGAGCCAGGGCTATCTTTCCTCGCCGAACAGGAAGATCGAGAGCGCGATTAGCGAAAACATGATGTTGGGTAGCCAGGCCGCGAGCCACGCCGCCATCAGACCCGATCGCCCGAATGAAGACGTGATGCCGAAGGCGAGCCAGTAACCGAATCCAATCGCGATCGCGAGCCCGAAGCTGCGCCCCAGGCTCAAGTTGCGCGGCAACGGGTCGAGGCTCAGCGCCATCCCCAGCGCAACCATGATGAGGCACGACATCGGCATCGCGTATTTGAGATCGCGGTCCACGATATAGCCGCCCGGGTCCAAACCCTTGCGCTGGAGGCTGGCGATGTAATCGTTGAGTTCCCAGAGGCTGAATTCGTCCGGGTCGAGCCGTAAGATCGAGAAGTCCGCGGGTTTGAGCCCGAGCCGCAGCCGATCGTTGTCTTCAGATTTGATGTCGCCGTTAGGCTCGAGCTCGAAGCTTTTGAGCCCCTGCGGGACCCATCGATTGTCATGCCAGATGGCGTGGTCGGCGTAGACGATATCCTTCACCGTATAGTCTTCACCGACGTGATAGACGGTTACGCCTTGCAGCTCCTCTTTCTTTTTGTCGTAGGCGTCGGCGGAAGCGAATCCGTTACGCAGCCGAATCCAGATTCGCTTGTCGGAAAAGACGCTCTGCAACTGCCGCTTCTTGAGCTCGACGTGGTAGAGGTACTTCGCTTCGCGGGTTGCGCGCGGGACGATCGTTTCGCTGATCGTGAAGTTGAAGGCGGTGATGAGTACCGCGACGAACATGACCGGAATCGCCATTTCGACGCGGCTGATGCCCAGTTGCTGGCAGGCCAGTACCTCGCCCGATCGATTCAGAATCGCGAATCCGAGCAGAATACCTGCCAGGCAGGCGACCGGAAGAATTTGCGAGAGGATGAGCGGAATATTGAGGGCGAAGTACTCCAGGCCGATCAGGCCCAGGCCACCGTATTTGACGAGATCGTTGAAGCGGTCGACCAAGTCGCCGAGCAGATACGCCGCCGTAAAAGCCGCAGTACAGACCATGAACGGGCCAAAGAACTGGCCCGCAATAAAACGGTCCATGACCGGCGAGAGCCGCGGGCGCAACCTCATGCTGCCTGTTTCTTCCTCTCGTAGCGCTCGATCAGATCCCAGATGATGTCGCCGGGACCGCGCCCCTGATTGCCCCGGTCCTGTGCCGCGCGGATGAAGAGCCACACCGCGAGGACTATGAACACGATGTCGGGGATGCTCATGGCAATGTACGGGTCAAGGCTGCCACGCTCCGCGAGCGTTCTGCCCACGCGCATCAGCCCGTAATACAGAAAGAACAGTCCCACCGCGACGCCGAAACGCTCGGAATGGCCGCCCCGAGCCGGCTTGAGGCCGAGCGAGATTCCGAGCAATGCGAACAGCAGGGTAGCGAACGGCACAGTGTATTTCGCGGCCATCTCGCTTTCGGCTTCATAGTCGGGCTTGCCGCTTGCCCGCGACCTGGCGATCAGCGCCTTGAGATCCGAATACGACAACTCCTCGGGGTCGCGGTCGGACACGGCGAGGGCGTCTTTCGGCCGGATGGTCACATCGTAAATGTTGAAGCTTCTCACGTTGCTCTGGTTACTGCCGGACTCGGTCCCGAAGACCGAACCGTCAAACAGCCGGATCGTCATGCCTCCGGTTTTTTCGTCGGGCAGCACGATGCCGCGCTTGCTGATTATCGTGGTTTGCTGATGCTGGTCGCTGTTGGAAATCAGCACGCCGTGCAGCGAGCCGTCCTCGTTCGAAATGCTGTCTACGTAGACCATCATTCCCGGCAGGTCGTCGTCGAAGATCTTTTCCTTGAGCCCGGCGGCGGCTTTGGTGCGAGTGAGATAGTAGAGTCGATCCTCCAAGCGTTGATTCGCCCACGGCCGAACCGAAAACGCGAACCAGCTCGCGACCGCATAGACGACGATCGCCACCGCAATCACGGGCACCGCGATCCGGTAGAGGCTCACGCCGCAGGCCCGCGCTGCTGTCATCTCCTGGTCGCCCGACATCCGTCCGAATCCGAGCAGTACCCCGAGCAGCACCGCCATGCCGAGAGTGAGCTCGAGAAACCCTGGCAGGATATACGCGATCAAGCCGAGCACCTCGCCCAGCGTCACGCCGTGATTCACGACCATCTCGGTGAGCTTGACGAGCCGCCCGGTCACCAGCGCGAAGGTCAGCAATCCCACGCCCATCAGGAACGGGGCTATCACTTCCCACGCTACGTAACGATCGAGAATGGTGATTCTGGGAACTCTCAATTGAAGCTCTGCGGGGCGAAACCTGGCCAACAGGATTTTAGACCTTGCGAACGAGGATTGAAACGTCACGCTTGCGCATCGTGCCCGACCGAGGTCGCTCTCTGATAGGATTGCGGGCGATGAAGCAGTTCCGCGGTAAACATCGGCATCCGGATCGCGAAAGGCCCAGCGATCGCGCGAATCATCACGCGCTTGCGGAACAACGCGACAGCCACGACCTGGTGTTCGGTGTGGAACCGGTGCGCGAACTCGTTGCCGCGGCTGCGGACACGATCCAGACGCTTTACGTGCGCATGGGCGAGGAACGCCGCTTCGAAAATGAAATGGATCGAGTGCGGATTGCAGGTGGCCGCGTGGCGATCGCACGCGATGACGAAATCGAGCGACTGACCGGGCGCGACGCGCGCCATCAGGGCATCGCGGCGATCGTGCGCGAGTATCAGTACGCGGAGCTGGATGACGTGATTCACGATGCGCCCGACCCGGTAGTCGTCGTCGATGGAGTCACTGACCCGCGCAACCTGGGTGCGCTGCTGCGCTCGGCGGAATGCGCAGGAGTGGGCGCGGTCGTCCTGGCGCGCGACCGAACGGTTGGCATTACGCCGGCTGCGATCAAATCGTCCGCCGGCGCGTGGGTGCATCTGAGGATCGCGCGATGCGGCAATGTCGCGCGCACGCTGGAAGCTCTGAAGGAAGCGGGCTATTGGGTCGTCGCGCTCGCGCCCGGCGGCGATGTATCGCTCTATCAGCTCGATACGGCGCGCAAACTCGCGATAGTGGTCGGCTCGGAGGGCGAAGGCGTTCGGCCCATCGTGCGCAAGACGGCGGACTTCGTCGCGGCGATTCCGATGCTGGGGAAGGTCGAGTCACTGAACGTGTCGGTGGCAGCCGCGGTAGCTCTGTTCGAGATCGCCCGCCGCCGCGCGGGCTCGCGCGCATCCTCGAAAGGCACGGACGAAAGGCACGGACGACTCCTAGCCTGAGCGCACCTAGAACGAAGTTTGAATATCGTCCACGACTCCGGAAAGACGGTTCGCGACGGCACGATTCGGCTCATCCTTGACTACGTGGTAGGTTCCGAATAATTTTGCTTCTTTAACGTCGTTTGCCGATGTAGCTCAACGGTAGAGCAACTGATTTGTAATCAGTAGGTTGCCAGTTCGATTCTGGCCATCGGCTTGGCTCGGAAGGTGGCCTTGCGGAGAGGTTCCCGAGTGGCCAAAGGGAGCAGACTGTAAATCTGCCGGCTTATGCCTTCGGAGGTTCGAATCCTCCCCTCTCCACCAAGATATGTGCTTCCGGAGAGCGGGAATAGCTCAGTTGGTAGAGCGCGAGCCTTCCAAGCTCGGGGTCGCGGGTTCGAGTCCCGTTTCCCGCTCCAATTAAACCGGCACGGAGCACGGCGCGAGCGTATCATCGGAGTGATTCGAACGGCGAGTGGGCCCATGTAGCTCAGTCGGTAGAGCACTTCCTTGGTAAGGAAGAGGTCACGGGTTCGATTCCCGTCGTGGGCTTTGCAATCTTGAAGAGCGCGCACAAAGAGGCGCGGGGAACAGATAAATGGCGGCAATTAGGGAAATAATCGGACTGGCGTGCGACGGCTGCAAACGGCGCAACTACATGACGACTCGGAACAAAAAGAAACAGACCGAGAAGTTCTCGATCAAGAAGTTCTGCCCGAGCTGTCGCAACCACACGCTGCACAAAGAGGTCAAGGCGAGCTAGCCTCGTTGATGCGCGATCGTAGACTGAACCGAGGGTCAGTAGCTCCAATTGGCCAGAGCATCGGACTCCAAATCCGAGGGTTGCAGGTTCGAATCCTGCCTGACCCGCCATCAAACGCTGGCCCTTGTATGAGAAAGCGAAAATGGATAGCCTAAAAAGTTACCTCAACCAGGGTGTAAGCTTTGTCCAGGAGTCTTGGAACGAGCTTGCGAAGGTCCATTACCCCTCGCCCAAGGAGACCATGCAGGCGACTATCGTCGTCGTGGTTCTCGCTTTTGTGATGGCGTTGTGGCTGGGGTTGGTTGACTTGGGCGCGACACGCGTGGTTCGAGCGCTGCTTAGCTGAGAGACGGGACGGTATCTTCAGGAGTAGTACGGTCCGGACGAAGCCGCATCAATTCCGATCGAGCCCGACGAGCATCAGATGACGGAACCGCAAGCACAAGGCGAGAACACGGCCGAAAAGCCCGCGATGAAGTGGTACGTGGTTCACACTTATTCGGGCTATGAGCACAAGGCCAAGGCTGCGCTCGAGGAGCGCGTGCGCTCGCTGCACAAGGAAGAAAAGATCGGCAAGGTTCTGGTGCCGATCGAAAGAGTCCAGGAGCTCGGCAAGGGCGGCCAGCGCAAGATTGCGTCGCGCAAATTTTTTCCCGGCTACATTTTCGTGAACATGATTCTTGATGAAGAGACCTGGCACGTCATCAAGAACACGCCGAAGATCACGGGCTTCGTCGGGCATTCCACGAATCCGCCCGAAGTTCCCGAGGCGGAAGTAAACGGAATCGAGCAGCAGATGGAGGAAGGGGCGCTGCGGCCCAAGCCCAAGGTGCTGTTCGAAGTGGGCGAGGCGATCAAGGTAGTCGACGGGCCGTTCCAGGACTTCAACGGCACGGTGGAAGAGGTCAAGCCCGAGAAGGGCAAAGTGCGCGTGCTGATTTCGATCTTCGGCCGCGCTACGCCGGTCGAACTCGATTTTGTACAGGTGGAAAAATCCTGACATAGCGTCTCCCACCGCTGCGCGACGGGTGAGCGGCGCGCGGACCGGGGAGCTTTTGCGGACGAGCTTATAAGCAAGTGGCTAAGAAAGTAGTCGGTCAAATCAAGTTGCAGATTACGGCAGGCGCCGCGAATCCGTCTCCGCCGGTCGGGCCCGCGCTCGGCCAGCGCGGCGTCAACATCATGGAGTTCTGCAAGGCCTTCAACGCCCAGACGCAGAACATGCAGGGGCTGGTTATTCCGGTGATCGTGACGGTCTACGCCGACCGCTCGTTCACGTTCGTAACCAAGAGCCCGCCGGCTTCGATTCTGCTGCTCAGGGCGGCCGGTGTCGAAAAAGGAAGCCCGACTCCAAACAAGAACAAGGTCGGCAAGGTCAGCCGCGCCCAGGTCGAGGAAATCGCGAAGACCAAGCTGAAGGACCTCACCGCGGCGGACCTCGCGGCGGCGGTCAATACGGTCGCCGGCACGGCGCGCTCGATGGGAATCGAGATTTCGGATTAACTCGGATTAACTCGGAAAGACTCGGGTTAAGTCGGACTAAGAGGATTACTCGCGATGGCAGGCAAGAAATATCGCGAAGCGCAAAAGCATATCGATATCGACAAGCGCTATCCGCTCGAAGAGGCGGTCAGGCTCGTCACCCAGAACAAGCTCGCCAAGTTCGATGAGACGGTCGAGATGGCGGTGCGGCTGGGCGTCGATCCGCGGCAGGCCGACCAGAACGTGCGCGGCACCATCGTGCTGCCGCATGGCACTGGCAAGGTCGCGCGAGTGCTGGTGATCGCCAAGGGCGAGAAGGAGCGCGAGGCCAAAGAGGCCGGCGCGGACTTCGTGGGTGGCGACGAGATCGTCAAGAAAATCCAGGAAGAGAACTGGCTCGATTTCGACCGCGTGATCGCGACGCCGGACATGATGGCGCAGGTGGGGCGGATCGGCAAAATTCTCGGTCCGCGTGGCTTGATGCCGAATCCCAAGGTTGGCACCGTCACCTTCGACGTCGCCAAGGCGGTTTCGGAGGTCAAGGCGGGCAAGGTCGACTACCGGGTCGACAAGGCCGGCGTCGTCCACGCGCGAATCGGCAAAGTGAGTTTCGGCGAGCAGAAGCTGCTCGACAATGCGCATACGCTGCTGGGCGCGATTATCCGCGCCAAGCCGGCCAGCGCCAAAGGCAATTACATCAAGAGCGTGGCAGTGTCCTCCACGATGGGTCCCGGTGTGCGCGTCGACACGGCATCGGCGGCCAAGACGGTGGCGGCGGCCGCATAGTGCGCGGCGGATCTTTCAGGGTCACTTAGATGAACAAGCAACAGAAGACGGCGCTGGTAGAGGATCTTCGCGCGGGCTTGGGCCGCGCCAGCCTCGCACTGGTGTCCGAATACAAAGGGATGACCGCGGGTGAGTCCGCCGACATGCGGCGGCGGCTCCGCGCGGCGCGCGGGGAGTTGCGCGTCGCGAAGAACACGCTGGTGCGGCGCGCGATCGAGGGCACCGAGTACGCTTCGCTTGGTGACAAGCTGGGCGGCCCGGTCGGCCTGATCCTTAGCTTTGAAGATCCGGTCGAGATGGCCAAGACGGTCGTCGGATTCAAGGATCTCGGCGCGAAATTCAAAATTCGCGCCGGTGTGCTGGGCGGGCAGCCGCTGACCGCAGAGGAAATTCAAGCACTCGCGACGCTGCCGCCGAAGGAAGTCGTACTGGCGCAGCTGCTGGGCCTGTTGCAGGCTCCGGCCACGCGACTGGTCCGGTTGCTGAACGAGCCGGGCTCGATGCTGGCGCGTGCGATAGACGCGATCGGAAAGAAGAACGGAGAAAGCGCACCGGCGGTGGAACTCGCCCCGACGGCGGAACCGGCCCCGGAAGCCTGAAAGCGCGACTAACGAAAAGGAACTGACGCGTTCGGGGCGCTCCCACATCCGCCTCCCGGAAGCGACGATAAGGAGAGACGCAAAATGTCGGAAGCACAGCTCAGCCGCGATCAGGTGAAGGACTACCTGAAGAATCTTTCGCTGATAGATGCGGCTGCCCTGGTGAAGGAACTCGAGCAGGAACTCGGCGTGTCGGCCGCGGCACCGATTGCGGTTGCGGCCGGACCGGCTGCCGGAGCCGCTGCGGCCGCGCCGGCGCCTGAGAAGGACGAGTTCTCGGTCGTGCTCAAGGCCGCGGGCGACAAGAAGATCCAGGTTATCAAGGTGGTGCGCGAGATCACGGGACTTGGCCTCAAGGAGGCAAAGGACCTGGTCGATGGCGCACCCAAGCCGGTCAAGGAAGGCGTGAACAAAGCCGAGGCCGCAGACCTCAAGAAGAAGCTCGAAGAGGCCGGCGGCAGCGTGGAGCTCACATAGGAGCACCAGGCTTTTTGCGACACGACTACCGCTCGGAAAATCTGTCGCGGCGGGACTCGATGAGGCCCCGCAAGGCGCGGGTTTCAGACGGCTTTTTTGGCGATGCCGTGGGCGCGGGGATACCCGTGCGCCCGCGGCTTTTAACGCTTCGCGCGCACTCATTCGAGGGCGCGCACAAGGCGGAGTAATTAATGGCTCAGCAGTCGCAGGTAACGAGCAATCTTCGCGTGCGCCGTTCATTCGGCAAGATCAAGAAGATCATCGACATTCCGAATCTGATCGAGATTCAGAAGCGTTCGTATGACGAGTTCCTGCAGCACGGAGTAACCTCCGAGCATCGCCAGGAAGTCGGCCTGCAAGCGGTCTTCAAGTCGGTCTTCCCGATCAAGGACTTCAACGAGACCGCGTCGCTCGAGTTCGTCAGCTATGAGCTTGGCGAGCCGAAGTACGACGTCGAGGAATGCCATCAGCGCGGGATGACGTACGCCGCGCCGGTCAAGGTCAAGATTCAGCTCGTCATCTGGGATGTCGAGCAGGGCCGCCGCTCGATCAAGAACGTCAAGGAGCAGGAGGTCTACTTCGGCGAGATTCCGCTGATGACGCCGAACGGGACCTTCATGGTCAACGGGACCGAGCGCGTCATCGTGTCGCAGCTTCATCGCTCGCCCGGAGTGTTCTTCGAGCACGACAAGGGCCGCACGCATTCCAGCGGCAAGCTGCTCTATTCCGCCCGCATCATCCCGTACCGCGGAAGCTGGATCGATTTCGAATTCGATCCGCGCGACGCGTTGTACGTGCGTATCGACCGGCGGCGGAAATTCCCGGCGACGGTGCTCCTGCGCGCGCTCGGCATGACGACCGAGGACCTGCTCAACTACTACTACAAGAAGGATGTTCTCATCCTCGACAGCACCAAGTACGCCAAGCAGTTCATCCCCGATCAGATCATCGGCGCGCGCGTCGGCCGGGACGTAAAGGATCCAAAATCGGGCGACGTGCTCGCGCGCGAGGGCCGCAAGTTCAATCGGGCGATCGTGCGGGCGATGGAAGCGGCGAAGATGTCGGAAGTGCCGATCGCGCCCGAAGAAGTCGTCGGCCGCGTCAGCGCGCACGATATCGTGAATTCATCGACCGGCGAGGTCATCGTTCAGTGCAACGAGGAACTCACCGAGGAATCGATCGAAAAGCTCAAGGCCGCGGGGGTCAAGAAGGTCGAGGTTCTGTTCACGGAAGAGCAGACGGGCGGCGGTCCGCTCCGGTTGACGCTCGCGCAAGACAAGCTCGGCTCGCCGCAGGAAGCGATCATCGAAATTTACCGCCGGCTGCGTCCCGGCGATCCGCCGACCGTCGAGACGGCGACCACCTTCTTCAACAACCTGTTCTTCAATCCCGAGCGCTATGACCTCTCGAAGGTGGGCCGCCTCAAGCTCAATCACAAGCTCAAGCTCGACGTGCCTCTGGAGCAGGGAACGCTGCGGCGCGAGGACATCCTGGAAGTCGTGCGCTATCTGGTCGAGCTAAAGAACGGTAATGGCCAGATCGACGATATCGACCATCTGGGCAATCGCCGCGTGCGCGCGGTGGGCGAACTGGTCGAGAACCAGTTCCGCATCGGACTGGTCCGGATGGAGCGGGCGATCAAAGAGCGGATGAGCCTGCAGGATATCGAGACGCTGATGCCGCAGGAGCTCGTGAATTACAAACCGGCGAGCGCGGTTATCAAGGAGTTCTTCGGCTCCTCGCAGCTCTCGCAGTTCATGGACCAGACCAATCCGCTCTCCGAGATCGCGCACAAACGCCGTCTGTCGGCGCTCGGTCCGGGTGGCCTCACGCGTGAGCGTGCGGGATTCGAAGTCCGCGACGTCCATCCGACCCATTACGGGCGGGTCTGCCCGATCGAAACGCCGGAAGGCCCGAATATCGGCCTTATCGCGGCGCTCTCCACCTACGCGCGCGTCAACGACTTCGGCTTTATCGAGACTCCATACCGCGAAGTCGAAAACAGCCGCGTCACCGACCGTATTGTCTACCTCTCCGCGCTGGACGAGGAAGAGAAGACCATTGCGCAGGCGAACGCGCCTATCGATGCGCACGGGAAATTCACCACGGAGTTCGTCTCCGCCCGAATCGGCGGCGAGTTCTCGACGGTGCGCGCCGAAGACGTTCAGTACATGGACGTTTCGCCCAACCAGCTGGTCTCCGTGGCCGCATCGTTGATCCCGTTCCTCGAGAACGATGACGCGAACCGGGCGCTGATGGGTTCGAACATGCAGCGCCAGGCGGTGCCGCTGCTCAAAACCGACGCTCCCCTCGTCGGAACCGGCCTTGAACAGACGGTAGGCCGCGATTCGGGCGTCACGGTGGTCGGGAAGCGCGACGGAACCGTCGAAAGCGTGGATGCGGAACGGATCGTGGTGCGCGCGGACAAGCAGAGCCGCGATGCGCGCGACGCCGGCGTCGACATCTACAACCTCATCAAGTATCAGCGCTCCAACCAGAACACCTGCATCAATCAGCGTCCTATCGTCGTGAAGGGCGAGAAGGTCAAAGCCGGCGACGTGCTGGCCGACGGTCCCTCGACCGACATGGGCGAGTTGGCGCTGGGGCGCAACGTGCTGGTCGCATTCATGCCGTGGGGCGGCTACAACTTCGAAGACTCGATTCTCATTTCCGAGCGCGTCGTCAAGGAAGACCTCTTCACCTCGGTGCATATCGAGGAGTTCGAGTGTATCGCGCGCGACACCAAGCTCGGGCCCGAGGAAATCACCCGCGACATCCCGAACGTAGGCGAGGAAGCGCTGAAGGATCTCGATACGAGCGGCATAATCCGCATCGGCGCCGAAGTCCGGCCCGCCGATATCCTGGTCGGCAAGATTACGCCGAAGGGTGAGACGCAGCTTTCACCGGAAGAAAAACTGCTACGCGCGATCTTTGGCGAGAAGGCAGGCGAAGTCCGCGACACCAGCCTGCGGGTTCCGCCGGGCAACGAAGGCATCGTCATCGATGCGCGCGTGTTCTCGCGCCGGGGCGTGGCCAAGGACGATCGGACCCAGGAGATCGAGACGCTGGAAGCCGAGCGCCTCAAGCAGGATGAAGCCGAGGAAATCCGGATCATCCGGCAGGAAACGCTTCGCAAGCTCAAGCGCGCGATGGTCGGCAAGAAGCTCGCCGCGCGGGTGATGTCGGACGATATCGAGAATCGCCATCAGCTGCTGGCCAAGGGCGACACCCTGGAGGCCGAGCAGCTCGAAGAGTTGCCCCCAGCTCTGTGGAGCCAGCTCCGCGTCGAGAACGAAAGCGCCCAGACAGAGGCTTCGCAGGCGATCACCGCGATGAGCTCGAGCGTCGAGACGGTGCAGCAGCACTACGGTACCAAGGTCGCTCGCTTGAAGGCCGGAGATGAACTGGCGCCCGGCGTAATCAAGATGATCAAGGTGTTCGTCGCCATCAAGCGCCGCCTCCAGGTGGGCGACAAGATGGCGGGGCGCCACGGCAACAAGGGCGTGCTCTCGCGCATCCTGCCCGAGGAAGACATGCCGCGAATGGCGGATGGAACGCCGGTCGATATCGTGCTGAATCCGCTTGGCGTGCCTTCGCGAATGAACGTCGGCCAGATCCTGGAGACGCATCTGGGATGGGCCGCGCGGGAGCTGGGACGGCGCATCGAGCAGGATCTTCACAACGGCGCGACGGTGGCCCAGCTCAAGAAGCACATCAGGGAAGCCTATCCCGATCGCGAGAGCCAGGAGTTTGTCGAAGGCCTGGCCGACAACGATATCTACCGGTTCGCCGCCGAGGCCGGAGACGGCATTCACACCGCATCGCCGGTTTTCGATGGCGCCCGCGAAGAGGAGATCTTCCAGATGCTCGCGCGCGCGGGCCTGCCGGAGACCGGACAGTGCACGCTGTACGACGGGCGCACGGGATTGTCGTTCGAGCAGCCGGTCACGGTCGGCGTGATGTACATGATGAAGCTGCACCATCTGGTCGAGGACAAGATTCACGCCCGCTCGACCGGACCCTACAGCCTCGTCACGCAGCAGCCGTTGGGCGGCAAGGCGCAGTTCGGCGGCCAGCGTCTCGGAGAAATGGAAGTGTGGGCGCTCAAGGCATACGGCGCCGCGTACACGCTCCAGGAGATGCTCACCGTCAAGTCCGACGACGTGGCCGGGCGTACGCGGATGTACGAAGCGATTGTCAAAGGTGAGAACACGCTCGAGCCGGGATTGCCCGAGTCGTTCAACGTTATGGTCAAGGAACTCCAGTCGTTGTGTCTCAATATGGAGCTGCTTGAAAAAGCCTGAACGCGCCTGAGGGGCGCAGGCGAGGGAGTACGAGATGGAAGATCTCTTTGGCATTTTCGAGAAGCCCAAGAACCCGATCGCGTTCAGCGCGATTCGGATTTCGATCGCGTCGCCCGAGATGATCCGGTCGTGGTCGCACGGCGAGGTCAAGAAGCCCGAGACCATCAACTACCGGACCTTCAAGCCGGAACGCGACGGACTGTTCTGCGCCAAGATATTCGGCCCGACCAAGGACTACGAATGTAACTGCGGCAAGTACAAGCGGATGCGCCATCGGGGCGTGGTCTGCGAAAAGTGCGGCGTCGAGGTTATCCAGTCCAAGGTGCGCCGCGAGCGGATGGGTCATATCGACCTGGCCGCCCCGGTCGCGCACATCTGGTTCCTGCGCTCGCTGCCGTCGCGAATCGGTACGCTGCTCGACATGACGCTCAAGGAGCTCGAGAAGGTCCTGTACTTCGAGTGCTACGTCGTCACCGATGCGGGCGAGACGCCGCTGACGCAGAAGGAACTTCTCACCGAGCGAAAGTACCGCGAGGCGCGCGAGCAGTACGGCGACAGCTTCAAGGCCGACATGGGCGCCGAAGCCATCCGTTTCCTGCTCTCGAATCTCGAGCTCGAAAAGCTTTCGGAAGTTCTGCGCGTGGAAATGAAATCCACCAACTCCGAAGCGCGCCGCAAGAAGGTTGCGAAACGCCTCAAGGTGGTAAACGCATTCCGCGAGTCGGGCAACAAGCCCGAATGGATGGTCCTGAAGATTCTGCCGGTCATCCCGCCCGATCTCCGTCCGCTGGTTCCACTCGATGGAGGCCGCTTCGCAACTTCCGACCTGAACGACCTGTATCGGCGCGTCATCAACCGCAACAACCGACTGAAGCGGCTAATCGAGCTGAACGCCCCCGACATCATCATCCGCAATGAAAAGCGGATGTTGCAGGAGGCGGTCGATGCCCTGTTCGACAACGGGCGGCGCGGCCGCGCGATCACCGGACCGTCCAAGCGGCCGCTCAAGTCGCTGTCCGACATGCTCAAGGGCAAGTCGGGACGTTTCCGGCAGAACCTGCTCGGCAAGCGTGTCGATTACTCGGGCCGTTCGGTTATCGTGGTCGGCCCCGAGCTCCGGCTTCATCAGTGCGGACTTCCCAAGAAGATGGCGCTCGAGCTGTTCAAGCCCTTCATCTACAACAAGCTCGAAGAAAAGGGCTACGTCACGACCATCAAGAGCGCCAAGAAGATGGTCGAAAAGGAAGGCAAGGATGTCTGGGATATCCTCGACGAGGTCATCCGCGAGCATCCGATCCTTCTGAACCGCGCGCCGACGCTGCATCGCCTCGGCATCCAGGCTTTTGAGCCCGTGCTGATTGAAGGCAAGGCGATCCAGCTTCATCCGCTGGTTTGCGTCGCGTACAACGCGGACTTCGACGGGGACCAGATGGCAGTGCACATACCGCTGTCCATCGAGGCGCAGGTCGAATCGCGCGCACTCATGATGTCGACCAATAACATCCTGTCTCCCGCGTCGGGCAAGCCTATCATCGTGCCCACGCAGGACATGGTGCTGGGCCTCTACTACATGACCCGCGAGCGTCCGCTGGCCCAGGGCGAGGGCAAGTTCTTCTCCAACCCGGACGAAGTTCGGATCGCGTACGACCACGGTGAAATCGATCTGCACGCGCGTATCAACGTGCGCATGCCGGTGTCTGCGCTGGAAGCTGCTACGGAACTTCCGCAGGAGAGCAACGGCCGTTCGGCGCGAGGCAAAAAGGCCGCTCGGCCGGTTGCCCCCGTACAAACCCCCGAACGAGTCGAGACGACGGTTGGCCGCGTGCTGGTGTACGAGATCGTACCGGCAGGAATTCCGTTTTCGGAAGTCAACAAGACGCTCAAGAAAAAAGAGCTGAGCAATCTTATCGACGTTGTCTATCGCCGTGCAGGTGACAAGGCGACCGTCATCTTCGCCGACAGGCTCAAGGACGTGGGCTTCGAGTTCGCGACCCGCGCCGGAATTTCGATCTCAATCAAGGACATGGTCATTCCGGCCAAGAAGGCGCAGCTCCTGGGCGAGGCTCGGAAGCAGGTCGCCGATATCCAGAAGCAATACAACAATGGCGTTATCACCGACGGCGAGCGCTACAACAAGGTCGTCGACATCTGGGCCGAAGTGCAGGACGAGATCGGCAGCGCGGTTATCAAAGGCCTGTCGACTCAGGTCTTCGGCAAGGACAAGGACGGCAAGGAAGTCTCAGGCCCGTCATTCAACCCGATCTTCATCATGGCCGACTCCGGCGCGCGCGGCTCGGAACAGCAGATTCGACAGCTGGCCGGATTGCGCGGCCTGATGGCGAAACCCTCGGGCGAAATCATCGAGACGCCGATCACCGCGAACTTCCGCGAAGGATTGACCGTCGGCGAGTACTTCACTTCGACCCACGGCGCGCGCAAGGGCCTCGCCGACACCGCGCTCAAGACGGCCAACTCCGGCTATCTGACGCGCCGCCTGGTCGATGTTGCGCAGGATTCGATTATCACCGAGCAAGACTGCGGCACGCTCGACGGGATCGAAGCGACTCCGCTGGTCGAAGGCGGCGAGATTATCGAGGCGCTGGGCGATCGGGTGCTGGGGCGGGTCGCGCTCGAAGACGTGCACGATCCGTTCACCAACGAGGTGCTGGTTCGCGCCAACGAGATGATCGACGAAGACAAGGTCAAGCGTACCGAGGACGCGGGAATCGAGCGAATCAAGATTCGCTCGGTGCTGACCTGCCAGTCGCGCCGAGGAGTCTGCGTGCGCTGCTACGGACGCGACCTCGGCCGCGGACATCTGGTCGACCTCGGCGAGGCGATCGGAATTATCGCCGCGCAGTCGATCGGCGAACCGGGAACCCAGCTCACGATGCGTACTTTCCACATCGGCGGCACCGCCAGCCGGCGCGCCGAGCAGACCACGCTGGAGCCACGCACTGAAGGCGTCGTCCGGCTGCACAATGTGAACACGGTACCCGGCCGCGACGGCAACCTGATCGTGATGACCCGGCACGGCGAGGTCGTCGTCGCCGCGCAGGTTAAGGGCGAGGACGGCCATATCCGCGAGCGTGAACGCGAGCGCTACCCGCTCGTCTACGGCGCCAAGCTGCGCAAGGCCGAAGGCGACCACGTGAAGGCGGGAGAGCTGATCGCGGAATGGGATCCGTACACCACGCCGATCATCACCGAAGTCGATGGCGCCGTGAAGTTCGGCGACATTATCGAAGGCAAGACGATGGAGGAACGGGTCGACGAACGTACCGGCGCGCGATCCAACGTCGTCGTCGAGTTCAAGGATCTCGACGTGCGGCCACGCGTGTCGATCAAGGATGCGTCGGGCAAGACCGTCAAAATTCCGAACAGCAACCTGTACGCGCGCTACTTCCTGCCGGTCGGCGCATATATCAACGTGCCGGAGGGCACGGAGGTCAAGGCGGGCGACGTGATTGCGAAGATCCCGCGCGAGACCACCAAGACCAAGGACATTACGGGCGGACTGCCGCGCGTGGCGGAGCTGTTCGAAGCCCGCAAGCCGAAGGAGTTCGCGGTCATCTCGGAAATCGACGGCCAGGTGTCATTCGGAAAGGACACCAAGGGCAAGCGCAAGCTGGTCGTCACGCCGGAAGTCGGAGAGCCGCGCGAGTATCTGATCGCCAAGGGCAAGCATATCGGCGTGCACGAGGGCGACATGATCAAGGCCGGCGAGCCGCTGATGGAAGGCTCGTCGAATCCTCACGACATCCTGACGATTCTCGGCGAGAAGGCGCTCGCGAAATACCTGGTTGACGAGATTCAGGAAATCTACCGGCTCCAGGGCGTGCGCATCAACGACAAGCATATCGAAGCGATCGTCCGCCAGATGCTGCGGCGGGTCAGGATCAAGGAAGTCGGCGACACCGATTTTCTGGTCGGCGACCAGGTCGAGAAATGGCGCTTCGACGAAGAGAACGGCCGGGTGCTCGAGAAGGGCGGCGAGCCCGCGATCGCGGAACCGCTCCTGCTCGGCATCACCAAGGCATCACTCTCGACCGAAAGCTTCATCTCGGCCGCATCGTTCCAGGAGACAACCCGGGTTCTCACCGAGGCCGCCATCAATGGCAAGGTCGATCGGCTGGTCGGCCTCAAAGAAAACGTCATTATGGGCCGCCTGATTCCGGCTGGAACCGGCCTTCCGTCCTACAACCGGATGGAGATGAAGGTGGAAGGCGGCGGCGAGACCGAAGAGCTTGAGAAGACGGCCTTGGAAGGGGCTGCGGTACCGGCCGGAGATTGACACGCGCGCACGCCGCGCGTACATAATTATATTTCCCCCAAGGGCACGTCCGCCCTTGGGGGGTTTGTTTGAGCATCCGCGTTCCTGCCTCACGCAAACCCGGGAAAAACTGCGGTGCGCAACATGCATCGCAAGTTTTCCGGGCGCAAGCGCAGGGCCGACGAGCGCGATTGAAGGATGAAACAGAGTAACGAACGGAGCTGAATTTTGCCGTCGATTAATCAGCTGATTCGCCAGGCGCGCGTCAAGAAGCGTTTCAAGGTCAAGGCGCGCGCACTGGAAGGATCGCCGCAGAAGCGTGGCGTGTGCACCCAGGTGAAGACGACGACGCCCAAGAAGCCGAACTCCGCGTTGCGCAAGGTGGCGCGCGTCCGGCTTTCGAACGGAATCGAAGTTAATACTTATATTCCTGGAGTAGGGCACAACCTGCAGGAGCACTCGGTGGTGCTGATCCGCGGCGGCCGCGTGCGCGATCTCCCCGGTGTCCGCTATCACGTGATTCGCGGGACGCTCGATTCGATTGGTGTGCAGGAACGGCGCAAGGGCCGCTCCAAATACGGCTCGAAGAAACCGAAGTAAGGAATATGTCGCGCAAAGGACAAGCTCGCGTCCGCGAAGTAATGCCGGACCCCAAATTCCACGATCACACGATCGCGAAGTTCGTGAACATCGTGATGAAACGCGGCAAGAAGTCGATCGCCGAGGGAATTCTCTACGGCGCGATCGAGCTGGTCGCCGATCGTTCCAAGGAAGACGGGCTGGCGGTTTTCAAGAAGGCGCTCGACAACGTACGTCCTTCAGTGGAAGTGCACTCCCGCCGGGTCGGTGGTGCGAACTACCAGGTCCCGGTCGAAGTGCGGCCGGTCAGGCGTAACTCGCTGGCGATGCGCTGGCTGGTGACGGCGGCGCGCGCGCGCGGCGAGAAGTCGATGGAAGAGCGGCTGGCGGCGGAGATTCTGGAAGCTGCGGCCAATCGCGGCGGCTCAGTCAAAAAGCGCGAAGACACTCACCGGATGGCGGATGCCAACAGGGCGTTCGCACATTATCGCTGGTAAGCATCGAGTTGTAGTTCCATGGCTCGCACGACACCAATAGAGCGGGTGCGCAATATCGGCATTATGGCGCACATCGATGCCGGCAAGACCACCACCACCGAGCGGGTGCTCTTTTACACGGGCATCAACTACAAGATCGGCGAGGTGCACGAAGGCACCGCGACGATGGACTGGATGGTGCAGGAGCAGGAGCGCGGCATCACCATCACGTCCGCGGCGACCACGTGCTTCTGGCGCGATTGCCGGGTCAACATTATCGACACGCCCGGCCACGTCGATTTCACGATCGAAGTAGAACGCAGCCTGCGCGTGCTGGATGGCGCGGTGGCGGTGTTCTGCGCGGTCGGCGGCGTGGAGCCGCAATCGGAGACGGTCTGGCGGCAGGCTGACAAGTACCGCGTCCCGCGCATCGCGTTCATCAACAAGATGGATCGCGTTGGTGCGGAGCACGATCGCGTGGTCGAGGAGATGCGCGAGAAGCTCAAAACGACTCCACTGCTGCTCCAGCTCCCGATCGGCGCCGAAGACAAATTCACCGGAGTGGTCGACCTGATCGAGATGCGCGCCTTGATCTGGGACGAAGACCGCCTGGGCGCGAACTTCCGGGTCGAGGAAGTTCCGGGCGACCTCAAGGAAAAGGCCATCGGTCATCGCGACAAGCTGATCGAGACGCTCGCCGATCATGACGAGCATCTGATGGAGCTTTACCTCGAAGGCAAGGCGCCCGAGCCGGAGGAGATTCGCGCGGCGATTCGCGCCGCGACCCTGAAGCTGGCGGTCACGCCGGTGCTGCTGGGTTCCGCGTTCCGTAACAAGGGCGTGCAGCCGATGCTCGATGCGGTGGTGGACTATCTGCCGTCACCGGTCGATCTTCCGCCCGTCACCGGCAAGGTCGACGGCGGCAAGACTGAAGAGCGATGGCCGCGCGACGACGCGCCATTCAGCGCGCTCGCGTTCAAGATCATGACCGACCCGTATAGCGGGACGCTCACCTTCATGCGGGTGTATTCGGGCCAGCTCGAGAGCGGCAGTTCGGTGTTCAATTCGACCAAGGGCCGCCGCGAGCGAATCGGCCGTATGGTCAAAATGCACGCGAACAAGCGCGAGGAGATCTCCGAGGTTTACGCGGGCGAGATCTGCGCCGTGGGACTGCGCGACACGACCACCGGCGACACGCTGTGCGACCCGGCGCATCCGATCATCCTGGAAGCGATCGAGTTTCCCGATCCCGTTATCCAGATTGCGATCGAGCCCAAGACCAAGGCCGACCAGGAGAAGCTTTCGGAAGCGCTCCAGAAGCTCGCCAAGGAAGATCCTTCGTTCCGCGTCAGCTTGAACAAGGAGACGGCGCAGACTCTTATTTCCGGGATGGGCGAGCTGCACCTGGAAATTATCGTCGACCGCATGCTGCGCGAATTCAAGGTCGATGCGAACGTCGGCAAGCCGCAGGTCGCCTATCGCGAGACGATTCGCCGCGCTTCGGAAGCCGAAGGCCGCTTTGTTCGCCAGACCGGAGGTCACGGCCAGTTCGGCGTGGTCGAATTGCGAATCGAGCCGATGGCCAAGGGCGAGGGTTTCGAATTCGTCGATGCGACCAAGGGCGGCTCCATTCCGCGCAACTTCATCCCGTCCGTCGAAGACGGCGTGAAGGAAGCGATGGAGAATGGCGTGCTGGCCGGCTATCCGATGGTCGATATCCGCGCGACGCTGCTGGATGGCAAGTACCATGACGTCGATTCGTCGGAAATCGCATTCCGGATCGCGGGTTCGATGGCTTTCAAGGAAGCCTGCGATAAGGCGGACCCGGTCCTGCTCGAACCGGTGATGGACGTCGAAGTGGTGACGCCGCAGGAATTCATGGGTGACGTTATCGGCGATCTGAACTCGCGCCGCGGCAAGATTCTCAACATGGAAGGCCGCGGCGGCGCGCAGGTTATCGAGGCGCGGGTTCCGCTCGCCAACATGTTCGGCTACGCGACGCGGCTGCGCTCGATGACGCAGGGGCGCGCGACCTACACGATGCAGTTCGGGGTGTATGAACCCGTACCGCAGAACATTTTCCTGGAACTCACCGCGCGCAACGCGGAAAACGAACAACAGACGCGCGCGCGCGCTTAAGCATTTGCAAGGAGAGGCACGGGCCTAATTCGGAGGGAAGACCATGGGCAAGGCTAAATTCGAACGAACCAAGCCGCATGCGAACGTCGGCACGATCGGACATATCGATCACGGCAAGACCACGCTTACGGCCGCGATTACCAAGGTGCTGTCCGCGCGGAAACTTGCCCAGTTCACCGCCTTCGATCAGATCGACAAGGCGCCCGAAGAGCGCGAGCGCGGCATCACGATCGCAATCGCGCACATCGAATACGAGACGAAAAAGCGCCACTACGCGCACGTCGATTGCCCGGGCCACGCCGACTACATCAAGAACATGATCACCGGCGCCGCGCAGATGGATGGCGCGATCCTGGTGGTCGGCGCCAATGACGGCCCGATGCCGCAGACCCGCGAACACATTCTGCTCGCGCATCAGGTCGGCGTGCCCTCGGTCGTGGTTTTCATGAACAAGGTCGACATGGTCGATGACGCCGAACTGCTCGATCTCGTCGAGCTCGAAGTGCGCGACCTTTTGAAGAAATACGATTTCCCCGGCGACGACGTGCCGGTTATCCGCGGCAGCGCGCTCAAGGCGCTCAACTGCGGATGCGCCAAGGACGATTGCCCGAACTGCAAGCCGATTCTCGATCTTTTGGATGCGGTCGACAACTATATTCCGCAGCCCAAGCGCGAGACCGACAAGCCGTTCCTGATGCCGGTCGAGGACGTGTTCTCGATCTCCGGCCGCGGCACGGTGGTCACCGGAAAGGTCGAGCGCGGCAAGGTCAAAGTCGGTGAGGAAGTGGAGATCGTGGGCTTCCGCGATACCTCCAAGACGGTCGTCACCGGCGTCGAGATGTTCCGCAAGCTGCTCGATGAGGGCCTGGCGGGCGACAATATCGGCGTGCTGCTGCGCGGTGTGAAGCGCGAAGACGTGGAGCGCGGACAGGTGCTTGCGGCGCCGGGCTCGATCAAGCCGCACACCAAGTTCGAGGCGTCGGCCTACATCCTGACCAAGGACGAAGGCGGCCGGCATACCCCGTTCTTTAACGGCTATCGCCCGCAGTTCTATTTCCAGACCACTGACGTGACGGGAGTTCTCTCGCTGCCCGAGGGTACCGAGATGGTCATGCCGGGCGACAACATCAAGATTATCGGCGAGTTGATCACCCCGGTGGCGATGGACGAAGGCCAGCGTTTTGCTATCCGCGAAGGCGGCAAGACGGTCGGTGCCGGCGTGGTTGCAAAAATCGAGAAGTAGGAGCGAACGGAATCGGAGCGCTTTGAGCATCGGGCGCGGTTTTCAGGATGAACGACAAGATACGCATACGTCTCAAGGCATACGACTACCGCCTGCTCGATCAGTCGGTGCGCGAAATCGTCGACACCATCCGGCGCACGGGCGGCCGGGTGGCGGGACCGATTCCGCTGCCGACACGAATAGAGCGCTTTACGGTTAACCGATCGCCGCACGTGGACAAGAAGTCGCGCGAGCATTTCGAAATTCGCACCCATAAGCGCCTTCTCGACGTGCTGGAACCGACGCAACAGACCATCGATGCGCTCGGCAAGCTGGACCTTGCCGCGGGCGTCGATGTGGAGATCAAGCTCGAGTAGGACCGATGCTAAGCGGACTCATCGGAAAGAAACTTGGGATGACGCAGGTCGCCGATGCGCAGGGGCGCGTCCGCGCCGTGACGGTGGTCCAGATCGGTCCGTGTACGGTGACGCAGCTGAAAACCGAGCCGACCGACGGCTACGACGCCGTGCAGGTGACCTGGGGCAAGCGCAAGCTGACGCGTGTTACCAGCCCGCAGCGCGGGCATTTCAAAAAGGCCAACGTGGCAGCGGGCGTGAAGACGGTTGAATTCCGGCGCCGCGGAGAAGGTGAACTGACGCTTGGCCAGGCCGTAGCCGTAACCGACGTTTTCAAAGCCGGCGAACAGGTCGACGTGCAGGGCGTTTCCAAGGGGCGCGGCTTTTCCGGCGTTATCCGGCGGCATCACTTTTCCGGCTTCCCAGGGTCGCACGGCACGCACGAATATTTTCGGCACGGTGGATCGATCGGCAACCGCTCGTACCCGGGCCGGGTACGCAAGGGGCTCCGGATGGCGGGTCAGCTCGGCAACGAGACGGCGACCGTGCTCAACCTCGAAATTGTCGAGGTGCTTGCGGAGGACAACGCGATCACGATTGCCGGCGCGCTGCCCGGCCCCGATGGCGCGATCGTAATTATCAAACATGCTGCGCGGCCGCGGCGTAAAGCCGGGGCGGTGGCGGTCAATGGCTAAACCGAGCGCTCAATTGAATCCAATCAAGCTGCCGCTTTACTCGTCGGCGCAGGAACGCACCGGTGAGGTTGAATTTGCGGGCGCGGTGTTTGGCCGCGACGAAGGCGACGGCGGACTTTTGCACGATGCGGTCAGGATGCAGCTTGCCAGGCGGCGCGCCGGGACCGCGGCGACCAAGACCCGCGGGCTCATCGCGGGCGGCGGGCGCAAGCCGTGGCGCCAGAAGGGCACCGGCCGCGCGCGCGCGGGATCGACGCGTTCTCCGCTGTGGCGACATGGCGGAACGATTTTCGGCCCGCAGCCGCGCGATTATTCTTACGAGATTCCGAAGAAAGCCTGGCGCCGCGCGCTGTGCCTGGCCCTGTCCGCGCGTGCGCGCGAGGGCAAGCTGTTCCTGGTTCAATCGCTGGCGCTGGCGGAAGCAAAGACCAGGCTCGCCAAGGCCGCGCTTGAAAAACTCGGCGTGGCGCATGCGCTGGTGGTGATCAGCGAAGGCGAAGAGCAGTTTCTTCGCGCGGCCCGCAATCTGGCGGCGCACAAGATTCTGCGGGCCGAAGGGCTCAACGTGTACGACGTACTGAACTATGACGAGCTCGTGATGACCGAGACGACCGCGCGCGCGATCGAGAAGCGCCTTGCGGGAGATGCGCGATGAGTCTGGAAGGCGTCATTCTTTCGCCGCTCATTACCGAGAAGGGCACGATGGCCGGCGAGAAAGCGAACCAGGTCGTGTTCCGCGTTCGGCGGCATGCGAGCAAGGACCTCGTGCGCGAAGCGGTCGAGCAACTTTTCAAGGTCACGGTTATCAAGGTCCGGACGCTCAACTTCCTGGGCAAAGAGCGCAAGCGCGGAGCGATTCGCGGCGCGAAGCCCGACTGGAAGAAAGCGTACGTCACGCTCAAAAAAGGCGATCGGATCGAGTTTTTCGAGGGAGTTTAGCGGAGCGCAACTGACATGGCGGTAATCCAGCTCAATCCGCGCACACCGGGCCAGCGGTTCATGCAGATAGCCGACTTCTCGGGGCTGACCAAAAAGGAGCCTGAGAAAGCGCTGCTCGAACCCATCAAACGGTCCGGTGGCCGCAACAACATGGGACGGATGACCTCGCGTCATCGCGGCGGCGGGCACAAGCGCCGCCTGCGCCTGATCGATTTCAAGCGTATCCGCGATGGTGTGCCAGCCAAGGTCGTAGCGCTCGAATACGATCCAAACCGCTCGGCAAACGTCGCGTTGCTGCAGTATGCGGATGGCGTGAAGGCGTACATCCTGGCGCCCGAAGGGCTGAAGGTCGGCGACAAGGTTGAGACCGGCGAGCAGGCGGATATCAAACCCGGCAATGCGCTCAAGCTCAGGAACATCCCGCTGGGCACGATCGTTCATGCGATCGAGATGAAGCCCGGCGCCGGCGCGAAGCTCGCGCGCGGTGCGGGTTCGCAAGCGCAGCTGATGGCCAAGGAAGGCAAGTTCGCGCTGCTCAAGTTGCCGTCGGGCGAGCAGCGAATGGTGCAGGCTGAGTGCCGCGCGACGATCGGCCAGGTCGGCAATCTCGATCATGAAAATATTTCGATCGGCAAGGCAGGCCGCTCGCGATGGCTCGGTAAGCGCGGGCACGTGCGCGGAGTCGCGATGAACCCGGTTGACCATCCGCACGGCGGCGGTGAGGGACGCTCGAAGGGCAATCATCCGCAGTCGCCGTGGGGCCAGCCGGCCAAGGGTTACAAGACGCGCAAAAAGCAGCCATCGGATAAGTACATCGTCAGCCGTCGGCCGCGCGGGAAGCGCTAGGAAAAATGCGATCGCAGAAAAAAGGCCCGTTCATCGACGGGCATCTCAAAAAGAAAGCCGAAGCGGCTGTGTCGGCAGGCGACAAGCGAATCATAAAGACCTGGTCGCGCCGCTCGATGATTTTCCCCGAGATGATCGGGCTTACGTTCGCGGTCCACAACGGCCGCAAGTTCGTGCCGGTCTACTGCACCGAAAACATGGTCGGCCACAAGCTCGGCGAGTTTTCGCCAACGCGCACGTTTCATGGGCATTCGGGCGACCGCAAGGCCGAAGTGAAGAGCTCGGGTGCTCCCGCGGCATCGCCGCAGGCGGCCTCGAAGGCGTAGGAACGGGGCGCAACGGATACGACGATGGAAATGTTATCGCGAAGCCGTTACATCAGGATTTCGCCGCAGAAGCTGAGGCTCATCTGCAATCTGGTGATCGGCAAGCCGGTCGGGCAGGCGTTGTCGATTCTGGAATTCACGCCCAAGAAGGGCGCGCGTTTCGTTGCGAAGACTTTGCTCGCGGCGGTTGCTAACGCCCGTGACCAACAGAACGTCGACGAAGACAAGCTGTACGTCAAACGCGCGATCGCCGACAGCGGGCCGACCTGGAAACGATCGCTGCCGCGCGCACACATGCACGCGACGCCGATTCTCAAGCGCTCCAGCCATCTGACGGTGATCGTGGACGAGCGCGCAGCCTGAGGCATCTATGGGTCAGAAAGCACATCCGCGCGGGCTTCGGCTCGGCATCATCGAGAGCTGGGATTCGAAGTGGTACTCGAGCCACGACTATACGACGCTGCTGCACGAGGACCTGAAGCTGCGCGACTTCATCAAGAAGCGCCTTTATCACGCGGGCATTTCGAAGGTGGAGATCGAGCGGATGGCCAACAAGGCCAAGATAAACATATACACCGCTCGGCCGGGAATCGTGATCGGCAAGAAGGGCGTCGAGATCGACAAGCTCAAGACCGACATCCAGAAGATGATGAAAGGCAAAGAAGCGTTCATCAACATCCACGAAGTCCGCCGGCCCGATCTCGATCCGCAGCTGGTGGCGGAGAATATCGCGCTGCAGCTTGAGCGGCGGGTCGCGTTTCGCCGCGCGATGAAAGAAGCGGTGACGCGCGCGATGCGGATGGGCGCGCAAGGCATTAAGGTGCACGTCGCGGGGCGGCTCGGGGGAGCCGAGATCGCGCGTTCAGAGCGATATCGTGAGGGCCGGGTGCCGCTGCAGACGCTGCGCGCCGACGTCGCGTACGGATTTGCCGAAGCGAAGACGACCTACGGTGTAATTGGAATCAAGGTCTGGATTTTCCGCGGCGAGATTCTGACCCATTCGGAGGCGGAGGCGAAGCGCTCGGGCGCCGCGGCGCAGCAACAGTAGATCCATGCTGTCACCCAAGAAAGTAAAATGGCGCAAGATCCAGACAGGACGCGTCCGCGGCGCCGAGTCGCGCGGGCTGACGCTGGCCTTCGGCGACTATGGGCTCAAGGCGACTGAAACAGCGCGCGTCGACGCGCGCGCCCTGGAAGCGGCCCGTATCGCGCTGACCCGCCATATCAAGCGCGGTGGCCGAGTATGGATTCGCGTGTTTCCGGACAAGCCCTTCACCAAGAAGCCGGCTGAAACCCGCATGGGCAAGGGCAAGGGATCGCCGGAAGGATGGACCGCGGTGGTGCGGCCGGGGCGGATTTTGTTCGAGATGGAAGGTGTCGATCGGGCGACGGCGCGCGAGGCGATGCGCCTGGCCGCGCACAAGCTGCCGATCAAGACGATAGTGGTTGAACGCGAGGAGGGCGCCTTTGGAGCTTGATGAACTCAGGCAGATGAGCGCCGGCGACCTGCAGGTCAAGGAGCGCGAAACGCGTGAGGAGGTCTTCAGGCTGCGCCTGAAGCTCCGCACCAATCAGCTCGACAACGCCGCGACGCTGCGCAAGGCGCGGCGCGAGTTGGCGCGGATTCTGACCGTGCTCAGGCAGAAAACTCCCGCGGACGCGACTGTGAAGGAAAGCAATGCGCGAGCGAACTAAACGGCGCGAAGGAACCGTGGTCTCGGCCAAGATGACCAAGACCGTGGTGGTGCAGGTGGACCGCCTGGTAGAGCATCCGCTCTATGGTAAGCGGGTCCGCCGGCGCAAGCGGTATATGGCGCACGACGAACGGGCGGAGTGCCACGAGGGCGATCGCGTGGTGATCATCGAAACGCGTCCGGTGTCCCGCAACAAGCGGTGGCGCGTCAGCAAGGTGCTGAAGCGCGCGGCCGGTTGAGGATATGGCGCGATGATTCAGACGCAAACGGTACTCGATGTCGCCGACAATTCCGGCGCCCGCAAGGTGATGTGCATCAAGGTGCTGGGCGGCTCGCGCCGGCGTTACGCATCGGTCGGCGACGTGATCGTGGTGGCGGTCAAGGAAGCGATTCCGAACGCCAAGGTGAAAAAGGGCGATGTGACCCGCGCGGTTATCGTCCGCACCGCCAAGGAGATCAGCCGCGGCGACGGCAGTTACATACGGTTCGATGGCAACTCGGCAGTGCTGCTCGACAATCAGCACGAGCCTATCGGGACCCGCATTTTCGGCCCGGTTGCCCGCGAGCTCAGGGCGAAAAAGTTCATGAAGATAATCTCGCTCGCGCCCGAGGTGCTGTGATGGCATCGGCGGCGCAGGGTGCGAAATACAAGATTCGCAAGAACGACATGGTCATGGTCGTCAAGGGGAAGGAGCGCGGCAAGACCGGCAAGGTGATGCGGATGCTGCCGGACGCCGGGCGGGTGGTGATCGAGCGGCTCAATATCGTGAAGCGCCACTCGAAGCCCCGCGGTGCGGCGAGTCCCGGCGGAATAGTGGAGAAGGAAGCGCCGCTCCAGATCGCGAACGTGATGTTCTTCTGCGAACGCTGCAATGCCCCAGTGAGGCTCGGCGTCAAGGTCGCTCCGGACCGCGAGCGGACCCGGGTGTGCCGGCGATGCGGCGAAGCAGTGGGTAACGACTGATGGCTGACAAAACGGAAAAGCCCCAGAAGCAGCAGCCGAAGCGCCCCGACAAGGGTGCGAAGCAGGCTGGCGGCAAGGCTCCCGCGGCGGCGGTGGCCGAGGCGAAGCCGCGCGAGCCGGAGCCGAAGATTCCGGCGCGCCTGCGCCTGAAGTTCGAGAATGAAGTCGCTCCGGCGCTGATGCGCGAACTCAAGATCGAAAACAAGATGCGGGTGCCGCGTCTGCAGAAGATAACGATCAACATGGCGCTCAGCGAGGCGCGCGACAACGTGAAGATCCTCGACTCGGCGGTCGACGAACTCTCGCAGATTGCCGGACAGAAGCCGGTGCTGACCCGCGCGCGCAAGGCGATTTCGAACTTCAAGCTGCGCCAGGGGATGCCGATCGGTACGATGGTGACGCTGCGGCGCGAGCGGATGTGGGAATTTTTCGATCGGCTGGTATCGATCGCGTTGCCGCGCGTGCGTGACTTCCGCGGCGTCAGCGACAAGGCCTTCGACGGGCGCGGAAATTATTCGCTCGGGCTGCGGGAGCATACGATCTTCGCCGAGCTCAATCTCGACAAGATCGACAAGGTAAAGGGACTTACGATTTCAATCACGACCACCGCCCGCAGCGATTTCGAGGGGCTGATGCTGCTGCGCGCGCTCGGGATGCCGTTCCGCGGACAGGCGGAGCGCGAGGAGAAGGCGGCGGTGGCCGCTCAGGCGTAGGCGATGGCGAAGAAGAGCCTCAGAGTCAAGGCGACGCGCCCCCAGAAATTCAAGGTGCGCCAGTACAACCGATGCCCCCTTTGCGGGCGTTCGCGCGCCTTCTATCGGCGCTTCAAGATGTGCCGGCTGTGCCTGCGCAAGCTGGCCCATCGCGGACACCTTCCGGGCGTCGTCAAGGCGAGTTGGTAGAGAGAAACCAAAAAATGTCGCAGACCGATCCAATCGCAGACCTGCTGACCCGAATCCGCAACGCGATGCGCGCGCGGTTCAACGACCTGATCGTCGACCATTCGCGTATTCGCGAGGCGATCTGCCGGGTGCTGATGGCCGAGGGATTCCTCGACGGCGTCGAAGTGGGCGGCGAAGCGCCCAAGCGCAAGCTGGTGCTCAAGCTGCGCTACTCCGCGACGCGCGAACCCGTCATCCGCGGCATCCAGCGGGTTAGCCGGCCCAGTATCCGCCGTTATGCCGGTGCCGATGAAATCGCACGGGTTCGCGGCGCGATGGGCGTGCATATCGTATCAACGCCATTGGGCGTGATGACCGGGCGCGAGGCGCGGCGCAAACGCGTCGGCGGCGAGATTCTCTGCCGCGTATGGTGATAAGGAAGCGTCAATGTCGCGTATAGGAAGACTGCCGGTAAAGCTCGACAAAGGCGTCAAAGCCCAGTTTCAGGGCGACACGCTGAAGGTCGAAGGCCCCAAGGGCAAACTGGAAATGAGGGTCCAGCCGGGCTTTACTGTTGAGATAAAGGATTCGGAGCTGATCGTGAAACGTCCCGGAGACACCAATCAGGAGCGCGCCAAGCACGGGCTTACGCGCAAGCTGATTGCCAACATGGCGGAGGGCGTGAGCAAGGGCTTCACCCGCGTGCTGGAAATCAACGGGGTCGGCTACCGCGCTGAAGCCAAGGGTAACGTCGTCAACCTGAGCCTCGGCTATTCGCATCCGATCGTCTATCAGCTTCCGCCGGGAGTTACCGCAAAGGTGGAGCGCCAGGTGGTTATCACGCTGGAGAGCGTGGACCGCCAGCTGCTGGGCACCGTCGCGGCGCAGATTCGCGAGCTCAGACCGCCTGAACCGTACAAGGGCAAGGGTATCAAGTACGCGACTGAAACGATCCGCCGCAAGGCCGGCAAGGCCGCGGCCGGCTCGACCTCGACGTAGGGCTTATACAGCAATGGCTATCCAGCGATCAGAGAAACGATCATTGCGCCGGGCGCGCGTCAGGCGCACGGTGCGCGGCACCGAGAACCGGCCACGCCTGTCGGTCTACCGATCGCTGCAACACATCTACGTGCAGGTGATATCGGACGTCAGCGGGCGGACACTTGCCGCTGCTTCGACGCAAAGCGGCGAGGCGCTCAAGAACAAGCGCAATCTAGATGCGGCCAAGGCGGTCGGCAAGGCTATCGCGGCGAAGTGTTTGGCCAGTGGAATCCAGTCGGTGATCTTCGACCGCAACGGGTTTCTTTATCATGGTAGGGTCAAGGCGCTGGCCGATGCGGCGCGCGAGGCCGGTCTAAAGTTCTGAAATTCGAGGAACGACGTGGCGTATAGAATTGACCCGCAAGGGCTCGAAATCAAAGAGAAGGTCGTCCACATCAACCGTGTCGCCAAGGTCGTGAAAGGCGGACGCCGCTTCAGTTTCAGCGCGTTGGTGGTCGCGGGCGATCAGAACGGATTGGTCGGATTCGGGCTGGGCAAGGCGAATGAAGTTCCCGAGGCGATTCGCAAGGGCGTGGAACGCGCCAAGAAAAGCCTGATCCGCGTGCCGCTTAAAGCGGGCACCATTCCGCACGAGGTCGTGGGACGTTTTGGCGCGGGCAGGGTCGTGCTCAGGCCTGCGGCCGAGGGAACCGGGGTCATCGCGGCGGGCGGCGTGCGCGCCGTCGTCGAGCTTGCGGGTATCCGCAATATCCTCACCAAGCGGCTGGGCTCTTCGAATCCGCACAACCTGGTGAGGGCCACGCTTGAAGCGCTGCTTGAATTGCGGACTTCAGACGAAATCATGAAGCTTCGCGCGCGCCCGGCCGGAGACCATACGGAAGCCGCCTGAAGCGGCTCTTTTGGATCACAGCGATGAGCGAAACGATTCGGGTTAAACTGGTAAAAAGCCCCATCGGCACGAACGATCGCGTGCGAGCGACTGTCAGGGGCCTTGGACTGCGCAAGATCGGCAGCCAGCGCGAACTCAAGCGCACGCCGGCGGTCGAGGGCATGATCCGGCGGCTCAAGCATCTCGTCGAAGTCCAGAATTGAGGCTGAAATGAATCTTTCTGAAATCAAGCCGTCTCCGGGTTCGGTCCGCCGCCATAAGCGGGTCGGACGCGGTATCGGCTCGGGCAGTGGCAAGACGTCGGGCCGCGGGCATAAGGGCCGCGGATCGCGTTCCGGCGGCAACACGCCACCCGGATACGAAGGCGGCCAGATGCCGCTGCAGCGCCGCTTGCCGAAGCGCGGCTTCCGGCGTTTGCAAAAGAACGAAACGCGGCGGGAAGAATACGCCCCGGTGAATCTGGAAAGACTCGCCCGGTTCGCGGACGGAGCGACGGTCGATGCGGCAGCGCTGGCGCAGTTGGGAATTGTGCCGGCCGGCCGTAAAATAAAGATTTTGGGAAGCGGAGATCTCAAAAATAAACTAATCGTGCGCGCGGACGCTTTTTCCGCCAGCGCGCGCGAGAAAATCGCCGCCGCAGGCGGCACCGCGGAGCTTATCGCCCCGATCAAATCCTGATGCTGGAGGGGTTCTCAGGCGCCTCGCGCATCCCGGAACTGCGCCGCAGGCTCGTATTCACGGCCCTGATGCTGGCCGTGTATCGAATCGGCGTCGCGGTGCCTACACCCGGGATCGATGGACAGGCGCTGGCCTCTTTCTTCGACGCGGCAGCGGGCACCCTTTTCGGCTGGGTCAACCTGTTCTCAGGCGGCGCGCTCGATCGGTTTTCGGTGTTCGCGCTCGGCATCATGCCGTACATCTCGGTGGCGATTATCCTCGATCTGCTCAAGGTCGCTTCGCCGTACCTCGATGAATTGTACAAAGAGGGCGAAGCGGGGCGCCGCAAAATAACCCAATATACTCGTTACGGCACTGTCGGCCTGTCGATTATCCAGGGGTTCATGTTCTCGCTCGGCCTTGAGAAGATTCAGGCTCCCGGCGGCGCCGCGGTCGTGTTCGATCCCGGCTGGAGCTTCCGCATCATGACGGTCATCACCGTCACGGCCGGAGCGATGTTCGTGGTCTGGATCGGCGAGCAGATAACCGAGCGCGGCATCGGCAACGGTATCTCGCTGGTCATCATGGCAGGAATCGTCGCCCGGCTGCCGAACGCGCTGACGACGACCGCGCAGTTCGTGCGCGAAGGTGAAATGAGCATCTTCCTGCTCATCTTCATTCTGGTGATCGCGGCGGGCGTGATGGCCGGAATCGTGTACATCGAAACCGCGCAACGGCGCATTCCGGTGCAGTACGCGCGAATAACGCGCGGGCGGCGGGTCTACGGCGGCCAATCGTCGCATCTGCCGCTCAAGATCAACACGTCCGGCGTCATACCGCCGATTTTCGCTTCATCGATCCTCGTGTTTCCGGCCACGCTGGCGACATTCGTGCCGTTTTTCAAAAATTACGCGCAGTTTCTCACGCCCGGCGGCATCGTCTACGACGTCGTATACGTCGCACTGATCGTGTTCTTCTGCTACTTCTACACCGCCGTCACGTTCAACCCGGTCGATGTCGC
>Ga0074044_10000652_pt1 | contig 32741 bp, 27 predicted proteins | sample BogForMeECP23OM1_FD_94443 | JGI IMG/M metagenome (GOLD analysis project Ga0074044, IMG submission 94443) | Bog forest soil microbial communities from Calvert Island, British Columbia, Canada - Bog Forest MetaG ECP23OM1 | ecosystem: Environmental > Terrestrial > Soil > Wetlands ...
CCGTTCGGTCGAGGAACTCGAACTCTCGGTGCGCAGCTATAACTGCCTGAAGAACGCCAACATTCAGTCGATCGGCGAACTGGTGCAGAAGACCGAAGCCGAGATGCTGAAGACGAAAAATTTCGGGCGCAAGTCGCTGAACGAAATTAAGGAGATCCTCTCCTCGATGGGTCTGAGCCTGGGTATGAAGATCGACGAGCACGGAAACGCCGTGCCCGGACCCACTTCGAACCAGGTGCTGCCCGCTTCGGCATACGGCGACAACGATCTATAAGGCTTTTTTGGGAAACTCGCTGGTGCGAGCCAGCAACGATTCAGGGATGGGGTGACGGGCGAGGACGCCCGTCGCTCCACCAAAACAAGAGGGATCCATGCGTCACAAGGTTGCGGGATACAAGTTAGGACGGACCACCTCCCATCGGCGCGCGATGCTGCGCAACATGGTCACGTCGATCATCATGGAAGAGCGCATTGAGACGACTGTGATCAAGGCGAAGGCGGTGCGTCCCCAGGTCGAGAAGATGATCACGCTCGGCAAGAAGGGCGATCTGGCGGCGCGGCGGCAGGCGGCGGCCTATTTGATGACGGACGAAGCCGTCCGCAAGTTGTTCGACACCGTGGCTCCGCGCTTCGGCGACCGCAACGGCGGGTATCTGCGCATCGTTCGCACTGCCTGGCGGAAGGGCGATGGCGCCGAGAAGGCGTTTATCGAACTCCTGGGCAGCGAACAGGTGCTCGATGAAAAGCGCCAGAAGCGCGCCGAAATCCGCGCGAAACGCGCCGAAGAGAACCGCAAGGCAATGGAAAGCGCCGATGCCGAAGCGCAGGCGCAAAAGGACATGGCCGCTAATGAGGCTGAAGGTAAGACTGAGGGCAGCGACAAGAAAGAGTAGTTCACCTCAAACTTAACGAAAAAATATTTCAGAAAACAGAAAGGGCGCCCGTTTCCGGCGCCCTTCCTATGTGGTATTGCGGACTGAACTATTGTTCAAGCGGACCGCTCACCGTGCCGATGAAGCCAGTCTTATTGTCGAGCACCGCGAGACGAAGCTCCTTCCCACCGGCGGGAGTTTCCATGTCAATCGGCACCATCATGCCGTGATCGAGAATCTGCTGATAAGTTGCGGCGTCGAAGGCACGGGCGATTTTGAGGCTGCGGCTGGCGAGCATTTTTCCACCAGCGCCATAAACAGTTGCATACAGGGTGACATTCATCTTCTTGCTGCTACCGGAGTCCTCGGCGGTCAAAGTGTTGGCGTCCACAAGAAAGATAACTTGCACCTTGCCGGGACCATTGGGCTTGGCCTGGGCCCGGAACGAGACTTGGGTAGCCGGCGCGCTTATCGCGAGAGCAGCTATAACGTCCTGGTCGTAGTTATGATCCTTCGCTTCTCCAGGCTCAATGGCAAAATAGCCCTTGCGGTAGCGGATCTGCGTATCGCCCTGGTTCAACTTTACCTTGATGCTGCGATACTTTCCGTCCCACTTCTTATTCTCGGGATAGTAGCCGAGCGAATAAGAAGCCTTGTCGTCAGATGCGGCCAGGGCTATGCCCAACCTGATCTCATTCTGGTTTGTGTATGCCTTACCGCCAGTTTCCGCCGCGATTTCCTCCATGGTTCCGGTATTGGCGACGTCGATTCCGCTCGTCATAATACCGCGCATGTCGACTGGATAGATGGCGATGTCCGCACTCGCAAGTTGCGACTCCGCCTGCATAATCCCGCCGCCATGCAGTTTCCGCGACTCCGCCGCCAGCGACCCGGAGGCGTTCAACCCTACTGGCCGCTGGCTACCTTGGCCGGGTAGATCGGCCAAATATTCCGCATCGCTAATGTTCCGGTCTTGCGGAATCAAATCAAATGGGAATTCTGAGGTAAGCCAGACGACATTCTTGCGGCCGGGAAGCCCGGCTAGCAATCGGGAGAGTTCACGCATTGCTTCAATGGTAACTATCGTACGAAGCTCCAGGTTGTAACCGGTTACCAAACTCTGGAAGCCAGCAACCTCGGCCTGGGCGGCCTCGATCGCGGCAGCGGATCCCGGGCCGGCTGAGAACCCCCCCGAACTCGAGGGTGATGGGGGGGCGGTTTCCGGCTGCAGAATCTGTTCCTGCGGCTTCAGACGTCTGATCGCGGTCGCCAAAATCTTCGGATCGCTGGTGAACTCCTGCAGCACATGCAAACGATCGGTCAAGGTCATGACCGCCATCGGCATGCCCGAGTCCGACTGGTCCGCAACATATTTCAGCATTTGCAAGCGGCCATAAGCCTGGTCCTTAAAACGAGAATTCGCCGCATCCAACAGCAACACCGTTGGAACGCCCGCGGGCCGGAGATACTCGGGACGATTCGAGAGGAGGCCGGGCGGTAATGGTTGCGGGGCGGCTTGGGGAGCGCCGGGCGGCGTGAAGATCCCGATCCGCTGCTTTTTCCCGTTTTCTTCAATCACAAAGTCCTGCGCTTTCAGGCCGGTGACGGGTTGCCCTTTTTTGTCGGTGACAACCACATCGATGACGACGAGCCGAGTGTTGGCGCGAATCGTGATCGTCGGAACATCGGCGGTGGGTTCCTGAGCATGCAGCATTGTCGGGCCGGCTGCAAGCGTAAGGACTAGGCTGGCGGCGACGGCCATCCGAAGCTGCGCTTTGCAAAACATACAAACCTCCACGGATCGAACAGGGCTTGGCGACGTTAAGGGACTTTACCCCGTTTTTTGGGTCCCTGGCAATCTATCGTTGCCGCCATCTTCGTGCATTTCCAACTCTCGAAGGCATTCTTCCATGCGAACGGTCGCGTTTGCCTGTTGCGGAGTTGCTCCCTACAATAGAAGTCTAATCCAAAATCTTATGATCCATTTTCCCGTCCCCGAGGCCCTCACATTCGACGACGTATTACTCCTGCCGGCGCACTCCGGAGTTGTGCCCGCCAATACCAACACGCAGACCCAGCTCTCACGCAACATTCGGCTGAATATTCCGATCATCAGCGCCGCCATGGACACAGTGACCGAGTCGCACATGGCGATTGCCATGGCGCAGCAGGGTGGGCTGGGGATTATTCACCGCAACCTGACCATCGACCAGCAGGCCAATGAAGTGGACAAGGTGAAACGGTCGGAGAGTGGCATGATCGTGGATCCGGTCACCATGTCGCCAGATGCCAAGGTTTCCGACGCCCTCGAAGTCATGCAGAAATACAAGATTTCCGGCGTGCCGATAACGCTGAAAGACGGGAAGCTGGTCGGCATTCTGACCAATCGCGATCTGCGCTTCGAAACACGCTTCGATATTCCGATCAGCAAGGTGATGACCAAGGAGAATCTCATCACCGTGCCGGTGGGAACGACGCTGGAGCAGGCCGAAGAGATTCTGCACGAGCACCGCGTGGAAAAGCTGCTGGTCGTGGACGACAAGTACACCCTCAAGGGTTTGATCACGGTCAAAGACATCCAGAAGAAACTGAAGTACCCGGGCGCTGCCAAGGACGATAAGGGCCGGTTGCGGGTGAGTGCGGCGATCGGGGCGACGGGTGATTTCCTCGAACGTGCCCAGGAACTGGCGAAGGCGAAGGTCGACGTGCTGGCAATTGACAGCGCGCATGGACATTCCGCGTTGGTGCTCGAAGCGGTCAAGACAGTGAAGGCGAAGTTGCCGGAGGTGGAACTGATTGCCGGTAACGTGGCGACCTTCGATGGCGCTTGCGACCTGGTGCGCGCGGGAGTGGACGGGGTGAAAGTCGGCATTGGGCCGGGCTCGATCTGCACCACGCGCGTCGTAACCGGCGTCGGCGTTCCGCAGATCACGGCGATCGCGGAGGCGACGCGGGCCACACGCGACTCCGGCGTTCCCGTAATTGCCGACGGCGGGATCAAGTATTCCGGCGATATCAGCAAGGCCCTGGCAGCGGGCGCTTCGGCGGTGATGATCGGATCGATGTTTGCGGGAACCGATGAAAGCCCGGGTGAACTGATTCTGTATCAGGGCCGCACCTTCAAGGCGTATCGCGGCATGGGCTCGCTCGGCGCGATGGCGGCAGGTTCGAGCGAGCGCTATTTTCAGAACTCCGATGGAGATGCGTCGACCGCAATGCCGGCGATAGGTGAAGAATCGAACCGGCTCGGCAAGTTGGTGCCGGAGGGAATTGAAGGGCGCGTTCCCTATCGTGGTTCGGTGGCGATGATCGTGCACCAAATGGTGGGCGGACTGAAGTCGGGCATGGGTTACTGCGGATGCCAGACAGTCGCGGAACTGCAGCAAAAGGCGCGATTCGTGCGCATTAGCGCCGCTGGTCTGCGCGAAAGCCACGTGCACGACGTCATGATCACGCGCGAAGCTCCGAACTACGCGGCGGAGTGAGGGAATAGTTCAATTTGACGACCGATTTGACCCCGTCTCGTCCCAATCTTCTACGCGCCTGGTGGCCAGCGGTCGTCTGGATCGGTCTCATCGCGCTTGAGTCCACCGATTCCTTCTCGTCGGAGCACACCGGCAGCATGCTGTACGCGCTGTTGAGGCGTCTGTTCGGCGACATCGATTTCTACAAGTTCCTCGTCTTCCATCACTATCTCAGAAAGACCGGACACGTCGTCGGGTACGGCATGTTGAGCTTGCTGCTGCTTCGTGGCTGGCGGGCTACGCTCGGTCGGGATCAGGCCCTGTTGTTGCGCACGGCACTTTTGTCCTGGTTGGGAACGGCCGTTGTGGCCGCGATGGACGAATGGCACCAGAGCTACATTCCATCGCGTACGGGCACAATTTGGGATGTCGGGCTCGATTGCGTGGCGGGCGTAATTTTTCTCCTGGTCGTTTATTTGTGGTTGCGCCGGCCGCCTGAGAGTGCGCCCGTTTACGAATAGGCACGCGGGTCGCCGCGTCTCCGGAAACGGGGCATGCCCCATTTCTGCGCATCACTTTCGTGCTGGCGAGTGGTATGCGAGTAAGGCAAACGCCGATACCGTCGCGATCCCCGCCGAAAAGTAGAATGGAACCGCGGGGCCATATACCTTCCAAAGCGCTCCGGTGATGACGCTCGAGAGCAGCGTCGTAACGCTGGTGAGAAACGAATAAATTCCTAGAGCGCGGCCCCGGACGTCGCCTGCCACGTTTTCGACGACCAGAGCCTTGAGCACCGGATTGGTCAGGGCATAGAAGAGTCCGTAGAAGCCCATGGTCAGCCAGATCGCCCGTTGGGAAGGCGCGAGCGCGAACACGAAATAGACGATCGCGAAAACAAAATATCCGGCAGCGGCGATCGCGGAGCGCGAGAAGCGGTCGCTGAACTTGCCGGCCGGCCACGACAACAGCGTGAACATGATGTTGAAGACCAGTCCCAGCAGCGGCGCGCGCGACGCCGGAATGCCGATGTTTCCGGCCCGCAGCACAAGAAACATGTCGCTGGAATTTCCCAGCGAAAACAGGGTGACGACCGCCAGCACGTAGTAGAAGCCAAGCGGCAATTTTGGGAGCCATTCCGATTTGCTCGTGTGGGGACGGGCGCCCTCGGCAGACGGCTCAGCCTCCGCAAGCGGATTGCTGAAGCGGTGAACCTCGCGGATTCCTACCCAGGCGACAATTGCGCACAGCGCTCCTGGGATCGCAGCAAACGCGAACACGCCGCGCATGCCGAAGCGCCCGATAACGACCAGCGCCAGCAACGGGCCGGCGATGGCGCCGGCCGAATCCATGGCTTGAATCAGGCCGTAGGCTGAGCCGAGCGCTGACTTCTCCACCGACTCGGCCACCATCACGTCGCGCGCGGTTCCGCGGACGCCTTTGGCAAAGCGGTCGAAAAAACGAATCGCCAGAATTTGCCACCAGGAAGAAACCAGCGCCAGCACTGGCTTTACCGCGTTGGCCACGACGTATCCGCCGACCACTATGGGCTTGCGGTGCGAAACCTTATCCGTCACGTAACCGGAGAAAAGCTTGGCAAAAGAAGCCACACTCTCGGCGATGCCCTCGATGATGCCAAGTTGCGCCGGTCCGGCGCCGAGCGATGCCAGAAAAGCGGGCAAGACCCAGTACGCCGTTTCGCTGGCCGTGTCGTTGAGAAACGAGGTCAGGCCGAAAACGTATATATTGCGGGGGGTGGATTGGGAACGCGGTGGGGGCGGTCGATCCATAGTGAAAAGGCCCGTCCTTGAAAATAGCACGGGGAAAATAGCGTGAACACAATCGCCAAAGAGCAGACCCAGACATGGCTTTCCGGCGACTTAGCCATAGCATGCCTTCTAGCGGCGGCGGCCGTGCTTCTGCAGATGGCAACCAACGGCCGCTACGGGTATTTTCGCGACGAACTTTATTATCTGGCGCTCTCGCATCACCTCGACTGGGGATATGTGGACCTGGCGCCGATGGCGCCGTTTGCGTTGTACATCGCGCGCGGACTATGCGGCAATTCGATGCATGCCATTCGACTATTGCCGGCTCTCGCGCTGGGCGCGGAAATTCTGATCACCGGTTTGATCACGCGCGAACTCGGTGGAAAGAGATTCGCGGTGCTGTTGGCGTGCCTGTCGGTGGCGATGGCTCCGGTGATCCTCAACAATGCTTCGCGCTTCTCCATGAATCCGTTCGAGGCGTTGTTCTGGATGGGCAGTGTCTACTTTTTGGTGCGCGCGATGAACCGCAATCGGCCAGAGTTGTTGTTGTGGTGTGGCGTGCTGCTCGGCCTGGGATTGGAAAACAAACACTCGACGGCATTCTTTCTTATCAGGCTTACCGTCGGTCTTCTGGCGACTCCCGAGCGCCGCTGGTTTCGCACGAAATGGCTTTGGATGGCTGCCATTGTGATCGTACTGCTGAGCCTGCCCAATCTCACCTGTCTTGCCGGCTAAGTAAGCTGCGAGCTACGAGCCGCGAGCTTAGGGCGAACTGGTTACTCGCAGCTCGGAGCCCACGCTGCGTCTTTTCCTCGCTGCTTCCGGTAGAATAGAGACACATGTCTGACCGCACCTTTACCCTCGATGAAGCGCAGATGCTGCTGCCGATTTTGGAATCGCTGCTGAAGCAGGCAATCCACGGCAAGAAGCTGATTGAAGACGTGGACGCCGAGTTACAGGAGACGGCGCACCGCGTTTTTCTCAATGGCGGGACCATGCTGAATGTGGTCCACCTGGCGCGGCGCAAGGCCGAGCGCGAGAAGGCGATCCGCCGCATCAAGGATGCCCTCGCCGAAATCGACGCCGCCGGCGTACAGGTGAAAGACCTCGACATCGGATTGCTCGATTTCCCGTGCAAGGTGGAGGGTGAAACCCTCCTGCTATGCTGGAAATTGGGCGAGGGAGCCATCACGCACTGGCACGGGACGAACGAGGGCTTCGCCGGACGCAAGCCGATTGACCAGCGGATCGCGAACGCGGGAAAGAAGCGCCCGAAGTAGGAAAGAGCCGTCAGCTCTCAGTAAAGCTACCTCCAAATGTTGTCATTCCCTGAGCGCAGCCGAAGGGGAAGGATCTATGCACTCGGGCGCGGAATGTACAAGTCTCTCGCTTGGCTCAAGATTACACAGTTTTACTAACTGCGAAGAAAACCCCGTGCAAGTTCGGCTCCGCGCCCCGTTCTCTATATTCGAGAACGCTCCCACCCATGGCAGGCGGGAAGCGAAGTATGACCTAAGTCATTCTCTCAGGGAACCGAGCGGCCGGAAGTTCTGCTAAAATCAGGGTCATTCGAGGCAATTTTCTATGTTGACTGGTCGCAGATTGGCGTTGACGCTCGCTTTCTGGGCTCTGGTTGCAATAACCACCGGGGTCAGCTGCAGGGGGTTTTTCGTTCAGCCCACGCTGAGCTCTCTCGCCATCAATCCGACCGCGCCATCAGTCCTAGTCAACGGTACGCAGACCCTCACGGTGTACGGGACCTACAGCGACGGTTCGCGAAGTGTGGTCACGAGCGGCGTAGGCTGGTCAAGCGTCCCGACGAGCGTGGCCACCATTGTTGGTACTGGCAGCGCGATCCTCACAGGGGTAGCGTCGGGTAGCGCAACGATAACCGCGAGCGCTCAGGCCCTTAGCACCACCGCAACCGCCACCGTGATCGGAAACGTTACGGCCATTACCGTCAGTCCCACGTCCGGCAGCGTCTCTGTAGGAGGGGCCGGCGCACCCTTCACCTTTGCGGCGACTCCGGGCCCACCGTCTTACATCACGGCTGACAATGGTGGCACCTTGTTGATCTCGCCGGCCGATGGTTTTATCACTTGCACTGTTTCTGTTGATGGCAAAGGTAACCCGGATGAGCTATGCACAGCGGCTTCAGGTGCGAGCACGACCACCCCATACCAACTCGTAATGACCTATCCAAGCGCCGCAGGCGGAACCGTAACATCAACTCCAACAGCCACGCTGACAGTGCATTAGGGGCTTGGCGTGGTAGCCCACATAAACGCTCGCGGGTGCCCCATTCATTCGCGTTCTGTGCGAATGAGTGGGCCTCGGTAAAGAGCCGGTGGCTCAATCCCTGCCATCACCAAGAATCTCAGATGGGACAAAGGCCAAAACCGTCTGCCAAACTGCAGGCGGAAGTGACGGAAATGACAGAATGACGGTCGCCGGAAGCGTCTGGCGTTATAGTGGATAGCGAGCCCGTGAAGCGCATCGTCCATCAATTCTTGTTGTGTATCTTGACGTGTAGTCTACTTTTCCTTCTTCTGTTGTTCTCGGCCTGCAATCGCGGCGGTGGGCGTGTACTGGAGGTCGCCTACGTTTCCGGAGTTCAGGCCGTCCTGCGCGATCACGTGGCTGCGGTCTATGAGAAGGTGGGAGTGGTCAAAAATGGCGACCGCGTCGAAGTGCTCGATCACGACCGCCGCTTCGTCAAGGTGCGCACCGCGACCGGCGTAACAGGATGGGTGGAGCAACGATACCTCGTCGGTCAGGATGTCTTCGATCGGATCCAGAAGCTGACCTCGGATAACCAGAACGATCCCGTGCAGGCGCAAGGCGCGACCCGCAACGATACGAATTTGCACGTCGAACCGAGCCGCGATACCGAGCATCTCTATCAGATTTCTGCCGGCGAGAAGCTCGCGCTGTTGAAGCGAGGCACCGCCGAGAAACCAGGTGCGGTCGCGCCGCCATCGCGCGCAGCCGCGCCAGCCAGCAAAGAAAATGAAAATGAGCAAGACAACAAGCCGGAGCCGATAATCGAGGACTGGTGGTTGGTGCGCGACTCTCATAGCCGTGTCGGCTGGGTGCTGGCCCGCATGATCGATCTCGACGTCCCGCTCGACGTCGCGCAATACGCGGAAGGCCAGCGCATCGTCGCGTTTTTCGTGCTGAATCAGGTTCAGGATGGAGACAAGAAAGTCACGCAATACTTGACCGTCCTCACCGAGCCCAAGGATGGCCTGCCGTTTGACTTCAACCAGATTCGCGTCTTCACCTGGAATGTGAGGCGGCATCGCTATGAGACCGCCTATCGCGAGCGCCTGGAAGGCGTCCTGCCCGTGACCGTCACGCAAGAGAACTTCGACAAGGAAGGCACGCTGCCGACGTTCGTGATTCGCGTGCGAGATGAAAGTGGCAACGTCACCGAACGCAAGTACAAACTCAACACGCCGATCGTGCGTCGAGTGCTCGCACCGGGAGAACAGCCGGTGCGAGCGGTGAGCCGAAAAGGTAAGCGGAAAAGACGGTAAGAACTAGAACTTTAACCGCAGAGTTACGCGGAACGCGCAGAGTTCTTAGAAATTCCTTTTCTCCGTGATCTCTGGGTCCTCTGCAGTTGAATCAACGGTAGAAGCCGGTGCTCTCGACCACCGAGCGTCCAAGTCGGTGTGGGAAGCCGAGGCCAGATGTAAGCAGGTGCGAATCCTCCTAACCCAGATGCACGGTGGCGTGGCATGGCTTGCACAGCGTGATTAAGTTTTCCTCTGCGTCCGATCCCGAATGGCTTCGGAATTCCCTGTGGTGCACCTCAAGATTCGACATCGCTCCACAGGATTGACATCTCCAGCCGTCTCGACGCAGGATCTGCTGGCGCAGGCTTTCATACGACAAGGGATCCAGCCGTAAGCGAGCGGCTTTGGGGCGAATCATTCTCAGGATGCCTCGCGCAGTTTTTCGAGGAAAGCCTGCTGCTGTTCGCCGGGTAAGAATTTGTAGTAGCGTGAGATCGAGTGGAGCAGGATTTCCGGATCGCCATTGTCCAGGTGCGCTCCTGCCAGAAAGTCGGCGCAAATCATCTCCAGGCAGTAGCCACGTGATTTGTCCGTGCCCAGCATCAGGGCTGCCGTCTCGATCGCTTGCTCAATCACCGGGATCTGGCTCTTGTAGACCTTGAAGTAGATCAGCTCCGATGGCTCCTCTTCCCGTCCCGTCAGTTCCTTCTCCACTGCCCGCCTGAATACTTCCCTCGGCATGGAGCGGGCCTTGTGCACCCAGGGTGCACAATCGAAGCGCTGACCCGCCGCCCGCGCCAGCTTCGCTAACTCCCTCCCTTTCGTCCAGCCGATTTCTTTCAGATCCTTCCGCGCCTGGGGCGGCAGGTGCTCGTGGATGGACATCAGGTAGTACGCCTTCCTTCTCGATTCCGGGAACCGCTTCGCCAGAAATTCGTCAAACGACCTCAGATTCTCGAGCCTCCAGTACTGTCCCGCGCGCACCTCACACAGATACCTGCCGAGCTCGACGAAACGGGTATCGCGCTCCGCCTCTTTCTGCCGTTCCCACGCCAGGATCTCGTCGATCTTGGTGAGGACAAATAGCGCTCGCTTGCGATTGAGTCTCGGCAGCATCGGCGGATACCTAGTAAACAAGTTCGTCAAACAGACCAAGATCTACTCCTGGCTTGCGCACGAGGTCGGCTTCGACCAGGTCGGGCTTGTCGAGGCAAAGCCCGATGAAGGGGCAGGTGGTGCACGGATTCTGTGGAAAGCGGATGCCGCTGTGCGGCAGGAACAGTCCGGACTCGATCCGTCGAACTGTGTCATCGACCAGGGTTGCGAACTCGTGCCGCTGCTCGTCAGAAATGGTGGCCCGGAGGTACTGAACTTCGACCAGGCGCTTGCGCACAAAAACAATCTGGGCGACTTCGTCGATCCAGGTCATCCACGAATAGCACACGAGTTGCGGGTCAAGTGCGGAAATGCCGGCCGGTTCTTCCGGATATCGGGCAGAGGTAGTTTTCCATTCCAGAACACAGGGCGTTCCGTCCAGTTCACCAATGGCGTCGACGTAGGAGACGAAATTGTTGCCGGAACTGAGTGTCCGATTGAGCTGTATCTGCTGGTTTGAACGAGGCCGGCGAATGCGAACGCGGCCGTCCTGAGCGAAGCGCTCAAGCAACTGGATGCCTTGTTGCAGCATTCGATCCCAGGTGTCGTTGCCGGAGTAGGTCAGGTCCATTTCCTTGCACAGGCTCCACTGCTCGAACAGCACAGCGGCCGGGTCTTCCCGGCGGAAAAGGGCTGCGACGGCCTGTTCGAAGGCTCGGCCGAAGAGCATGGCGGCGCGCGTGTCTTTCTCCTGCCATCCATCGAGGTAACGGTGCCGGTAACGGCGCGGACAGCTAAGGTACTGGCTGATCTGGCTGTAGGAGTACGTCATCGGGATGCCTCCGCGGTATTGGAGCGAGAAGCATTCGAAACCGAAACTGCAGACAGTTCTTCCCACTGGCTGGCTGGGGCGAAGCCGTCGAGGTTGATGAGCGAAATGCCGTTGATTGTTGTGTGGCTGATCTTGACGACACCGCGGAGTCCGGGCAAAGCCTTCTCGTCGACCTGTTCGTGGGCCAGAAGTTCCGGGTCGTACAGAAAATCTCGCAGGAACCAGCCCAGCTTCCACATCGCTTTTTGCGTGCAATAGAGACGGCCGATAATGGATTGACCGGCCAATGTTCCTGGCTCGAGAACGGAGAGTCGGAGGACGTAGTAAGGTTTGTGCGCGTGCCAACGGAATTGGGCGCCATCGACGCGCACCAGGAAGATGCCGTCGGGGATCTCCGGACAAGAATCGCGGCCAGTTTCGGCGAGGCCGGGGACTTTGCGGTTCATGCCACCACCTCCTGTTTCGGGCGCGAGTAGCTGTTGAGTTGGCAGAGGAGAGCATTGCGGTCCTTCTCGGCCCAGTCGGCCAGTTGCTGGACAAAGTTCTCCACCTGCTCGCGGGTGGCATCTCGGAGCGTCTTCGTGCCGCAGAAGTCGACCGCGTAGGCCTTTACAAGTTCCGGGTCGAGCTTGTGCTGGCGGATAATCTGGCAGAGACGGTCGCGGACCTTGGGGCCACTTCCATTCCCGTTTCCATTCGCGTTTTGGGGAGGCACCTTTTCAATCGGATTCGGGATCGTGCCGATTTCCTCGACCGAGCAGATGCCGATGCCGTAGGCCTTGCGGAGGGCACGGTTGACCGCTCTGGTCTCGGCCACCCGCATCTCGGCTCCGCGGACGAGCGGGGAGACGTTGGAGGGGTCGGCGTCGCCGTAGCCGACAAAGCCAGAGGAATCCTTCGAAGGGAAGACTGTCGCTTTGAGGACGAACCGATTCGCCCCTGAATCACACATCGAATCGATGGCTTGAACATGGATGCCACTGCATCTCTTGCGACGCGCCAGCCCGATTAGGCCGGTGTGCGTGACATACCAGCAACTATCAATGAACTGCAGCTCGCCTTTGCTCAGCGAAAAATTGAAGTCCTTAGAGAGGGTCTTCAGCGATTTCGCCAACCGGGTTGGCAAGGTGCCGCCCAATAGCTGCCGGGCAAGTCGTAGATTTTCTCGAAATGGATTGCTCTTTTGGCTTTTGTGGAGCGAGTTTTTTGGACTTCGTTTCATGGAACCTCCCGTCTGGCGCATCCCAACCATCATAGTGATAACAAATGATAACATACGATATGAACACAAGCAATCTAATTTTTGGTTGTCCCTTGGTTTCTGGCACGGCTATAGTCTTTGTCGTGACAATGAAAAAGGGGTTTTTGGCGTTCCGAGTTTCACCGGATCTGAAAAGCGAGATTCAGGGAATCGCGAATAGCGAAGCGAGGAGCATTTCACAAGTTTGCGAACTGCTCCTGTCTGAAGGTGTGCAGGCTTACAAGAAGGAAGGACCCAAGTTCATGCAGCGCCTGGTCGCCAAACAGAAGGGCAGGGTTCAAGACCCATGACCTGAGAGGGATTTCTGCTGGCGAATGCGCTGACGATCTTAGCGCGGGTCGCGGTCCTGGGATCGGAGCCGGAGATTCGCCGGAGCGGGCCGCGCCAAGCCCGGATTGTGCGATTCTGACCGCGACTACTCGCAATGAGCGCTCTATGGTGCGGCAGCGCCTTTTCCGCGAGGACTTGTAGTGCCGCCGAACACGATCACGGTGGAGGCACCGTCCCAGCGAGCCTGAGGGCCCGACGTGAACCTGCTGGGGCAACATTTCGTGACCGTGCTCAACGAGCGCTCCGGTTCCAGCAAGCACGATCGTCTTTGTCCCAAGTAGAAGGGAAGTTCGACACGATCTGCTATCTCGAAGTGATCGAACACATGTCGATCAACGACTACGATCCGGGAACTTGCGACCGATTGTGCGTCGAGTGCTCGCGCCGGGAGAACAGCCGGTGCGGAGTGTGAGCAGGAAAGCTGTTAGTAAGAAAACGAAGCGGCGACGGTAAAGACAAGAATCTCAGCGGGTTTCAAGAATAGAAGTCGGCAATGCTCTCGACGACATACCCGATCTCGGCCTCGGTCAACTCCGGGAACATCGGCAAGGCCAGCACTTCTTTGGCTGCCTGCTCGGAGACCGGCAAGTCTCCTGCCTTCAGTCCGAGGTAGGAAAAAACCGGCTGCAAGTGCAGCGGCAGCGGATAATAGATTTCCGATCCGATTTTTCGATCCGCAAGGAATTTGCGGAGATCGTCGCGCCGCTGGGCGCGAATCACATACTGATGAAACACATGCTTGGCTTGCGGACTCCGCGAGAGCAACTGCACCGGCGCGCTGCGTCCTTTCGAAGTCTGATCGGAAGTCAGCCCGGCGGTGGCGAATAGCTGGTCGTAGGTTGCGGCGTGCTGCTGGCGACTCCGGTTCCAGTCCGCGATATGGGCCAGCTTCACGCGCAGCACGGCTGCCTGAATGGCGTCCATGCGGCCGTTCCAGCCAAACTCGTGATGGTAATAGCGCCGGGGACTGCCATGGTTGCGCAGTTGACGCATGTGCTCGGCCATCCGCGGACAGGTAGTGGTGACGATGCCCGCGTCTCCATAGGCGCTCAAGTTTTTGGTGGGATAGAAACTGAAGGCAGCGGTTACACCGAGCGAGCCCGCGCCGCGCCCGTTCCACTCGGCGCCAATCGCCTGCGCGGCATCTTCCACAATGGCAACTTCAAACTCCTGGGCATGTTCCTCAACGATGCGGTCAAATCGTTCCATGTCGGCGCATTGTCCATAAAGATGCACTGGGAGAATCGCCCGAACATTTTCGGATTGCCGCGCGCGGAGTTGAGGATCACGGAGTCGCCGGCCAACCAGCGTCGCATCCAGATTCAGCGTGCCGGGATCGACATCCACGAAGACGGGCGTTGCGCCCGCCCGCACAATTGCGCTGGCCGAGGCGAAGAAGCTGAACGCGGTGGTGATGACCGAGTCGCCGGGTTTTACGCCCGCAGCGACGAGCGCCAGCCAGAGTGCTTCCGTTCCCGACGCGCAACCCACGGCCCAAGCTGCTCCCGTCAGAGCGGCAATCTCCTGCTCGAGCGCCTCGACCTCCGGACCGAGAATGAAGCTCTGCGAATCGCACACGCGCGCGATAGCGGCCAGCACTTCTTCGCGGATGCCCGCGTACTGGCGGCGCAAGTCCAACAGAGGCACGGCGAGAGGAACGGACTGGGGCGCGATGTTTCGTGCTGGCGTTGAAATCGATTTCACTGAATGAGATTCTAGCAGGGCTGATTGCCTCAGCGCGCAGGCTTGCGTGTCGCGATCTGCGGAGGCTTTGGCCGGGGAGCCGTGCCGGCGAAATGCTCCTGCCAATCCGCCAACCCAGCGCGCAACCGGTCGAAGTCGAGATTGGGGAATGAGCTGTCCGCGCCCTTGAGATTGCGCAGGGCACGTTCGAGAACCGAGCGCGCCCCCACATGGTTGCCGGTGGACTCGTGATGAAAGGCGACCGCCAACTGAATCAGACCCTGCACGTGCAGACGGAGGCGCCGGCGCCAGGGGCGGTCGCGCGGCAGAGCGCGCCAGATGTCTTCGAGAACTTCATGAGCGTCGAAGAAATGGGCGCGGTTGAACAGATCGAGACCGCGGTTGAAGTCCGCGTGGTTGGGCGGGATGGTCATAACGGGCTTGCCTCGACTGATCTTGTCGGCCTGTCCGACAATCTACATCTTTCCATAGATTAATCGATGATCTGCCTCCAAGAAAATGTATAGCCATTGCCAGAGAAATCTATGTTATTGAAAAATATGATCGTTATTCGATTATTCTTTGGAATGCAGATTGCACTTAAGCACTCGCTATATTTACGAGACTTTCCATTGGGGCTGTGTGCCGATGTGAGGCCCTCCCTGAGCAATCAACGTAACTTGATTAACCGTAGTTAGATTCCCAGATTCAGATAGGAGAATTCGAATGGAATCTGCATTCCGCAGCGTTTGGACTTACTCTCTGCTGGCATTCGTCGTACTCGCCCTTTGCTTTGGAGCTTTCGCGCAAGGCGGACAGGGCGAACTAACCGGGCAGGTAACAGACACAACTGGCGCCGTGGTTTCGGGCGTTGAGCTTAAGCTCACGCAGACTGCGACCGGCGAAGTGCGTACTACCATGACAACGTCGGCTGGCACCTACAATTTCCCGGCGCTGCCGATCGTAGGCACGTACACCTTGGAGATAGCTGCCAAGGGATTCAAGTCGGTGAAAGTACAGAACATCGTCGCCACCGTGGGTCAGATCACCACGCGTGACGTCAAGTTGGAGGTCGGCACTGCCACCGAGCAGGTCACGGTCGAGGCTGGAGCGCAGATGGTGCAGACCGAGGATGCTTCGCTCTCGCAGTCTGTTGATCGGCGTGTCTGGGAGGATATGCCGCTGGAAGATCGCAACTCGAACGATTTCATCGGTATGCTGGCAGGAGCCGAGCCCGCAGCCCTTGCTGAGCTCACCACCGATCGCGGGCCTGCCGTCAATGGTACGCGCAGCGGCAGCGGCAACTTCATGGTGGAAGGTTTCAGCAACAACGACCAGGGTCTCGGCGGCGGCGGCACTCTTTACGGGACCGGAGGAGCCAACACCAGCATCTCTCCCGACGCTATCGAAGAGTACCGCGTGATCGCGGGCACGCCACCGGCGGAATACGGCCAAGCCGGCGGTTTCGTGACTGACACGGTGCTCAAGGGCGGGACCAATCAATGGCACGGTTCTCTCTTTGAGTACAACCGCATTCAGGCGTTGGCGGCCAATAGCTGGTTCTCGGATCACAACGGCTCGCAAGATCACCTCATCCGCAACCAGTTTGGCGGCGCGATTGGCGGCCCCATCATCAAAGATAAGACGTTCTTCTACTTCACGGCAGAAGCGCATCGTCTGCGTATCGGGAGCCCCTTAACGGGAAACACCTATACGCCGGATTTCGTCAATTTCGTGCAAGACGGGGGATTCGAGAATTTCATTGAAAGTTCTCCCGGCGGCATGTGCAACAATCAATCCTTCCTGGATGGGCTCTACGGACCGGGCGTTGTCGCTGCCCATCCCTGCGTGGGAGCTTTCGCCCAGCAAGCCGCCACTGGACCGGTCTACAACAAGATGTATGCTTCTCAGCCACTTCCGCTATGCACTCCGGGAGCGGCCAATTGTACGAACCTGACAAATCACGCCCAAGGGCTGTGGACGGGAGGCACCGCAAACGCCTTTATTAAGGGTTTAGCCATCCCAGGGCTCATCTACCAGGATGCGTCCGGCAATCCCGTGGATATATACGGCCAGGTGACGGTATCGCAACCGGTCATTACAAATCAGATGCGATACTCCACCAAGGTTGATCATAAGCTCGGTCCCAAGGACCAGATCAACGCTTCCTATTTGTACGACAACGTGGACACCACCGAACCGTATGGTGGCAACGTTGCAGATTTCGGGCCGACAGACTTTGTCCACGGGCGGGCGCAGAATGCGGGCGTGAACTGGACGCACACCTTCAGCCCGACGGTTCTCAACCAGGCGCGTATGTCGTATGTGCGGCACACCGCGAACTTCCCGGGCGACCCCAGCGTGCTCGGAATGCCAAGCACCCTGGTCGCCTTCGATGAACCCAGCATCGGGCTTGGCAACAATGCCGGTATACCCCAATTTTTCACCGAGAACGAATTCATCTACAAAGACGACCTCGCGGTGACCCGGGGCAAGCACAACTTCAAGGGCGGCGCCGAATTCCGGCGTACCCGCAACGGAAGCAGCTTCGATTCCTATAAGAATGGCTACAACATCTCAGCGGACACCGAGGACCTGCTCACCGATGAAACCTTTACCAACACCTTTGAGCAATACTTCATCGGGGCTCCCATTTTTGGTTCCCTGATTCAAGCGTTTGCTTCCCTTAACCCCCAAACCGGGCAATTGCCGGTTTACTATCGGGGATATCGAGCCAACGAAGTTGGCATGTACGTTCAGGACGACTGGCGGATTCATCCGCGCTTGACCCTGAACATGGGCGTGCGCTGGGAGTACTTCGGTCCGCCGCATAACTTCCAGAAGGGGCTGGACGCCAATTTCTACACGGGCATTCCGGTTGAGCAGGCAAATCCCTGCGTGCCACCCCCTGCGGGTACCTGCCCGAACATCCCCAATCCCTTTTACCCAGCGTCCTTCAGCCCGTATTATGCGTCGTTCGCTACTGGTTCCGTGCAGCAGAGAAACGGCAGCATCTGGAACAAAGACTTGCATAACTTTGGTCCGCGCTTCGGGTTTTCCTATGACGTACTGGGGAACCAGAAAGTGGTTGTCCGTGGCGGGTTCGGGATTAACTACGACCGGCTGTACAACAACGTCTTCGAAAACATGCGCTTCAATCCGCCCTTCTTTGCTATCGGCGAGTTGGGCAGCTTCGGCAACGGCGTGACCATCACCCAGGCTATAACCACGCCACTGGTGACCTATCCGTTCACCGGCACCTCATCGTACTTGAACTACCCCTTGACTCCCTCGATCCGCGCCATCGACCAGAATTTGGAGTCGGCTTATTACGAGCAGGCGCACTTGGGCTTCCAGTACCAGCTCGGCAAGGATTTCGTCTGGGAGTCGAACTATGTGGGCACGTTTGGCCACAGGTTGATCGACATCGAAGGCCGGAACACCTACGACGGACGCTTCCTGGCCGGTGACGGAATCGACCAGACAAAAGTTAACGCGCACCTCGGCAACATCAGCTTCCGCACTAACTGCTGCGACTCGAACTATCACGGATTCCAGACCACCCTGCGCAAGCGCTTCTCGGGGGGTTTGGAGTTCAATGGCAACTACACCTTTTCAAAGGGGATGGATGACGTGAGCGATGCATTCACCACCAAGAACGTCGGCGGCGCGGCGTACCCGACGGACAGTGAGAATCCTAAGCTCGATTACGGCCCGTCTGACTTCAGCATCAAACACCGGATCGTGGCCAGCTTCGTTTACGACCTGCCGTTCGCGAAATCGAACCGATGGATCGGTGGCTGGAACGTGTCGGGAATCGTGTCCTGGCAGAGCGGCTCGGATTTCTCAATTAACAACAGCTCCGTCGACAGCAATGCGGACGGTCAGTTCAACGACCGGGCGAACTATATTGGGCCCGGCAAACTTACCAACGATATCAACCACAACCAGGAACCCTGGAGGGGCTACCTGACTGGAAATAACCCGGACGGGTCGAACAACGCGTGGGGAATGTTGAACGGACCCCATTCTACCGACGTCCCCTGCCCGGCGAGCGTCAACATGGGCTTGTGGTGCCAGGGAAAAGCTCTTGGCCAGATGGAGCGCAACACACTGGTTGGCCCGAGTTTCTTCAACACGGATTTCGGAGTGAAGAAGACCTTTAAGCTCACCGAAAAGGCGACCCTGAGATTCGATGCCAACTTCTTCAACCTGTTCAACCACCCGAACTTCCAGAACCCAGATCCCAACCTGACCGATGGAACGTTCGGACAGTCAACCGCGACCTTCAACAATCAGCAGACCGGAGGTCCGCGCATTACGCAGCTGGCGTTGCGGTTTGACTTCTAACCGCACCCGAAGCTGACATAATAGACAGGCCGGCCGCGAGGCCGGCCTTTTTCTGCCTGGTCGTGGGCTGTAAAGACGGGGCTTGTCCCGTTATTGGGAGAAGCCGCGGCCAGCTGCGTTCTACGGGAAGGCTACCTCAAGAGCTGAGGGAGACCTGTGCTAGACTTTTCCTCGTCCCTCTATGCAGGTTTTCCGGCGCTTATCCCTTGTTGTCCTCCTGGCGCTGAGCGCGGGGGGCGCAACTCTGTCCAAGACCACTGCATCCAAGGCCGCCGCCGCACCTTCCGCAAGCGCCACTCCGCCCAACATCATCCTGATCACGCTCGACACGACCCGCGCCGATCGCATGGGCTTTCTTGGGTCGAAACGTGGGCTGACGCCGAACCTTGATGCGCTGGCGCGCCAAAGCGTGGTTTTTACGCGAGCGTACGCGCAGGTGCCATTGACCACCCCCTCGCACGCCGTCTTGCTCACGGGGACCTATCCGCAGTTCAGTCATCTCGACGATCTCACCCAACCCCTGCGCGCGACGCTTCCTTATCTGCCTGACATACTTCACCAGCACGGATATCACACGGCGGCATTTGTCGGTTCCATCGTCCTTGATCCCGAAAGTGGTGCGGCCCCGGGCTTCGGCCGCGGGTTTGACTTCTATGACGCAGACTTTCACAATTCCAAGCCTGGCGAAGACCGCTATCAAAGTCTGGAGCGCCGCGCCGAAGACGTCGCCAACCACGCCATGGGCTGGCTGAGCCATCATCAACAGATGCCGTTTTTCATCTGGCTGCATTTCTACGATGCGCACGAACCCTATGACCCGCCAGAGCCATTCAAATCGCACTTTACCTCCGAGCCTTACGACGGCGAGATTGCTTATACGGATTCGGTCGTTGGCAGCGTTCTGGAGGTGCTGCAGCGGCACGGACTGTATAAGAACACGGTTATCGCGGTGGCCGCGGACCATGGCGAAGCCTTTGGTGAACATGGGGAGAAGTCGCACGGCATTTTTTTGTATGACGAGACGATCCATGTCCCGCTGCTGATGAAGCTGCCCGGCGAAAAACTCGCGGACAAGCGCGTGGAGGCTCGGGTCGCGCTGGCAGACGTTGCACCGTCGTTGCTGCAAACTGCGGGTATTTCGATTCCTTCGACCATGCAGGGGCAATCGCTTTTCCCGCTGCTGGATGCTCCGGGGTCCGTCGGAAGTAAACAGAGCAAGTTGCGCGATCGCGCCATCTATTCCGAGACCGACTACGCCCATCGCGCCTTCGGTTGGAGCGAGCTGCGCTCCTGGCGGGTGCAAAAGTACCTGTATATCCAGGCGCCGAAGAGAGAGTTGTACGACCAGTCCTCCGACCCCGACGATCTCAAGAATCTGGCGACGGCCGCGAAGGCTGTTGCCGATACGCTGGATGGCCAGCTTTCGACTTTCAGGAAAGAGACGAGCGGCGCGGCGGTCGAGCAAGCGGAGATGGATCCGGCGCGGGAGGAAAAGCTGCGCGCTCTCGGCTATCTCGGTTCCGATAGCGGAAGCTCAAACCGCAGCGAACAAGCCCTGATTGACCCCAAGGACAAGATCGGGTTCGCGAACAAGCTTCATGAGGCTCTCTTTGACCTTGAAGCAGACCGTCGAGAAGCGGCCTTCGCAGGTCTGCACGATATAACCGAGCAGTATGGTTCCGACGCGGGCACCGCCTATCTTGAATTCGGCAGAGCTCTAATTCACCTCGAACGATATCAGGAGGCTGTACCCCTGTTGCGCACCGCAGTCGAGAAAATGCCAGACTCCTCAACGGCGCATTACGGCCTGGGGCTGGCACTAGTCAAAACGGGACAGTGGGAGGCCGCGCTCCGTGAAATGCAGGCAGCGGTTGAGCATAAGCCCACTTCAGCTCAGTTGCACTATTATCTGGCCTTGGTAAATACCCGCCTGAAGCAGGTTCCCGAAGCGGCCAAGGAATACGAAAAAGCTCTGGAACTTGAGCCCGATCACTTCCAGGCCAATTTGAGATACGGTCGACTGCTCTTTCTGGAGGGACATTCCGAGGCGGCACTGCCAAAACTAAGTCGTGCGGCCAAAGTCGATCCAGAATCGGCGGAAGCTCACGCGTTTCTGGCAGATGCCTATCAGCAACTCGGACAAATGGAGAATGCGAGCCGGGAACGAGCCAAAGCTGCCCAACTAAAGGCTCAGCCGCCCGAATAGGTCTCCTGGGACGTTTATTTCTGTCCACCCTTGCTTCGTTCCCGCTTCGCATCGTCGGTTCGGCCCGTGTGTTCGTAGGCTTCGGCGAGGGAGATGTGTGCGGGGGCGAAGGCGGGAAGGCGTCCGGTGGCGATTTCAAGGTGGACGATGGCGGTTTTGAAGTCGCCGGTCTTTAGCAGGCTGGCGCCGATTTCGTAGTGCGCCCAGGCGGAGTCGGGCTGGAGTTCAATCGCTTTGTGCAGGTGCTTGACCACCTCGGCGTATTGCGCTTTCCGGGCCAATGCCACACCTAGAGCGTACTGCGCCAGGTAGAGGTCGGGATCGGCGGAGGCGACGGACGTGAGCGCGGCAATGGCGTGCTCAGGCTTCGACTGGTCGCGAGTCCCGGCCTCGATCACTTTATTAGCCGTCGCTATTTTGTCCTTTGGATCGGTTCCCGCAACGGCGGCGACCGAGCCCGATGATTTTTGCAGTCCGATGTATCCGAGCGACGCCAGTTTCTGCATCTCGGAAGAGCTCAACTCGGCGGAAGACTTGCCGGCCTCGCCGCTGAAATGGCGAGCAAAGTTATCGAGTTGCGCGGCCATCGTGTCGAGGGTGGCCTTCGAGCTCTGGGCGAGGTTGTGGGCAGCGCTTGGGTCGGCGGTCAAGTCGTAAAGTTCGGGCTTGGGGGCGCGGATATACAGATACTTGCTCGCGCGCCAGGATTCGAGCGGGCTCCAGCCGAATCCGCGTTGGGGCAGATCGGCGCGGGAATACGCGGGCTGATCGCCGTTACTGCCGCCGCCCCCGGCCTTCGCGACGCGCAGCAGCGACTGTCCCGGCATTTGCGAGGGCACCGGGATCGCGGCGATTTCCAGCAAGGTCGGAGCAATGTCCACGAGCCTTACCTTGGTGGCTACTCGGGTGGTTGCCGGTTTCGTGGCTGGTTGGCCCTCTGGAAGCTTTAAGAGCAGCGGGACGTGAATGGTTTCGTCGTATAGAAAAATACCGTGCGTGTCCTCGCCGTGGGCGCCCAGGCTCTCGCCATGGTCGGCGACCACGATCACTGCGGTATTTCCGTAGATTTTTTTCTGTTGCAGGGCGCTGATTAGTTTGCCGACGGCCGAATCGGCCGCGGTGATGGCGGAATTGTAGGAAGTGCCAGGTGAACGCGCATCGCTGATATGAACCCATAGAAAAAATTGTCCCTGCGCATTGTGGTCCAGCCAAGCGACGGCGCGGGCGACCACCTGATCTCCGCGGCGCTCCGTTACGGGAGGACGGGCGTCACCGGGCATCGCGGGCCGAAACCCAGCATCGTACGTCTGGAAACCCCGGTCGAAGCCCTGTGCCAGCCCGTTCTGCGGGTCGAGATCAAGGGAGCCAACGAACGCGGCCGTGCGATAGCCCTGCGTTTTCAGCAAGTCCGGAAGGTAAAGTAGCGTTGGCGGCAGTGTTCCACCAATCTCGCTCATGCCGGTGCTCTGGGGGTAGGCTCCGGAAAGGATGGTCGCGTGCGAAACAACGCTGGCTGGCGCTTGGGCGTAGGCATGCTCGAAGACGACGCTTTCCCCGGCGAGACGATCGAGGTTGGGCGTAAGGGCTCCCTTGGCGCCAAGAAAGCCCATGCGGTCGGCGCGGGTGGAGTCGAGGGTAATCAGCACCAGGTTGGGTTTGGATGCGGCTGCGGCGAAAGAAAAACTAAGACCAAGAAGGACAAGACTCACGCCGGCAGCGACTTTTCGCGTCATGACAGTTAGTGTAAAGGCTGCGCCGCCATTGATCAAAAGATGCTCAAAACCTGCAGTCTTGACGTCCCGGCGACTCCTTGTACAATCTATATACCTGCTCCTCGGGATCCCCAATCTCGTGGTGATTTCGTGATCACCACCCATCGTTGGCCAGGAAGGCGCGATGGCCCTCCGTGAAGCTGGACCATATTGTTTGCAGATTATTTGTAGTGACCGCGCCCTTCAGAAAACGTCTTCGCCTATTGTGCCTGCTGGCTTTGTGCGCCGCGGGTCTGAGCCTGTTTCTCTCCTGTCAGCACGCGCGGGGCGGAGCGGTTGGATCCAGGAAGATGATCATCCTGGGTGTTGACGGCCTCGACCCAGACCTGCTCACCAAGTTCATGGCGGAAGGCAAGATGCCGAACTTTGCCCGACTGGCCGAGCAGGGATCGTTCCGGCGTTTGACAACCAGCATCCCACCGCAAAGCCCGGTGGCGTGGTCAAACCTGATCACGGGAATGAACGCCGGAGGGCATGGCATCTTTGATTTCATTCACCGCGATCCGAAGACTTTTCAGCTTTATTTTTCCACTTCGAAGGTCGAGGGCCCCAAGCACAGCTTTCATATCGGGAGTTGGGTGATTCCGCTGGGCAGCGGTTCGGCGGAGCAGTTGCGGCACGGCAAAGCCTTCTGGGAGATTCTGGACGAACAAAGCGTGCCCAATTATGTTTATCGCATCCCGGCAAATTTCCCCCCGATCACCGCAAAAGGGAAGACACTTTCCGGCATGGGCACACCCGATCTGCGCGGCACGTATGGCACGTTTACCTTCTACACGGATGATCCTACCGCGGCGATAGGAGCCGTCGAGGGCGGGGAAGTGGTGCAGGTCGAGGTCAAGGATAATCGGGTCACGACCAATCTGATCGGACCGGACAACACGTTTCGCAAGAACTCACCTCCATCTACCGAGCCTTTCACGGTTGACGTGGATCCGCTGGAGTCAGTTGCGCGCATCGGCTTGCAGGACCATCAGTTTGTGCTGAAAGAAGGGGAATGGAGTGGATGGGTTCCGGTGGAATTTCAGCTCATGCCGCTGATTGGCAATGTGAAGGGGATCTGCCGCTTTTACCTCAAGCAGACGCACCCGCGCTTTCAACTTTACGTATCGCCTATCAATATTGATCCGGAGAATCCCGCCCTGCCCATTTCCACGCCGACGAGCTATTCGAGCGATCTAGCGAAACAAATCGGAGAATTCCACACACAAGGCATTGCCGAAGATACGAAGGCGCTCACCGCCGGCGTACTTGACGACAAGGAATTTCTGGAACAGTCGCACACCGTGCTCGCCGAACATAGGCGCGCGTTTGATGTGGAGTTTCCCAAATTTCACGACGGATTGTTTTTCTTCTATTTCTCGAGCCTCGACCTCAACGGGCACATGCTGTGGCGGCTGACCGATCCGCAGAGTCCCGCGTACGACGCCGCGCTCGCGGCTCAGTACGGGACCGCGCTGGAGGAATTTTACGAGCAGATTGACCAAGTGCTGGGCGAGGTGATGCCGGAGGTTGATCAGAATACGACGCTGCTCGTGCTTTCGGACCATGGATTTGCTCCCTACCGACACTCCTTCAACCTGAACACGTGGTTGCTGAACAATGGCTACATCACTCGCAAAGAAGGCTTCAGCGGGGATTCGAGCGAACCCTTCGAAGATGTGGATTGGAGCCGCACGCGCGCGTACGGGCTGGGATTGAACGGACTTTATCTGAATATTCGCGGACGCGAGCGTGAGGGCATTGTCGAGTCTGGCGCTCAGGCCGACCATTTGCTGCAGGAAATACGGCAGAAGCTCCTGGAGGTGCGCGATCCGAAGGATGGTTCTCAGGTGATTACGCGAATCGACCTGGCCAGCGAAGCCTATCAGGGTCCCTACGCGCACTCGGGTCCGGATGCGCTGGTCGGTTACAACCGCGGATATCGCGCGGGATGGAAAACGATTTTGGGCGCGTTTCCGGCGGACGTACTCGAGGACAACACGAATGCGTGGAGTGGCGATCATTGCATGGACTTCACCAAAGTTCCGGGAGTGCTGCTGAGTAACCGCAGGATTGCAGCGGAGACTCCGGCGCTGACGGATATCGCGCCCACAATTCTGGCGGAATTCGGAATTGCGAAAACGAAGGATATGATGGGCCAGTCGGTATTTCAGCCGCGCTAGGGCTTTGACATACGTGGAGCGACGGGCGCGGACGCCCGCCGGACAGCCGCCGGGACGGCGGCGCTACAAAATGAAAACGGGGAGAGATCATGTTTGGTTCGCATAAAGTGAAAATCGAAGGCGAATTGCTGGAGAAGGTTAAGCAGTGTTCGGACGCCGCGGGATACGAATCGATCGACGAATTCGTAATTCACATGCTGGAAAAGGAAACCAAGAAAATCCTGCCGGACGAGAGCAGCACGTCGAAGGAAGAAATACAGAAACAGCTGCGCGGACTGGGGTACATCGAGTAGCTTGACTGTCCTCTCAAAACCGGCGGCGAGCACAGGGCACGCCGTGGCAGTGGCGGCGTTCCAGTTCTCACTGGTATCCAGTCCGCTGGCGATTGTGATCGTTCTGTCGCTGGTGGTTGGATTGCTGATGGTGGTTTTGTTCGGCTACACGTCGGATCAGAAAGCAATCGGCATTGCGAAGGATCAACTGAAGGCTCATTTGCTGGCGGTGCGCCTATATCGGGATCAGATTCCGGTGGTGATGGGCTCTTATGGCAAGATCCTGCGCGGCACCGGGCGCTACCTGAAACTCGCCTTCAAGCCGCTGTTGTACGTCATCATTCCGATTACTCTACTGATCGTTCAGATTGATCGGTATCTGGGTCAAAAGCCGATTCCTCCGAATGTGCCGTTTCTTTTGACGGTCCATCTCGCCGGACCGGCCGGGAACGACGCGCTGAATAACGTCACGCTTGACCTTCCACCGGAGATCACCATGACTGCACCTCCGGTACATGTTTCGGCGGACAATGAGATTGTCTGGCGACTGGCCGGCTCAAAAGAGGGAAAATACGAAGTGAAGGTTGCCGCTGCCGGCCAGACCGGGGCGAAGGCCGTGTGTGTGGGGAATGACTTGCCACGAATCTCGACGATCCGCTTGCGTGGACACTTCTGGGAACGTATGTTCGCGTCGGCCGAGGCAGCGCTGCCCGAGAACAGTCCGATCGAGTCCATTTCTATCAATTACGCGGATCGCAATATCGAGATCGCGGGCTATGGTATGAACTGGATTTGGCTGTTCTTCATCTTGTCGATGGTGGCGGGATTTATTTTCAAGGAATTGTTGGGGATCAAAATATGAAGAGATTGTGTAGGGCGGACACTCCTGTCCGCCTGTGTGGATCGGCTATCAAGTCGCGGGACAGGCGTGGACGCCCGTCAGTCCATCGCGAGCGCATGCATTTCGCGGGCGGGGGCGCCCGCGCCACACGGTTCTTGCTGATCGCCCTCATTTTCTTGCCTGCGCTTGCGCATGCTTACGCCGGGCCGGGTGCTGGATTTGCGGTGCTGTCATCGTTCTGGGCGATCTTTGTTGCGTTCCTCTATTCGTTCTACGCGCTGATGACGTGGCCATTTCGCCAGTTGTTCCGCTTTCTCCGGCGACGAAACGCGTACGGGAAGGCGACGTTTGAGCGAGCGGTGATTTTGGGATTTGATGGTATGGATCCGGAGCTCGCCGACCGGTTTATGAAGGAAGGCCGGCTGCCGAACCTGGCGAAATTGCGCGACAAAGGAACTTTCAGCAAGCTGCGCACGACGTTCCCCCCGATTTCTCCCGTGGCATGGTCGACGTTCATGACCGGGGTGAATCCGGGCAAGCACAACATCTACGATTTTCTGGCGCGCGATACCAGCAACTATCTCCCGTTCCTTTCGTCGGCTGAAATCAAGGGGCCGAAGCGGCATATCAAGATCGGCAAATATTCCATTCCCTTCGGCAAGACAGAAATCAAGGCAATGCGGAAGGGCACACCATTCTGGCACTGGCTGGGCGATGCTGGAATCTTCAGTTCCGTGATTCGCGTTCCGGTTACGTTTCCGCCAGAGAAGTTCCAGGGCGTGCTGCTTTCCGGGATGTGTGTGCCCGACCTGAAGGGCAGCCAGGGCACGTTTTGCCTGTGTACGACCCGTGCCTCCAACGACAAGTTTCGCGAAGGTGGCGTGCGTGTACCCGTCGAGCGTAAGAACGGTGTTTGCCGGTCCTACGTTCCGGGGCCGGATAGTCCTCTGGCGGAGAAAGCTGGCACCGAACTGAGGGTGGCTTTCGAAATTCGGCCGGAGTTGGGATCAAAGTCGGCGCGCATCGTGGTGGGTTCTGAAAAGTTCACGTTGAAAGTTGGAGAATACTCCGAGTGGATTCCGGCGGAATTCAAAGCTGGCTTGGGGTTCACGGCGCACGGCATTTGCCGCTTCTATCTCAAGGAACTGTCGCCGGAGGTTGAAGTCTATGTCACGCCGGTGAACATCGATCCTGGGCATCCCGATCTGCCGATCTCGCACCCGGTGACGTATTCAATTTATCTGGCAAAGCTCTTCGGACCTTACGCAACGCTCGGACTGGCCGAGGATACGTGGGCGCTCAACGAGCATGTGCTCGATGACGATGCGTTCCTGGCGCAGGCATACGGCAATCACGAAGATCGCGAGAAGATGCTCTTCGATGCGCTCGACAAGACGAAGCAGGGACTATGCACATGCGTTTTCGATACGACTGACCGAGTGCAGCACATGTTCTGGCGCTATCTGGAAGAAGATCATCCGGCAGCGCGGGATGTGCCGCACAGCCAGCATCCCAAGGTGATTCAGGATTTGTATGAACGCATGGATCGGCTGATCGGCCGTGTGATGGAAAAAATTGATGACGACACGCTGCTCATGGTGATTTCCGATCACGGGTTCAAGTCGTTCGCGCGTTGCATGAATCTGAATGCTTGGCTGCATCAGAACGGATATCTCGCACTGAAGGATGGCAAGACCGAAAGTGGCGACTGGTTCGAGGACGTGGATTGGTCCCGCACTCGCGCTTACACCATGGGCCTCAACGGGCTTTACTTGAATCTCAAAGGGCGCGAGAAGCAGGGAATTGTCGATCCGGCCGAAGCCGATGCCTTGAAGGCCGAACTGCAAAAGAAGTTGAACGGGCTGGTCGATCCGGCTTCTGGAGTCATCGGGGTCACGGGTGTGTTTATTACGGACGCGGTTTATCGTGGACCGTACACCGAGAACGCTCCCGATCTGTTGGTCGGCTACGGCGCGGGCTATCGCGCGTCGTGGGACTCGGTGATGGGAAAAGTTACTGGCCAGGTTTTCGAGGACAATATCAAGGCGTGGAGCGGCGACCACTGCATTGATCCGCGACTGGTCCCGGGCGTTCTGTTTTCAAGTCATAAGTTCATCGAGGAGAAGCCTGCGATTGTGGATGTGGCGCCGACGATCCTGAAGCTGTTTGGGTTGACTCCGCCTGGACATTTTGACGGCAAGGCGTGGGTGCTGGCGGCGAAAGCTCATTGACGGGGTTCTGAGTGTAAACGCCTGTGGCTGTTGAAAAACTCCTACCCGCGAAATTCGCAAAAATAGAATCGCGTCAGGAGGCCCCACAATCGATCTTCTCGGGTCGACATTTTCTATTCCCCCAATTTTGGCTGTTTGAGGCAGGGAGGGAGTTTTTCAATAGCCTGCCTGTTAACGGCAGTCATCATTTGCAAGTGTGCTCTGACAGTCCGTTCTAGCTAGTAAGCGTGTGTAGGATATACGGATCGAGAGATTGGAGAACCTTTATGCCCTCCCGCCTAATCGCCACTCTGTTATTCCTCGCTTGCATCGCAAAGGGTTACCTGAGCTACGGCCAGCAGATTATGGGGGACGTAGCAGTTTCCTTGATCGGGGCACCTTCCTGGGTTGGGCATCAGAATGGATTTCAGTGCGATCAGAAGGGTGAACTTTTCTATCGACCGGAATTTCGGCGGGAGAGCGACGTCGGAGCGGTGGTGCGGGTGAATCAGGACGGTTCGACGTTGCTGTTTCAGGTCCCAGACCGGCTAGATTCACCTGTTAGATTTGCAGCGGCCAACAACGGGCTAGTTGCCCTCGGGCGAGCCGTCGTTGCTGGGTTGCGCCCTACGGACGGTCCCTCAGTGGAGACTCGCTTGTATCACTTCGACGGTCAGGGCAAGGTTGTCGCCCAACACCCGATTTCGTTTGGTTTTAGCCCGACCCAGATTGCTGTAACTTCCTCTGGCAAGACAGTCGTGATCGGTTATTTGGACCGCATGACTAGGGAAGGCGCAAGCTTTGCCGGCGCGGTTTTGGATGGGGAGGACAAGGTGATCCGAGTCTTCGAATTGCCTGAACCCGCAGACGGTGGGAATTGGGCTGGTGCCATGATGGAGGGCGGCGACGGAGTTGCCTACGCGTTTCTGCAAGCCCTGCCCAAACGGTCAAATGCTGTCGCCACGATCACGGAATCTGGCCGCGTCGACATCGCTGAGCTTCCGGTGCCACCAACGCTTCCTCCCGGTGAGTGGCAGGCTGGAAGGCGGCTTCACGGTCAGTGGCTGCTTGGTCCGGGTGCGGTGGTCGAGGAATATAGCGTCTATCGCGAGATGCCAAGTTTGATTCGGTTCAATGAGTACGATTTTGCGTCGGGTAAGAGGGTACGCACCTGGAGCACACCTTCTGCGGCCTTCGGAACATCTTGCTACCTGGGAGATCGAATTGTCGGCATGGTCCGGAGGGGTGACGGGGATCAGCAATCCATCCATCGGGTGACGGTCAAGCTCGAAGCTGCGCAATTGCACGACTAGTTCCGATTGACCGGAAGTTGTTGCTAAGGATTTCACGTCCCAAGCGGGATCGTTGTTGGTAAATCCCAATTACGCTCATTGCCCTGAGGGTGCGAATTCCAGTGAATGGCATTCCTAAGGGACCCGGCAGGAACGAGCCACTCAGGGCTGAGGTTGTAGTGGACCCTTCGGCTTCGCTCAGGGCAGGCTTGCGAGGGCGCCAGTCGCTCTACTTACAACTTTGTTGTTCTCAGACGCGCTGCGAGCCAGCCGACACAAGCCAGCATTCCGCACCAGCCCAGCGTTCGCACGATTGCGCCAATGGTCGTGTCGTACTGCAGAAGTCCCAGACCCGAGAAAATCGTGTTCCAGTCGTGCTCGATGTAGTCGGAGTCTCCGGCAGTCACCAGGGGCAATGCCATGGCGCGGGCGTCGGCCATGTAGGTGGCGGTGTAGAGCCAGTTCTCAAAGAAAGAAAACAGGCAGAACACGAAGGCTGCGGGCTGGCGTTCGTGGAAGAAATAGGCGGCCAGCAGCAGCGGGACCAACCACTGCAGAATGGTTCCTCCCCAGAGGCCGAGCGTTCGGCCGAACCACCCGAAGAGCAAGTGGCCGCCCTCGTGGACGACGAGGTTGGCGGAGTCGATGAAGAGGTAGCCGCCATGCATGCTGAAGGCGTAGATCAGGAAGACAACGAAGAAGACAAGCCATGCCACGACGGTCCAGCGCGAGATGGGACGCCAGTCTTCCCGTGCGCCCGACCATTCCACTATTGTGTCCAGGAACTCGCGCATGCTGGATTCAATTGTAGTAGCTAGCTAACGAACGCTACCTGCGAAGCACTACTTCCCAAACATCGGATAATGACTCGCTGCCCCCATCAGGAACAGCATGGGGAACGAGAGCACGAAGTTCGCGCGCGAGGTAAGAAAGCCTTGTCGAGCCAGATATTTTGCTTTGTCTGGGAACGGTGTTCCATTGGCTGCGTTGTCGGCGGTCCACTTGATGATTTTTTTCTGCGCGCGCCAGATTACGCCCCAGACGTTCAGCATCATCACCCAGCCCATCCCGCCGCCGATGCCGATCGCGAGCAACTGATTGCTTTCCCATCCATGATCGTTGAACCGCAAAAATAGGCCAGCAGACGCAACCACGATCACGGTGTAAATCACAGCGAGCACCGGGCCCTTGTCGAGCACGCCTTTGCCGGGAATCGTGCAGCCATACATTAGCGCCCACGCGACGGTCCAGATGGTGAAAAAGCTTGCCATGGGAACGGCGGAAGTTGCGCCGCCGTTTCTGGCGTCGACGGCTACGATCTTGCCCCAATATGCCAGACCCATCAGCACGGTCAGCACCGATGCCCAGCGAAACCACCAGAGCGCGCGCGACATCAGGCTGGGCAGGACTTTGCCTTTGGTGGCAGGGTCGAGTTCCTTCATGAAGGGAACATTGACCAGGTTAAAGAAATAAAGCAGGCCCAGCCAGGTTACGCCGCCGACAAAATGCAACCAACGAAACAACATCAGAAGGTTAGTGTTGAAGTCGGAGGGAAAGTTGATTTCGATCAATTTGAGGCTCCTATTTCTGAAACTCCGTTCTGGAAGTGACGATTGTAGATGGGCGGCGAGGGAAATGAAACCCGGTCGATTTTTCAGATTGGATGGAAATGGGTGGTTCGTCGCGCCATGTTCGACACCTCGGAGAATATTATTGGGCGGGAAGTTGAAAAGCGCGAGACAAGGCCGTATTGTAGGAACCGACAGGAGAGAGCTGACGCCAATTGCCCTCCCTAAGCTCATGGCGCAGCATCGAACCCGAAAAAAGGAGATCGGCAAATGGAAGCCAAGCCGGCACAACAGAATATTCAGGATTCCTTCCTCAACACGGCACGAAAGGAACGGCACAATATCACGATCTACCTGGTCAGCGGGGTGAAGCTGACGGGTCGTATCCGATCGTTCGACAAGTACTCGGTGGTCCTCGAAACCAGCAACCAGGAGCAGCTTATTTTCAAACATGCGATTTCGACCGTCGTCATCTCGCGCGGGGCCCACAGCCACGCGGAGCTGAAGCCGGCGGCAGTGGCGGCCCATGGGGAGGCGGCGATTCCGAGCTCCGCTTCCGGCACCGAAGGATGAAGTGAGTTTGCTTGCGCCGAGATGACTCCAGATTGAGCAGCCGCGATAGTTCGCAAAATGTTTCGCGGAATGCCTCCAAGGCAGTGCTGAATCCATCAGAACGGCAGGAACGTGCGTTCCTGGTGGGGGTGGAGTTTCGTACCGAGGTTCGCGCTGGCCGGGCAAGAAAGACAAGTTCAGCAGCCATCACTCCCGGCGCGCAAGCGGCTCGAGATCATGCCACCAGCGTAGCCGCCTCGTCCTCGTCTTTGTCCTTATCCTTGCCGGCGGATTCGCCGGACTTCAGCTCCGAGGAATCGCTCGACGAATTGCGGGCGTTGGCGATGAGCGCGGGCGCACAGATCGCCGGCGAATTCACACAGCGTCGCGACCGGCCTGATCCTGCTACGCTGATCGGCAAGGGCAAGCTGGAGGAAATTGCGGGCGCGGCCGCTTCGGTTTCCGCGGATGTGATTCTGTTCGATCACGATCTCTCGCCTTCGCAACAGCGCAATATCGAGCGCGTGGTCCACACGCGCGTCATCGATCGCACGCAGCTGATTCTCGATATCTTCGCGCGGCACGCCCGTACGCGTGAAGGTCAGTTGCAGGTGGAACTCGCCCAGCTGGAATACATGCTTCCGCGGCTGGCGGGGCGCGGCGTGGAAATGTCGCAGCTCGGCGGCGGC
>Ga0074044_10000653_pt1 | contig 32717 bp, 26 predicted proteins | sample BogForMeECP23OM1_FD_94443 | JGI IMG/M metagenome (GOLD analysis project Ga0074044, IMG submission 94443) | Bog forest soil microbial communities from Calvert Island, British Columbia, Canada - Bog Forest MetaG ECP23OM1 | ecosystem: Environmental > Terrestrial > Soil > Wetlands ...
CAAGGTACAGGCTGGAGAAACGCTGGCCGCAATCGCCCGCACCTATCACACGACTCCGCAGTCTATCTCCGAAGCCAATGATTTGAATGGAGATGGACTATCTCCTGAGGCGCGGCTGATTATCCCGATTGCTCCCGGCAAACAGAGTGACACCAGCACTTACGCCCATGCCATTACCCGCTACAAGGTGCGTAAGGGAGATACGGTGGAGTCGGTGGCGGAAAATTTTGGCGTCTCCGCCAAGATGGTTCGGAGCTGGAACCATCTCAAAGGCAGCAGCTTAGCGGGACGCAAGGTGTTGTACGTTCACCTTCCGGTGGCGCCCGGGGCGGGCTCTGCTCAGGTTGCCAGCAAGAGTTCGAGCGGGGCGCATCACCATGCCGTGACGCGGGTCGCGTCGGCTGATAGCACGGCAAAAGGTGTTGCGGCAAAAGGGGCGTCCAGCAAGGCTTCCAGCGGAGTGGTCCGGCACAAGGTGAAGCCGGGCGAAACCCTTTATTCGATCGCTAACTCCTATAACACCACGGTCAACGCCCTCAAGCACGACAACCGGGATATCGCTGTCCTGCGTCCTGGGATGATCCTGGTGGTCCACAACCTCCGCTGACCGGGTTGCCGGAATTGTACATACATAAAATGTAACTACAAAGTGTTTCACGTGAAACGTTTTGTAGTTACAATTGTTGTATGTACGAATATGGATATCATGGCGGAATCTGCAAGGAGAGAACAAAACACGAATAGAAGCCGCGCGGAAGCGGACCACAAAAAGCGCACAATGGGCGAACAAAATAAAGTTTACCATACGACTATGTACGTACGGGCGATGCAGGCACAACACACGAAAGGAGTTCGGCGATTTCTGGCGGCGCAAACGGGGCTTGACACGGCATGCTATGCTGTTCGGCGCAGTTTTCCGCCCATCGTTTCCCCGCAGGTAGAGGTTGGTCGGGTGCGCTTCTGATAGCCGGATTGGAGGCCTCGAATTGGTGGGCGAGGATGTGTTGAAGCGTCCCGAGCATCGACTGGCCCACGGCTTGACGCTGGAGAGAGTTGACGAATTTCTCGCGGAACTGGCCGCGTTGATCGAGCCGGTCGAAGTTCATTTTCAATGGCGGCCGCAGTCTCGACACCCGAACGATGAAATGGTTTTTGAAGCTGCCATCAATGGGCAGGCGGATGCGCTGGTGACATACAACGTCGCGGATTTCGCCGGAGTTGCAGAGCGGTTTAGAATTCTGGTGTTGCGCCCGGGCGAACTATTGAAGAAGGTGAGGCTATGAACAGATCGACTTATCCATTAAAGCTTCCGCTCTCCATCAAGAAGGCGGCGCAGCGGCTGGCGAAAGAAGATGGCGTGTCGTTGAACCAATGGATAGCGGCAGCGGTTGCGCAAAAAGTTGGAGTGGTGGAAACGGCGGCCGATTTCTTTAAGAAGCGGGCGGGCGAGGCCACCGGCGAGGGACTTATGAAGTTTCTGCGTACTGCGCCCAAGGTCGCACCCGAGGCGGAAGACACGCTGAGATGACGGTCCCGCTAAATTGGTGGGCGGGATCGTTCTGTATTGAGCTGGAGGAGTCGGGTCAGAATGTCCTGATCGGTCAGATTATTCGGCCAGCGCCCGCGTCCAAGCCGCCGTGAAGCATCACAAGGTGAAGCAAGGCGAAACCCTCTATTCGATAGCCAACTCCTACAACACCACAGTTTCCGCCCTCAAAAAAGACAACCGCAACATCGCAGCCCTGCGCCCAGGAATGATCCTCGTAATCCGCGACGTCCGCTGACCGTTAGCTTCGCGAAAAACCCTCAATTCGACTGGCGCAGATTTTGGGTGGCGCAGCGGTTTACCGCTGCGATCTTTGCATCTTTAGCTGGGGCTGGTAGATAATGATCCCGACCGAGGGGGTCATGGGGAAACCCATGGCCTTTTTTGTTCTTCGCGTTTTTGCCCCTTTCGGGGCCTATCTTGCGAGACGGGCTTAAAGGGCAAACTATGGAGGAGCGATGCAAAAGAAAAAGTCCTCGCCTTCTGGGGCGATGACCTCAGACCAGAGAAAAACGCTCTCGATGTTGTCCCCGATCACAACCCCGGCGCGCGAGGTTATCGTGCCCAGAACAAATATTCCGGAACAATTGCAGACGGAAATAGAGTCTTCCGAACCGGTGAAGATTTTTGTTGCCGGCCAGCGCGGGATGGGGAAAACGACGGAGCTGCGTAGGTTCGTCGACCTCTTGGAGGATTCGGATTTCCTGCCCATCTTCCTTCAGTTCGGGTCGCAAGAAAAGATCGATCACCCTAGCCTTATCAGGCTGATGGCGAATGCGCTCCACGCTGAACAGGGGTCCGTGGATGAGCGAGCATTCGGGCGAGTCTCGGAGTGGTACACGGCGGTGGAGAGCGTGACCGTTGTCGAGGAGGGCCGCGAGGGAAAAGCATCGCTTGGCGGCAAATTCGTCGTAGCGGAAGCAGCAGGCGGCATCTTCAGCAAGAACATGAAGAGCACCAAGAAGACAGCGCCGTCGGACAAGACCATCGCGGGCTTGGTGAACTGCTTCAACGACTGCGTCGAGAAGGTTCAGAAGGCGTCAAAGAAACGGCTGGTCTTTGTTGTTGATGACATAGACAAAGTACAAGACGCAACTTCAATCAACACCACATTCATCCACTCCTCTCACCTTATAGGCTCGTTGAACTGCGCGTGCATCTTTACCGTGCCGATCACATACGCGACGTCGAACTACGTCCGGATCGCCGGGCTCCCATATAACGGCATCCATCGGGTCCCGGCGGTTGACCTTTTCGACGAAAAGGGCAACAGGAACGCCGAATCCCAGAAGTTCATGCGGCAGGTGTTCGATTTACGGATGCCCTACAATCCAATTCCAGCGGAGCTCTTAGACAGAGTCCTGGATTGCAGCGGAGGCGTCTTAATCGACGCGATGCGAATGCTCCGGGGCATCTGTAAAAGAACAATTATGGATCTGACCCTGAAGGTGGACGCCGGCCTAGTGGAAGAAGAGTTCCAGCAGTTGGTCGACGACTACCAGTTTGTCATAGACCGTCTGCCGCTGTGGCAAGCAGTCGCCGAGATGGCGAGCTCTCAAAAAAAAAGGACGCTCATCGCGGAAGGGTTGCTTCCGGATCTCCTCTACAAGATGATCGTCATCGAATACCGCCAAAAAAAGGCGTGGTTTGCCCTTCACCCCGCTGCCAAACTGCTCTACGATCAGAATAAGGATATTTTGGACCTTACGCCTGCAAAATGAAGGACCAGAACCCCATTACAGAGAAGATCCGGGATCTTCTGTTTGAAGTACAGGAGAGCAGGGAGGCGAAGTTTCTGCTTTGTGTGTGTGATGATCGCGGCGATCGCCGTGAAGTTAGGCGGCGTCTGATATCTCAGTTGCGAGGGGACGAGAAGAAAGTCGTTTCAATTTCGGCGAGGCAGGCAGCTGGCAGGCTTCTCGCCTCACTTTTCGAGCTTCCACGCAAACAGGAAATCGACTGCATAAACCTTTGGGGGATACCAGGCATGAAGGCATCGGCCGCCGAGCAGATCTTCTCGGAGCTCAATTTTCACCGAGACGCTATAACCTCACTGAGTATACCCGTAATCGTTTGGTTATCGAGCGCGCAAGTCCAGAAGCTCGCAGCTGTCGCGCCGGACTTCTGGAGCCGCAGGACGGCAGTCTACTTGTTCAACAAGCCTTCGACCAAGGAACTGCTCGCGAGGCTCTTTTCGCGAGGGCCGTTGCACGAGAAACGAGGAACGTCAGACATAGAAGATGCTTTCGAGGAGATCCTCAGAGCGGAAAAAGCTCTGGCATCCTGCCTGAGGCGAAAGGGCGACGTTTCCGTTGAAACGGCGGACGAGCATATCAGGAGCCTCCATTCGAGTCTGGAACGCCTGGTCCAGCAGTGCAATAACAAACGGCAGCTGGAGGTAGCGATCTGGCTTTGGAATGCGACTCAGGTGGAAAGAATGCTGCACCATTTTGTGAGTATGGGCCCAGAGATCAAAAACGTTTACGGCGACGTTTACACAGATCGAACGGAGTTGATCCTCCACATGGCCGAGCAAATGCCCACTCTACTGGAAGACTACGGAAAATTGGTCGAGGAGAAGGTACGCCACAGAAAACGTGCGAGTCTTGTGACGTTCGCGAGGAAGGCCGCCGTTGCACAGATCGGCCGGATGCTGGAGGAGATCGGCGCACGGGAGTCTAGGTCGGTCCACTTCCTTTCGTCGCAGTGGACCCGGGACTACGACGACTATGATCAGCCGACAGAAATCAGCGGAGGTGAAGATAAGCTGGTGTACGAATTGGAGGGCTGGCTATCTGGCTATGATCCGAAGCAGCCGGCGTTCTTTTCGGATGCTGAAGCGAAGCTACTAAAGACCTTATACTCTGAAACCCCCGAGCCAAAGGAGATAGCTATTCGGATGGGGATCAAGGTGTCCGAAGCCAGGAAGCGGATCGCCGAATTAGAAAAGCGAGTACGGCTGTACCTTGCCGCCGGAGCGGGCAGCCCTGCTGGCATGTTGGCAGTGGATCTCCATGTCATGCGCGCTCGGACGAGCACCGTCCCAGTGGTCTGGACCTATACCCTAATGCTAAACAACAGGCAGTTCGCTGGCTACACACCTGACATGCATAGATTCGCTAACTGGGAGGGACTTAAACAAACTCTCAAGACGGTTTTCCGCTTTGGCGCCAGCGACCTGCGATCCCTGCGCGCTGATCTCGCGAAGTCCAGAATCCGTTCAATTCCCAACGTGTATGTCAGCAGGATCAGCCTGGTTCGGGCGGGAATGGTACCGCCGACAGAAACCGGACACAGACGGAACCGTTCCCTGGAACTCGACTCCCACTGACCCCGCGCGGACAGCACGTGCCATCACAGGCATCCATCCCGACGCGTGGCCCTCAGGGGCTAAAGCCCGTTTGTTGGTTCGTGATGGCATGGCTGAAGCCATGCCTTCCCGGTCGTCTTTGCGCGTAGGTTCGTCGTTGTGCGAACGAGAAGCAGGTCCTTCCCCTTCGGCTGCGCTCAGGGTCAGGATGACAATTTTGGGTCAGGATGACAATGTTGTGGGAGGGGCGACTTTTCTGATGACATGGCTGAAGCCATGCCCTTTCCTTTCGTCTTTGATGGTGTGGCTTAACCGCAGCGCTGAAGCGCTGCGCCACCCGAAAGCAAAATCAAAGGCAAAATCAAATGCAAAATCAAATGCAAAACCAAAATGCAAAATCCCTAGGTCGACGTTGCTGTGGCAGCACCCAATACATAGGTCCTTCCCCTTCGGCTGAGCTCAGGGTCAGGATGACAATCTCGCTCAGGATGGCAATCTAATGGTAGGGCTAGAACGTAGTGGTCAGGCGCGCAGATACGCTGCGGGAGGGGCCTATGGCGTTGCCGGAGAAAAGGCCTCCGAAATCGATTACGTTGAGGATGTTGTTGAGGTTCTGGCCGTCGATCTGGAATCTGGTAATTATGCGGTCGGACTTATAGACATCGGCTCCAGCCGAGGCGTTGACTTGAAAGGCGGGATAGATTCGATCGCGGGCGAAGTTGATGCGGGAGATTACTTGCGGTCCGTATTCGGCTAGGGCCTGGGCGGGGCTGGTGTCGATCTGGAAAGGCAGACCAGTGTCATATTGAATTCCGCCGGCGATCCAGAGGCGCGGGTGGAACTGGTAGCGAAGGCGTCCGCGAAGGCTGTGGCGCTGGTCTTGGGAATCGGGGAAATGGCCGCTTAGCGGGAGACAGGTGCTTCCGCTCGGCTGACTGATACAGGTTTTGCTTACGCCCAGGAACAGGCCTCCGGTGACTGGGTACCAGGCGTTGCCTACAATGTAGGATTCGCTGAGGAATCCGGAGAAGCGCTTCCAGTGCGGGAGTTCGAGCTTGGCTTCGGCTCCGTAGAGAATGGCTTTTTCGAAGGCGATGGGGAAGCTGATGCTGGTGTTGAAAATCTGGTCGTCGTCGGCGTAGTTGTTGACGGCGCGGCGAAAGAGGTTGGCGTCGACGCGGAATTGTCCGAAGAAGCTTTTGCTGGCTCCGCCTTCGAAATAATTGCCGTGGGAAGGTTCGACGGGCAGGCGCAGGACGTTCGGTTCGAAGGATTGCACTGCGGGGGAACTGGAGAGCAGGATGTTCTCGAACGACGGAGTTTGAAAGATGCGGTCGTAGGAGAAGTGGAGCATCACATTCTTCTTGGGGAAAAAACGGGCTACGGCGAGACGCGGGCTGACGGCGTTTTGATTGAGAAGTAATTGGTAGTGATCCCAGCGCAGGCCGGCATTGATGGTCCAGTTGCCGACGTGGATCAGGTCTTGGATGTAGGCGGATTGCTCCAGGTCGGGACGGTGGCCGGTGAAGGCGAAGGTGGTTACGGTTCCGGGATCGAAGGGATAGCTGACGGGATAATTTGGGTTGGCGGTGATGATGTCGCTGTAATTTTCGTGGAGGAAGATGCTGTCGGATTCTAGGCCGGCTTTCCATTCGTGATGACCGTGGTGAAGGGAGACGGAGGTATTGAAATATCCTTCGTTGAAATCGTTGTGCTGGGAAACGATGATGGGCCAGGAGTAGGGATTGGAATAGAAGTCGTTGGAGTTTTCGCGGACCATGCCGCGGGCGTCTATAAGAACGTTGGGCGAGAAAATGTGCTGATAGGTGACGCTGCCCATGGTTTCGAAATTGGCGGCGGTCTGGAGCTGCGGGGGCGTGCCGGGCGGCGGCGAGGGCTGTCCGCCTAGAGTTCCGATTAGTTGTGGGTCTTGCTGCACTAGCTCGTTGGGGATTTCATAACGCGCTAGTTCGTGACGGACGATAAATCTTAGACGATCTTTCGGGGTCAGGTCGCGCTCGTAGTTGGTGGAGAAATCTCCTAGGGTGCCGGAGTTGGTGAAGTTTTCGGGGACCACGGGATTGAGATAGTGGCTCGACATGCTGGCGCTGGCACTGGCGCCTAAGGTGTTCTTTCCCCAGACGTACTGGCCTTGCGCGGCGGAGGCGGCGGAATCAAAGCTTCCGCCGGAGAGTTCCAACTGGCCATGAAAACCGGGCTGCGAATCCTGCAGCGTGTTGACTTCTACTACGCCTCCCATTTTGCGGCCGTATTCGGCGGGGATTCCGGCGGTGTAGATGCTCAGGGATTGCATGTCGTCGGCGTCGATAGCGGGTCCGAAGCTGGGCGAACGATTGTCGGTTAGCGGGATGCCGTCGACTACGATCTGGGTTTGATATTCGGAGCCGCGGGGATGGAGGACGGCATTGCCTTCGTAGAGCCAGCCGGGCTGGGAGTTTACTAAGTCTTGCAGGGAACGGCCGGGGATTGAGCTCAGGCGGGTTTGGATGTCTTCTGCGCCGATCTGGTTTACGGCTCCGGCTTGATCGGGATCGAGCAAGGTATTGGGAGCGGTTACGGTAACGGATTCTTTCACCGACGTCAGTTGGAGGCGGATGGTGTAGTCGGCTGGAATTTGGGAATGAATGTCGATGGAGGCGGAGACCGGGGCAAAACCGGGCTGCTTGATTTCGAGCTGATAGATGCCGTAGGGAAGACGCTGAACGTCGAGTCTTCCCTGCTCGGTGGTGGTTAGAGTGTTGCGATATTGATTCGCCGGGCTGACGATTTGGACTGTGGTCTTGACTGCCAGACCGTCGGGATCGGTGATTTGCAGGCGCAGCTCTCCGCGGTTGCTCTGGCTGAAGAGCGGGGCGGCGCAGAGGAATAGGATGGCGGCGAATCTGGTCATGACGTCGGCTTTTGTAGTTTAGCTGGTTTGCGGGGGGGGATTTCCGGGAGTTTGGGCGGGCGGTGGTTACTTTTAGCGCAAGGTGATCCTTTGAGCTGCGGCGCGGGCCGAGCTGCTCCACCCCGTCAAGCCAACACCTGGCTTGTCGGGGACCCCGGTGCGCTCGGCTGGACGGACGAATGCGTCCGTCCCTACGCGAACACGTTCGTAATCTTTTTTGTGACATTCGAATTCCCATTCCTGGGCGGCTGGAGGCTGGTATTACGTTCGAGAGGCTGACGTGGGTCGAAAGACTGCTAGAGTAAGAATTGCACTCCGACGAGCCGGAGATGCAAATTTAAACTCTTGAGGAGAGCAGGCTCGCTATGCGCATCGCGGTGGTCGGTTCGGGATACGTTGGGTTGGTGACGGGAGTGTGTTTTGCGGATTTAGGGCATGACGTCGTGGTGGTCGATAACGACGAGAAAAGACTGGCGGGGTTGCGCGCGGGCGAGGTGCCGATTCATGAGAAGTTTTTGCCCGAGTTGCTGACGCGGCATCGGGGCGGGCAGATCACGTTTTCCGGCGACTTGCTGGCGGCGACGCGGGAGAGCGCGGCGGTGTTTATTGCAGTCGGGACTCCGCCAACCGAAAGCGGCGACGCGGATATGTCGTATGTGGAATCGGTGGCGCGGGAAATCGCGGGCGGCATCGACGGATATAAAGTGGTGGTGGAGAAGAGCACGGTTCCGGTGTACACGAGCCAGTGGGTGCGCACCATCATTATGAGAAATGGGGCCGATCCTGCGCACTTTGATGTGGCATCGAACCCGGAATTTCTGCGGGAAGGGACGGCGGTTACGGATTTTCTTTATCCCGACCGGATCGTGGTGGGAGTGGAAAGCGTGCGGGCGGCGGAAGTGATGCGGCAACTCTACGGGCCGCTGACCAGCGGATGGTATTACGGACGTGGAGATGCGATTCCGCGTCCGCAAACGGCGACCCGCAAAGAGCCGCCCCGGTTGATTATTACCAGCGCGCAGAGCGCGGAGTTGATCAAGCACGCTTCCAACGCATTTCTGGCGATGAAGATATCCTTTATTAATGCGGTGGCGTCGATCTGCGAATCGGTGGGCGCGAATGTGCAGCAGGTATGCGATGGGATCGGGACGGATTCGCGGATCGGGCCGCGATTTCTGAATCCGGGAATCGGGTATGGCGGGTCGTGCTTTCCCAAGGACTTGCTGGCGTTTCGGGCAGTGGCTAAGGAAAACGGATATGACTTCCGGCTGCTGGAAGAAGTGATTCGTATTAATGAGGATCAGCGGCACCGGTTTTTGCGCAAGGTGCGCGGGGTGCTGTGGACGCTGCGGGGGAAGCGGCTGGGCGTGCTCGGGCTGGCGTTCAAGGGCGGGACCGACGATATCCGGGAGTCTCCGGCGCTGCTGCTGGTGCAGGAACTGCTGCGCGAGGGTTGCCGCATTTGCGCTTACGATCCGGCGGCGATGGAGCGTGCGAAAGAGGTGCTGACCACGGGCGTGGAGTTCGCTGCCGACGCTTACGAAGCGGCTACGGGGGCGGATGCGCTGCTGATTCTGACGGAATGGGAGGAGTTTGCGGCGCTTGATCTGGAGCGACTGCGCGGACTCGTGAAGTATCCGATTGTGCTGGACGGGCGAAATCTCTATGATCCGGCAGTGATGGTGGAGCGGGGATTCTCTTATTACAGCGTGGGGCGACCGCCGGCGTTGACCGAGGAATTGACGGCGTCGGCTCCTGCGAGAAAAAAGGAGTTGGCCTGAAATTGTGCCTATGCAACCGATGAAGATGGGACGCGCGCTGGTGACGGGAGGAGCGGGGTTTCTGGGATCGCATTTATGCGACGGGTTGCTGGGCGAAGGCTATTCCGTGGTTGCGGCCGATAATCTGCTGACTGGGTCGGTGGCGAATCTCGAGCATCTGCGCAACGATTCACGATTTGAATTTGTGGAGACCGATGTTTGCCGGGCGGGCGAGTGGGGTGAATTGGAATATGTGTTTCACTTCGCGAGTCCGGCGAGTCCGGTGGATTATGCCAAACACGGGATTGAAACTCTGCGGGTGGGATCGTATGGGACGTTTGAGGCGCTGGAAGCGGCGCGGCGAAGCGGCGCGAAATTCATGATGGCATCGACTTCGGAGTGCTATGGCGACCCGATGGTGCATCCGCAGACGGAGACTTATTGGGGAAATGTGAATCCGATTGGACCGCGGTCGGTGTATGACGAGGCCAAGCGGTTTTCGGAGGCGGTGACCATGGCGTATCGCCGCTATCATCAGGTGGACACGCGGATTCTGCGCATCTTTAATACTTATGGGCCGCGGATGCAGATTAACGATGGGCGGGTGATTCCGAATTTCATGTGGCAGGCGCTGCGCGGAGAGGATCTCACGGTGTACGGGGATGGCGGGCAGACGCGCAGTTTCTGCTATGTGAGCGACGAAGTGGATGGGATCTTGCGGCTGGCGAAATCGGCGGAACATTTGCCGGTGAATATTGGGAATCCGACGGAGTTCACGATTCTGGAGTGCGCGCGGCAAGTGATTGCGATCACGGGGTCGGCGAGTCAGATCAAGTTCGAGGCGCTGCCGCAGGACGATCCGAAACAGCGCTGTCCCGATATTTCGAAAGCGAAACGGCTGCTCGGATGGGAACCAAAAGTGTCGTTGCAGAGTGGGCTGAAGCTTTCACTGGAATATTTTCGCAAGGCCGTGCTGGGCGAACGGGCGCCGGCGGTTTAGGCGAGATTTTCGGGCGTCTTCTCGTTCTTTCCCGTCATCCTTTCTCGTCATCCCTTCTCGTCATCCCAAAACCGCGGGTAGTGGCTCATTTTGATCAAACCTCCACCACCAAGGTCACGGTCAAAACCTCCACCACTAAGGTCACGAAGGCACACGAAGGAAAAGCCACGCCAGAGCCTTCGTGCAGCTTCGTGCCCTTCGTGGTTCAGGCTTTTTCTGCGGGCGCATCGTCAAATTAAGCCACTACCGGATTTGGGGAGAAAGCTCTCGGGCAAGTTACGCCGACTCAAACTGGGGGTTGGACGTGCACGGTCAATCATCCGGGTGACAATATTCTCGGTTCCAGTTCGGCGGAGGGGCCAAGCTTCCACGTTTTTCAGGAGTGGGTTGGAGCGGGCAGGTTAGCGCAGACGTTGGTCGAGCGAAGGGCCGGGCGACAGGATGGCGAGGAGGCGGAGAATTTCTTCGCGCTCGGCGGAATCGCGAAAATTGAAGCGCACTCCCATGCCGAAACCGGGATGGGTGGTGAGAACCTGACCGCAAATGCGCAGCTTGGTGTCGGCGGTGCGGACCAGAATTTCAACGGCGGACTGGCCGGGGAGCGGAGACGGCATTTCCACGTAGCAACCATTTTCGCTGATATCGGACAGGGTGCAGCGGTTGGGAATGGTGGTACCGGCGCGGTAAACTTCGGCTCCCAGTTTGCAGGCCAGGCGGTGCTCGGTGCGGCGGTTGCCAGCGTTGGAAACGAGCTTGGAATTTTTCAGTTCCAGCTTAATCTCGGAAGTGTGGGAAGAAGTCGCGGCGTCAGGGCCGGACGGAAACGGGTCGGCCGGTAAAGGGTCGGCCGGGAGCGGCGCTGGCTTCGACTTGGCAGCGGGCGAAGCGCTTGCGGGACGGCGAGTCTGCTGCAACCAACCCTGCATGAGACGGCGTGAAGCCTGGGGCACATCTAAGAAACGAATTCCAGTGCGACCGCTGGCGTCCTGCCATGCCACCTCGCCCGACAAGCGCACCAGTTGAGGCTGTCCGGGAAGCGCAAACTCAAAATACACTTTGCATGCGGAAGGCAGGGTTTTGGCGGTGTGGATTAAAGTTCCGCCATCGCTGAGGTCGGCGAGGACGGCGTTGAGATCGGGCGCTCCGGGATAAGCGACGTTGACGGTAGAAACGACGGGAGTGCGGGGAGCGCGGCGGCGTTCGTGGCGCATGAGGCCGCGGGCAGCGCGCAGACTCATGCGGGTGCGCTCAGAAGTAAGCGGGCGATAAAGAACAAAGTTGGCGCCCAGACCGAAGACAGGGCGGGTGTTGAAGCCCTCGTCGACGACGGCCACGAGCATGGTGGCGCGGTTTTTGGCGGAAAGGCGCAGGCGCGAGAGAAACTCCTCGGACCTGGCGTCGGCGCGATAGTCGAGGACGATGGCGTCGAAGCGCCGGCTTTCGAGAAGTTCCAATCCGCGAGAAATGGAAGGGGAATGCTCGACGGTCATCCCCAATTCCGACAGGATGTGGGTGAGCAGAGTAGTGGAATCCTGATCGGCGCACACCAAGAGGGCAGTAACATCCATAGTGAACCCATCCTAAGAGAGGCTAGTGTCTCCGACAAGTTACCTGTGTCACGGCGGCGGAAGGATTTCGACGTGGGACACGAGCGACTTATGGCACGGCAGTAACTCAGCCTAATTACGTTACTAACGGACAATGTACGAAAGGCCGGTGTACCCCGGTACTTTGACGTACTCCGGGTAACTTCCTACCATCGGATTAGTAAAGACCGGCACCGGACGGCGTTCCTGCAGAAGCAAGCCGGAGATGCCGGGCTTACTTATTGTACTTAGGCAAAGTTGAGGGGCGATGGGGTTGAGAGGGAGCGGGGGCCGCGGGTAGGCAAATGCTTATGAAGAGCCGGAAAAGAAATGCGGGACAAGGGCGCAGGGCGGCCGGATTTTCACTGATCGAAATGATGATCACGATCGCCATCCTGATCATCGCGTCGACGGTGGCAATCGTGAGTCTGGTGCCGATGTTGAACACGCAGCATCTGACGAATGCCTACAACACGACGCTCGGAACGTTGCGCCAGGCGCGGGATTGCGCGGTGGCGCAGCGGACATCGTACCAGGTGACGTTCAGCAAACCGGCGGGATATCCGTGGCAGATTGCAGTAAGTGCGACGCTGGCGTTTGCGGGAGATCCGTGCACCGCGACATATACGTTGCCGACGGATGTTCTGTTTCAGACGAACTCGGCAATTTCCTCGACGCCGGCACCGGACAGCGGGGCGGGTTCGAACTTTGGGTCGGGGGCGAATGCGATTGACTTTGGCTACACGCCGAACGGGGGCACGGGGGGACAATCGACGGTTTATTTTTGTCCGGACGGATCGGCGCAGACGACATCCACGTGCGCGGGATCGGGCAACTGGGACGATGGGGTGGTGTACATGGCAAGGACGGGAGATCTGCTGAGTTCGAGAGCGGTGGATGTGTGGGGCGCCACGGGACGAGTTCGGGGATGGCGGCTCTACCCGAATTCAACGGGAGGATATCAATGGCTGCGTCAATAGCGAGACGGAGTGGGAATACGGGGCAGCGGAAGCGCGGGGAGAGCGGGTTTTCGCTGATTGAGGTTGTGATCTCGATGGCGATCCTGACGGTGGGTATGGTGAGTCTGCTGGGGGTGTTTGGACTGGCCATGGCATCGACGCAGACCTCGGAGCAAGACATGATCGCGAAACAACTGGCGAACGAGGCGTACGAGAGCGTGGTGACGGCACGTAACACGTCGCAGATGAACTGGGACGAGATCAACAATGTGGGCACGGGCTCGCCGTTTTGCATAAGCAGCGCGCCGCCGTGCGGGATTTTCCTGACGGGCTTTCTGCCCATGTATAACGCGGGCGCGGACGGAATATTCGGGACGGCGGATGACGCGGCGTCAGGCGAGGAACAACTGCAGGACCCGGGACCGGATGGAGTTTTTCAGACGTCGGACGATACCTTTATTCCGTTGACGGGGTATCAGCGGAAGATTGTGATCGGGCCGCTGTACACGTCGGGGGGCACGCTGATCACTTCACTGAAAAGCGTAACGATAACCGTGGAATATACGACATCGCAAATGAAGGTACAGAAGAACTACACGGTGAATTCGTTCATTTCGCAGTTCCAATAAAGGGGAGATATGAGCGAACAGGCAAGCAAACGCGAGAAGGGATACAGCCTGCTGGAGATGACGGTCTCGCTGGCACTGGGAGCGATCGTGCTGGGGGCGGCGGTGCAGATCTACATACAGGGCGTGCAGGCGACGTGGGCGACGACGCAGCGCGCGGAATTGCAGGGCGATTTCCGGGCCGCGTCGAATATGTTGACGAAGGATCTGGGGCTGGCGGCGGCAGGCTTAAGCCCAGGTACGGCGATCGCGTTGCCGTCGGCGACGAGTCCGGTGTATGGCTGCGCGCAGACGGGAGCCACTCCGGCACCGTGCTATCTCGGCAGCGCCAATACTGTGGGAGTGAATTTTCCGACGCAGAGTGGGGTGGCATATCTGTACGGGCTGCTGCCGGGATATGACGACGGACCGATACTGCTGGCGGCGCAGGGACCGACGGACGTAGTCACGACGGTGTACACGGACAACAATTTTTATCTGGACTGCTACACGGCGGAGATAACCGACGCGACGCACGTAACGTTCGTGCTGCCGGGAACGACGAGTGCGAATTGCACATCGCCGACCGGGAATGCCGGGGCGCAAGCGGTGAATGATTCCGTCGTTGGACTCACGGCCGGTGATCTGGTGCTATTCACGTTTGGCTCGCAGAACATCGTCGCCGAAGTGACTGCGATCAGCGGAAACGCGGCCACGTTCGCGACCAACGATGCGCTGAACCTGAACCAGGGGGCGGCGGTGGTCAATAGCCTGGCAAACAAATACGCGGCTCCGTCGAACAGCGTGACGGGATATGGAACGCGGCTGCTGCTGATCACTTATTACCTGGACAATACTCCGAACCCGTCGCGGCTGATGCAGCAGGTCAGTGGACATACGCCGGTGCCGGTGGCGGAGAACGTCGTTTACCTGAAGTTGACTTATGACCTGTTCAACGATTCCACGAATTCGCCGGCGGTGGCGTGCAGTAATCCGGGGGCGGTCAGCGATGGGTGTGGCGGGGCATCGACGGGACTGCTACCGAACCAGATCACCAAGATCAACATTCAGAATATGGCGATGGACAGCACGATCATGAGCTCGCAGTTCGGGCAACTGAATGGTTATCAGCGAATGGATTTGCAGACTTCGGTGTGCGCGCGAAATCTGACTTATGTGAATAACTATCCCAATTAGTGGGGAGTACGGACGGCGAGTAAGAGGGTGAGGAAATAAGAGATGGGGATGGAAACCATGGGGAGTAACGGTATGAAGAGAGCGCGAGTGCATAGTCAAGGATTCACGCTGATCGCATCGTTGTTGATGCTGTTGCTGCTGTCGGGGATCGCGATCGGGCTGCTGATGATGTCGAACACCGAAAACAAGGTGGGCGGGAGCGATCTGCAGAACAACCTGGCATTTCACGCGGCGGATGGCGGCATCGAAAAGATGGCGTCCGACCTGTCGGCGACGTTCCAGAACGCGCAAGCACCGACGGCGGCGCAAATCTGCGCTCTCGGAGGATCTTCGTATCAGCCCTCGATGGTGGGGGTGACGTGGACGCAGTATACGGTGACGCCGGCATCGGGGTGCTCGGGAACGTTGACCGCGGTCTGGGGCCAGATCACCGCCGGGCCCAACCAGGGATTGTGGGCGCAGATCATTCCCATCAACATGCTGACCACGGCGGCGTTGACTGGCGGGCAGGAAGTAAGTATGACGCGGGGCGCGCAGGTGGCGCTGATTCCGGTGTTCCAATTTGGCGTGTTCTCGGAAAGCGATCTCTCGTTCTTCAGCGGTCCCAATTTTGATGTGGTCGGCCCGGTGCACACCAACGGGGATTTGTACCCGTTCGTGGGGCCGGGGAGCACGCTGACTTTTCACAACAAAATAGAAGCGTACGGCAATGTGATTCGCACGCAGTTGGCAAACGGGTTTGGGGCATCGGCGAACTATAACGGCACGGTGGATGTTCCCACCACGGCCAACGGTTGCAGCACGTCGACGACGAATTGTGTGGCCATGACGGCGCCGAACAGCTCTTCTTACGGGGATGGCAGCGTAATCGGGCCGGGGAGCATGACGCCGCAGACGACCTCGACTTATAACACCACTTACTGGAATCCGTTTTCGAAGACCAGTACGAACTACATGATGATCAATGGCAACTATTACCAGAGTGTTTCACCCGAACCTGCCAACGTTCCGCAGGGGACGGGGGCGAAGCAACTGTCGATGCCATTTGTGAACGGCACCACGTTTCCGTATCAGATTATTCGGCGGCCCATGTCGGGCGATTCGCCGTCGTTGAGCCAGTCGCGGGAATATAACCTGGCGCAGATTCACGTGCTGTTGAGCGACGATCCGGGGGACTTACCGGGCGGAGCTACGGATGCGAACAATGTCCGCCTGGTCAACATACCGGAAAACACGGCGGCCACCTACAACAACTTGCCTTACGGAATTCCCACGTCGGTGCCGACTGGGCTGCCGAGTCCGGGGGCGGGAAACACTTATAACACGTACTTCGCGACGGCTTCGAATGCGATCCCATCGAGCACCTGCGTTGCGACTGCGGGTGTGGCTAATTGCCCGCCGGATTGGCCGTATCCCCCGGCGCCCTGGTCGGCCGCGATGCAGTCGGCGGTGGGAGCGGGATCGGATTCGGATTCGACATATCCATTTTGCCAATTGCTCTGTCCCCTCGGCGCCCCCTTTATTTCGACCAGCGGTTCCACACTGCAGGGGGACGCCAATTATCCTCAGGCTCCTACTCTCACCGCGACGGGCGCGAGTAAGGTGGTTCCGCCGGCGATGTTTCCCTGCCCGGCAGCAACGATGTCAGGCTATGCTCCAGACCCGGCCGACTATAGCTCGTCAATCTGCACGACGTGGGCATCGGCGGCACCTTATTTCCCCAGCGTAAACGGCAGCACGAGCTATGCCGAGAGCAACGCGAACGCTCAATTGAGCTCGACCTGGAACCTGATCGATGGCTGGTTGCGGGTGGAATACCTGAACAATTCGGGTGTGTGGGTCCCTGTAACGAACGAATGGCTGCAACTGGGATTTGCGCGTGGTATGCAGCCGCCCACAGCCCCGGGGACGAACCCGATCAATCCGAATGCAATTCTGCTGCTGCAAAAGCCGGCGGATCGCGCCGTGAGCAACAGCAGTATTCCTTCGGAAGCAACGTTAACCCCAATCAACGGGAGTCCCAGTGGGGTTACTGGGACCGCTCCGGTATGTAACGCGCATAATGCGAGCAACCAATGCACCCAGTGGACGGTGGTGCCGCCGCAAGTTCTGGTGGATAACGGGGGGGGTAGCACGGTGTGGCCGTACGGGATTACCACCGCGGCGATGAATGGCGCACTCTCGTCCTCCACGCTGGCGCAACAGAGCCTGAGCCGATTCAACTGGTATCCGCTGAACTTCTACGATGACCGGGAAGGCGAGGTTCGCGACAACACCGTGGCCAACAACAGTTGCTCGACCAACGGCTTGATGAACGCGGTGGAAATCGATGTGGGCAACCTGAAGCAGTGGCTGCTGGGCAATATTGGAACCAGCGGCGGGAATGTGAATTCTACAACCCAGAATGGATATGTGCTGTATTTCTCGGATCGGCGGGGCATGCTGCCGAATCCGGTGTTGTACGGAACATCCTTTGTCAAGAGCGGGGACTCGGGCCTGGAGGACGACATCAACTCGGCTAGCGCCGCGGGCACGCCCGACGGAGCTCTGGAACCGATTCCAGCCGGCAGAATCATTTCTCCCGAAGACGACAATGAAGACGGGGTGCTGGACAATTTCGGAGCCGACAACATGGGACTGGGCTTCTACGGCACGGTCGGCAATGGCAACAAGAACCTCTGGTATCAGATCACCACCGGCGGCACGGTCATGTCGAATGGCTCGAACGGGGCTGCTCCCGATCCTTACGGGACTGCGGCCAACGCCCGGATTGCGAGTTGCATTAACGCACGGAAGAACTGGGTGAGCGGGGCGCGCCACGTTTTGCGGCTGGTGGATGGCTCGCTCGGGAACGTACCACTGGTTTCGACGGGAACGCTATCCTCCCCGGGCGGGTTCACGGTGGCCTCGGAGAATCCGGTGTACGTGTGGGGCGATTACAATACCAACTCAACCGATACCACGTGGAACACTCCGGCGGTCGACGAGGCGGGACACGCGGCCGCATCGATCATCGCCGATGCGGTCAGCTTCGTTTCGAACAACTGGAACGATTTTGGCAGCCTGGGCATCGGCACCAGCAGCAACCAGGTGACCGATTTCAATAACCGGGTTGCCGCCACTTCCTACTACCGGGTGGCGGTAGCAGGCGGGAAGAACATCAATTTCCCGCAACCGACCGGCTGGGCTGCGGCCAACGATTACGGAACCGACGGAGGCGTGCACAACTTCCTGCGTTATTTGGAAAACTGGGGTGGACAAAGCTTCAATTACAAAGGTTCACTGGTGAGCTTATATTACTCAACCTATGGGACCGGGATTTACAAGTGCTGTACCACGGTCTATAGCCCGCCCACGCGAAATGACGTTTTCGACTTGGACTTCGAAAACCCGGGGGGCCTGCCACCGGGAACGCCGATGTTCCGCGATGTAGAAACGTTGAGTTACCGGCAGCTGTTTACGACACGACAAGCCGGGCAGTAGAACGAGGGCTGGAGTTATCAGGGAACCCCGATCCGCGCGGATCGGGGTTTTTTTGGGGAGCGGTCGTTGGTCGTTGGTCGTTGGCAAAAGAAAAGAGCCGTCGTTCGTCGTTCGTCGTTCGCAAAAGCAAAACCCTTCGATATCTGAGGCTAAGCGACGAGTTTCGTGGTGCAAACAAAATGCATAGGTCCTTCCCCTTCGGCTCCGCTCAGGGTCAGGATGACAACTTAGCTTAAGGGACTGCACGCTAAAGCAACCGTTAAAGCGAACGACTAACGACTAGTCGGTTACATGCCGCGTCGTTCCCTCAGCGGCTGAAGCCGGCACTGAAAATGCGGCGTTTATCGCAGCGGTAAACCGCTGCGCCACCCAAAAGCAAGACCAAAAATGAGTTTTTCAGCAAACCGCTAGCGACCAACGACTACGCTTTCCTAACGACTAGCGACCAACAACTTCGTTCTCCTAGCGACTAGCGACCAACAACTTCGTTCTCCTAACGACTAGCGACCAACAACTTCGTTCTCCTAGCGACTAGCGACCAACAACTTCGTTCTCCTAGCGACTAGCGACCAACGACTACGCTTTCCTAGCGACTAGCGACCAACAACTTCGTTCTCCTAGCGACTAACGACTCCACTTTCAGCGCGGCTTGCGTTGCGGCGGCGGTGTTTCGCCGGGCTTTCTGGCAGGGTCGGGCGCGGCACTGACGGCGAGATCGGAAGACCAGCAATCGGCAAATATCTTCCAGGTGCCGGCCGGTTGGCGAACCAGCACGACCAGATACTTGCCGCGCTCTTCGCGGCGCTTTCCCATGGCAACAGGGACCAGCATTTTGCAACGGCCGAGATCGAGAGCGATTTCACCCATGATATCGAGGCGCAGGGATTCCATCTCCACGTCGCCCAAGCCAGCTTCAAGGAGGGAGATGAGGAATTCGCGGATGGCCGGCAGACTGCGAACCGGGGGAACGCTGGAGCGGATGAGAGTGGCGTCGGGGGCGTAAAGCTCGAGCAGATCGTCGATGTGGCGGGTGTTGCAAGCCTGAGCCCAGTCCTGCACCACCTGGCGAGCGCTGACTTCGGCGCGGCCGCCGGAGGCGGAGGCGGACGAACCGGGAGCGCGGCCACGCGGAGTGGACGAGTCGGACTCAGCAACAGGGGAGCTTGAAGCGGCACGACCGGGACTGGCCGGGTCGGGAACGAAGTGATGATAGTGGTGGTGATAGTGATGCTGGGCGGCGGTAAGCCGAGCGGGAGTTCCCGCATCGCCGGCGCCGGGATGGGTGGGAAGTCCGCAGGCGAGACAGAAGCGAGCGCCGGGCGGGAGCGCGCGTCCGCAGGCGGGACAGGCGTCAGCGGAGTGATCGGGTTCGGCGGCAGCGGCAAGGTCCTGGGCGGCGTTGCCTGACAAGCGATGGACGGCTTCGACGGCCGCAGCAATGGCTTCGGCGTTTGGCTTGGGCCAGTGAAAGCTGCCGGGGAGCCGCTGCAGAAAATCGTCAACGCCGCTGGCTTCGAGCGGACCCTCGGCATCTTGGGGCGTCTCCTGTTGCCGATAATCTCTTTCGGGTTTTTGCGGACCGCTGGGATTGGGGATCTTGGTCACGGCAACCTCATGGTCATGGTTGCCATTGTAGGAGAAGTTGCGGGCTAAGGGATGGTGAATCTTACGCGGGCTTCGGAATCGGTGGGAACGCCGTTACAGAGCGCGGGCCGATAGCGCCAGGAGCGGATGGTGCGCAGCACGACTTTGTCTTCGTTGGGGCCGCCGCTGTCGAGGATGAAAGCGCTGTGCACATGTCCGTCGGTTCCGACAATGAAGCTCACACGGACGCGCAGATCGTCGTCTTCGGGCCGGAGCAAGGGATCTGGGGTAAGCAGGGCTTCCGGCTCACGGACGTTTCCGCATTTCGGCAGCGCGAGGGGCTCGGATACCGGGGAGAACTCGGAGATATGCGCGGGGACTCGGCGCAGAGATTTCTCTAATTGAGTTAGCGGAGAGTAATGCGGAACGAGCGTCGCAGAGGGCACCGAGCACCAGGCCAAAACAGCGCCGAGGGCGGCCGCTGATATGGCGGTCGCAAGCGCCTTGCGGCTCTTAGTATTCGTCTTCGGGCTGGGCCAGACACACCGCATCGACGTACTGCGGGCAATTCTGGTTCCACGGGCTCGGAAAACAACTGCCTTTATTTCAACAAGCTACGGGGGATTGTTGGAGCGATCTTTCAGACTGAATGCAATCGGTTGCAAACGAGTCGAACGGAAGCGCACTTCTCGCACTGGAGGCGGGATGGCCGGGCGAGAGACGCCCGGCGCTCCACTTTTTTCAGACTTCTAATTCAGGCCTTCCTGGGTGAATTTGTACGCGGTATCGTCCGACAAAGACATTAGGTAGATGCTGGACGCTTGGAAGGCGGTGCTGTAGTTATCGACGACAATGCCACTGGGCCCACCGACTACAGGTGCAACGGTGGCGGTGATGTTGCCAGCGTTGTTGCCCATTGCCACCACGCAGCCATTGGGTGGCCCACCCGACACGAAAGTGCAATCTCCGGTCAATCCGAAGAAGAAGAAATCGGTGCCGGCAGATACGGTGCCGGTATCCGAAGGGTTACTGTAATCCGCAGCAGTGAAGTTCGCGGTGAATCCGGTGTAGAGCGGACCGGAACCAAGCAAGCTGGTGATGGCCACGATCTGACCGTTCAAGAAACTTTCAGCGGTACCTTGGAGATATACATTTTCGCCAACCGTGAGATTACTGGTGTTGGTGGTCACCGTCAGAACGTTGCTGGCGACCGCGGTAGCGGTGATGGTGTCGAGAGGAGCTACCGTGCCGGTATCTGAATTGTTCGTGTAAGCCCCGCCGGTGAAATTCGCGGTGAATCCTCCGTAGGGGGGAGTGCCTACAAGACTGGTGACAATCACGCTCTGACCATTCAGGAAACTTTCGGCGGTGCCTTGGATGTAAACCTGTTCGCCAACCGTGAAACTGTTGATGGTGGAGACGGTCAAAACGTTACCCGCGATCGATGTAGCCGTGATGGTGTCGGCTGGACCGGCGTTGGGATTGAAGAATTCCGTCCATCCCGTGCAACGGTCGTTTGTGCCGGTAGAAAGTTGCTGCGAGGACAAGGGGAGCGGGTTCATGAGCGCGCCGGCGAATCCGAAGGTGTACTGCCAGGGGGTGGTGTCGGCGGCGCCGGTTCCGCAAAGACTGACTATTCCATTGGAGGGATTGCTGAAGTACGCGTTGCTGAACGCAGGCTGGAAGAGGTGCATCTTGGTTCCGCCGGAGGCACCCGCGCCGATTTCTCCTGTCGATAATATCTCTAAGGAAGAGGTTTCGACTTGGTCAAGGACGGCGGTAGTGCCGTCATCGGCGGCGGCGACAAAGGTGGTGCCGTTGGTGATGTCGACAATCGGCGGGGCCACGAGTTGGGGACTCGTGCCGTTTCCAATCGGGAGCGTGGCGAACGCTTGTGGATTGTCGGTGGGGATCTGGTAGAGGTTGCCGTTCGCGCTCCCGATCATCAGCAGGCCCTGATTCGAGTCGAGAACGGGAGGAGTCAAACCGTAGTTTTCGCTGACCTGAACGGGCCAGGGAGATCCGGTAAGCAAGGGTGTTCCGTTAAAGACGGGAGTAATTTGGTAAACAGTGCCGGTAAGGTCGCCGACATAGGCTGTATCTCCGCTGAAATCGATCCAGGGCGAGGAGGTGGTGCTGGGGTCGGTGGAGAATACGAGTGAAGACATCTGCGAGGAGGTGGGAGTAAAGGCGGCGCCAATCGCGCCCTGGCCCGCGGTCCAGGTGAGGACGTGGAAAACGCCGGCGCCACCCTTTCCGGCGTCGGTTTCAACGAAGGCGATCTGGGTTCCATCCAAGGAGGGAACGGGGGAGGTATCGATCTTGCCGCCGTTGGTGCTGACGTTGTAAGCGAACAGAACCAGCGGAGCGGTGCCTGAGCAATAGCCCGTGCCGGTGTCGTTGACATAGAGATTGTTGAAGGCGATGAGATTGGCTTGTGCGCCGTCGGCCCCTACAGCGGACAGTCCGAAGACTACGTAATCGTTGACGCAGTCGGGCGGGGCTTCGGGATTGTAGGAAAATTTGGCGGGAAAGGAATTTTCGCGAAGACGGCCTCCCAAACCAGGGACGTTCCAATCGCGTTCGAGACTGGATTTCGATTTTTTGTGGTGAATCGGGAGAGGTTCGGAGCCTAGAGGGGCGCGCCATTGCGGCGATTGCCAACGCTCGATCACCTGCTGGCGAAGGCGCGGTTCGCGCTCCATGAGATCGGGAGAGCGAGCGAGGGCATCGCGGCTGAAAACGATCTGGTGTTCCGACCAGTCGTGGACAGCTCCGACGTGACGGAGAGGAATCGTCTGCTGAGCGCGGATGCTGGGCACGAGAGCGAAGAACAGGACACACCAAACGGCAAAACCGGCATAAGAATGCTTTGGCTTCACTGCGGCCTCCGACTGCGATTTAGTTTGCGGATATTGTAGCGGTTTTTGGTCGGGTAGGGGTTAGCTGACTTTGGACGGGCTCAAACTTGGTGCGCGCGACTTTCGGTACGGGCGCGGGGCCTGACTCTCACTGGCGTGACTTGCCATCGCAAGACTTTCAATCGCAAGACTTTCAATCGCAACTCGTGGACACCACCGCCGCCAGCAGGGCGAGGATGAAGCATAGAGGCGAATAAAGACGCGTATCCCAGAAAGCGAAAGCGGTCGCGTGCACGGTTTTGAAGATTCCGAAAGTTTTGAAATCGCCCAGGGTGCGCAACAAAAACACGCCGCAAACGCACCAGGAAGCGATACGAAACAGAGGCGAGAGATGGCCGGTGGGGAAAAGGTGGGCTTGTCCGCAGATAATGATCGCACCCGTGAGCAGCAGAAACGCCACTACGTAAGTGGCGAAGGGAGTGGGGTTGATGACGCGGCGTCCGGCAACGGTCGGTACAGTAACAGATCTGCCCCAGTTTCCGCCCATCGCCCAATAGACATGAAGAGCGGCGAGCAACAGGAGCAGCGCGGCAAATAGTAAAGCGCTAAGCAACGAAAACGAGCGCACAGTGCAGTATACGCGTCCCCATACGGCGCGGGCGATGGAGGGTGGAGACGGGTGCCGAGGTTGCCCAGGAGTCATCCTCAGTAAGTGCGATTCCGGCTGGATATAACCCGCCTGCGCGGCTAGTAAATTAAATCATGACAGAATCGACGAGTTAGTAATACAATGGCCGACGGTGAATTACCCGAGGGGGTATTGATGACCAACATTGCAAAGGCGATTGACCGGCTCCGCGAGGAACGCCGGGATGCACAGCACCAAGTCCAAAAGCTTGGGGAAGCTATTTCGGTTCTCGAAAGGCTTACTCGAGGCGCAAACTCAACCATACACGCGGTGCCGACACATCGCACCAAGCGCGTACTTTCCGCCGCCGGGCGCCGGAGAATTTCTCTGGCCCAGAAAGCGCGTTGGGCGAAGATACGACAGATGAAAAAAGCAGCCTAAACGCCGGGCGGGCGGCAGGCTCTGCGAAATGTTCGCGAGAGACTTGCAGCCCGCCGGATTTTTGCTGTTCCCGCCTTCTCTTCTTCCGGGGTACGCCGGCATCTGCCGAGTGTCCCTTAACAGATTGCGGAAGAACCCCCAGCAGAAAGCGCTACCTCAGCGGCTAAAGCCGCACTCAAACAGTGCACTTACCGCAGCGCTGAAGCGCTGCGCCACCCAAAGGCAAAATCAAATGCAAGAGCAAAGGCAAAGGCAAAGGCAAAATCAAAGGCAAAAGCAAAATCAAAGGCAAAGGCAAAAGCAAAGGCAAAGGCAAAAGCAAAGGCAAAAGCCTAGCTGGACGCTTCCGTGGAATCCCACCCTTGCGCAAAAGAACGCGCAAGGATGGGGCACCCACGACTCCAAATGAGCGCAATCAAAAGCTGAGTTTTTCAACAAATTGCGCCAGGACGGCGGCGCTACTAGCCGTGTCCTCCGCCGAGTTCGCGGACGATGCTGCCGACGAATTGTTTGGCATCTCCGAAGAGCATCAGGTTGTTGGGGAGATAGTAAAGCGGGTTATCGATGCCGGCAAAACCTGGATTCATACTGCGCTTGATGACCATCACGGTGTGGGCTTTGTCGACGTCGAGGATGGGCATGCCGTAAATGGGGCTGGTGGTATCGGTGCGTGCGGCGGGGTTGGTGACGTCGTTGGCGCCAATGACCAGCGCAACATCGGTCTGAGGAAAGTCGCCGTTAATTTCATCCATTTCAATTAAGCGATCGTAGGGAATATCGGCTTCGGCGAGGAGCACGTTCATGTGGCCGGGCATGCGTCCGGCAACGGGGTGGATGGCGAAGCGGACGTCCACGCCGCGCTTGGTGAGAGCATCGTAAAGTTCGCGGACTTTGTGCTGCGCCTGGGCGACGGCCATGCCGTATCCGGGAACCACGATGACGCGGTTGGCGGCGGAAAGAATGGCCGCGGCTTCTTCGGGAGTGGCGCTGCGAACCGGTTTGGCTTCGCCGGCAGCGGCCGCCGCTTGAACCTGGCCGAAGGCTCCGAACAAAACGTTGGTGAAGGAGCGGTTCATGGCCTTTGACATGATGATGGAGAGGATGAGGCCGGAGGATCCGTCGAGCGCGCCGGCAATGATGAGCAGCTTGCTGTTGAGCACGAAGCCCATGGCTGCGGCGGAAAGGCCGGCATAGCCGTTTAACAAGGAGATCACGGTAGGCATGTCGGCGCCGCCGATGGGAATGATCAGCAGCACGCCGAAGGCAAGCGCGATCAGGATCATGAACGGAAACAATGACTTGTTCTCCGGATGCAGAACTAGAGTTACCGCGATGGCCAGCGCACAGGCCAGCAACAGAAAGTTGACCAGGTTCTGGCCTTTGTAAGTTAGCGGCCGCTGCGGCAGAATCTCCTGGAGCTTACCGGCGGCCATCAAACTGCCGGTGACGGTCAAGCCGCCGAGAATCACTTCGAGGGATAGGACGGACATCATGAAGCGGGAGATATCGGGCGAGCGCAGGTAAAATTCGGCGGAGCCGACGAGGGTTACGCAGAGGGCGCCAAACGCGTGACTGAGCGCGGTCCGCTGCGGCACGGCGGTCATGGCTACGCGGCCGAGCGGAACGCCGATGATGGTGCCGAGCACCAGGCCAATGGCGATGAGGTGATAGCTCATGCCGCGGTTGAGCAGGGTGCCGCCGATGGCCAGCACCATGCCGATTTCACCGGCCCAGATACCGTGGCGGGCGGTGGTGGGCGAACTCATCCACTTCAGCGAGAAGATGAAGAGCACGCTCGCGACAAGATATAAGAGCTCGATAACGATCTGGAGGCTGCTGATTTCGCCGGTCATTATCATTACTTGGCCGCCGGTTTCGCCGCTGATCCGGAGTCTGGGCGGCTGGATTTGAACATCTTCAACATGCGGTCGGTAATGAGGAAGCCGCCGACGATGTTGCTGGTGGCGGCGACGACGGCGATGAATCCGAAGATGGTGGCGAGTTGGCTTTCATGCCGGCCCACGAGCACGATGGCACCGACGACCGCGATCGCGTCCAAGGCGTTGGTGAGCGACATCAAGGGTGTGTGCAGCAGGGGCGAAACCCGGCGAATCACTTCAAATCCGATGAAGCCGGCGAGCACAAAAATAAAAAGCGCGTTGATCAGGTTGGAAGTGCTGTTCATCTTTCCTCCGGGTGTGTCTTCTGGGTCCGATCTGCGTCTGCCCTAACGAGACGGTCATCCTCTCACTGGCTGACGCAGCACCGTTTTCAACTTACTCGACGATGTTTTTCGCGGGTCGCTAATATAGATCTCATGATGTTTGCCATTGCAGACGAGTCCATTCTGCGGGAGATATTCGTTGTGGAGCTTTGCGAGAATTGGCGCTTCGTCAGCATAGGAGCCAACGTGCTTGATCTGTACCGACCGCCCCTCGTTCAGGACTTCTTCCCGAAGAAGCGAAAGTCCGGCGAGGGGCTTTTTGGCGCGTGCCGACTCAATAGCCTTGGCGATCATCGCGGGTTTGATCCATTCCGGCTGCATGATCATCATCGTCCAGCGCCACTTATCCCTCGCCCCGGTTGCAAAAAGGGACATGTCATCCGCCCACCAAAGCCCTTCGAGCGGGGGAACCACATAGTCTTTGCCAAGTTCATTCTTGCTGGCGAATTTGAGCGTGTACGAAACCGCATAGAGCGCTTCTATTGCTTCCTTGTACTCTCTCGATACGTTCGGATCGCCGCAGCCATCAATCATCAAAAAACGCATCGGCGGCACATCAACAATGGAGAAATCTCTTGCTGACGGCTCATAGAGGTGCTTGAGTTCTTTTCGGAAGTCCTTTTTTTCCATTCCATTCCTATTGCTTCGATGTTTTCATTTTGCCAACATTTTTCTGCCAAAACGCAGGTCAACCCGCCGGGTCAACTTTGCTTGATCAGCACAGGCAACTGGAAAAACTCGCGCACTCGGGCTTGTACAATTTCGCCGCCGCGGGTGAGCAAGGTTTCACGCATAATTTCGTCGTCCGGGTTCAAAGTTAATTTTTGATCTTTGATTAAGTAAGTCAAGAAGGCGGTGACGTTGCGGGCATACATCATGCTGGAGTGATAGGGCACTCCGTTCGCCAGGTTGATCGGGCCCATGACGGTGACACCATGCTTCACGACGGTTTTGCCCGGTTCCGTAATCTCGCAGTTGCCGCCACGTTCGGCGGCGAGATCGACAATCACCGAGCCGTGCGCCATTCCCTTCACCATTTCTTCAGTCACGAGCACCGGGGCTTTCTTACCCGGAATCACAGCGGTGGTAATCACCACATCGCTCTCTTGCACGACTTTTCCGAGCAACTCACGCTGACGACGATAAAAATCTTCGCCTTGGGCAGTGGCGTATCCCCGCGCGTCCTGGGCATCTTTTGCTTCGATGGGAAGCTCCACGAAACGTCCGCCTAGACTGTGCACCTGCTCCTTGACGGCGGGCCTAAGATCGTATGCCGAAGTGACCGCACCCAGGCGGCGCGAGGTGGCGATGGCCTGCAGTCCGGCAACGCCGCATCCGATAATGAATACGCGGGCGGGAGTGATCGTTCCCGCCGCGGTGGTGAGCATGGGAAAGATGCGAGGGTGGTGGTCGGCCGCGCGGAGCACGGCTTCGTATCCGGCGGCGGTCGCCAGCGAGGAAAGCGCGTCCATGCTTTGGGCGCGCGTGGAACGCGGCATCAGCTCGATGGAAAATGAGGTAACGCCGGAATGCGCAATTTCTTCCACCACGTCTTTCGAGCCGAAGGGACGCAAAAAACCTACGAGTATCTGATCGCGGCGAAACAGCGGAAGGTCCTGCTTGCCGTTGATGTCGTTCGCACCGTAGCAGAGGAGCTGCACAATAATGTCCGCGGCGGCAAAGATTGCGGCGCGGTCGGCAACGATTTTCGCGCCCTTGTCGACATACTGAGAATCAGGATAGCCGGCTTCGAGGCCAGCGCCGGATTGTATGTGCACGTCGAAGCCGGCCTTAGTCAGCGTGGGAATAACGACCGGGACGAGCGCAACCCGCCGATCGCCGGGATAAATTTCTTTCGGAACACCGATGATCACAAGCCCTGCCTGTCTTAGCGATTTTGTGCATCGCAAATGAGAAAGATTCGGAGCCGCCCGACTTGCAGACTGACGTTTGCGGGTGACTTTGAACGAACTGAGGATTCTAGTTGAGCGAGAGCGCGGGCGCAAATGTTCTTATCACCGGAATAGGTGACACAACTCACAGCTTTCTGCTGGCTACGAGAAGGCGCTGCTCGCGGTCCACTCGTCATCCGCCTCAACTTGGTTCGAGACTGACCTGCAGTTCATCGCCGTGGTGGGAGGCGGTGAGAGCGGTGCAATTTTCGACGATCCAATCGGCGCCGGCATCTTCGAGATCGCGGCGGAGCATGGTGGTCAGGAATGCAATGACCCTGGCGCCGGCGGCTTTGCCGGCGCTCACTCCGGCGGGCGCATCTTCGATCACGATGCAATCCTGGGCGGCAACACCGAGCTTCGCCGCGGCCTTCAGATAAGGCTCGGGATCGGGCTTGCCAATTTTCACATCGCTCGAGGTGATCATGTTCGTGGGAATGGGCAAACCTGCGGCGCGTAAACGCACCTCGGCCAGCGGGCGCGTGCAGGAAGTGGCAATGGTCCAGCGATCCGGGGGCAGGCTATTCAGGAGTTGCCTGGCGCCGGGCAGCAGGACTACGCCGTCGAGGTCCTCGATTTCGCGGCGTTCGACTTCGCGATCTTCTTTGTCGAGGATGGCGGGGTCGAGATTGGCGGCGGGGATCAGTTCGCGAATGGTGGATCGACTGGGGCGTCCGTGCGCCATGCGCACCACGGTCTCGGGATTAAGGCCGTGTTCAAGCGCCCAGCGCCGCCACACACGCGCGACCGCGGGAGTGGAATCGATAAGGACACCGTCGAGGTCGAAGAGCAGGGCGCGGCAGCGGGTCTGGATCATTGCATCGAAATTTCTTTTTTTCCAGCTGCTTATCTTGAACTGGCTATGCGGCTTCGTCGATGCCGGGGCTACCTTCGGCAACGTGCCAGGCGGAGGAATGGTGAGCGCGGCAGGAATCGAACCTGCGACCCACGCCTTAAAAGGGCGTTGCTCTACCAACTGAGCTACGCGCCCCACCGTCGAAAACCATCAGTGAACCAACCGCGACACCCGGCATCTTTTGCGGACTCGGGGGTGTAATCGTGATCGGCGCCCCTGGGTTCGATCTTCTCCAAAGCGCGGACGCAGCGATCGCGCGCAGGCCGGATCTGATCGTTTAACAGGTTGTTCCGCTCAGGGGCGTACTGTTGCGGGTCTTAAACATTATGCCACAGGTGGTAGTGTCAGCGATCACGGATCTGCCGAGTTCAGAACTTACCCCCAGAGGATGCAGAAGCTGCGACCTGTGGTTTATCATGTTGCCAGATTTGAGCTGTGGGGACCTTCCTGAATTGCCGTACCCGCCCCGTCTGGCGGGTATTGTGGAGCACGGATGAGAATGCAATTCATAGTCTTTCTGGTGTTGCTGCTCAGCACCTGGGAGGCGCTCGCCCAATCGGACCGATTTTACGGAACGCGAAATCGAACTGGGGAGAAAAGACGAGATCATGAAAAACGGCGGATTCCCGAACACACGAATGAGCCCTTGTCTAAGAACTTTCATTGAGTCGTTGCTTGACGGACCCGACGGCGACCTCATGATGGACGAACCGTTGGTTTCGGACGAGGGGGCAGCGATGAATACTGAATTGGCCGCTGCACCCCTGGCATCAGACTGAAACTACAGATCGTAAGCGATCAACTTACTCGACAGGGGAGGCGTCATGATTTGGGGCATGAGCACCGCAACCTTCACTTTTCTGCACGTCCTGATCAGCCTGGTCGGAATCGGGTCCGGTTTGATTGTGATGTTCGGCTTTCTCAGCGGAAACCGGCTGGACCGCTGGACGGCGGTCTTCCTAACGACTACGGCTTTGACGAGCATTACAGGATTCGGGTTTCCCTTCGATCACCTGCTGCCTTCTCACATTGTAGGGTTGATGTCACTGGGGATTCTGGTGTTCGTGATTCCGGCGCGCTACTGGTTTCAACTCGACGGTCCGTGGCGCTGGATTTACGTGATCGGCGCGGCAGTGGCTCTCTATTTCAACGTTTTCGTTTTAATCGTGCAGTGCTTTGAAAAGGTTCCAGCTTTAAAGGCACTGGCACCTACCCAGAAGGAGGCGCCCTTCGTGGTAGCTCAACTCGCAGCCCTCTCATTCTTCGTTGCGCTCACCGTGTTCGCAACGGTTCGCTTTCACCCCAAGACGATTCGGACGGCGTAAGCGAAACACAGGATCGCAGGCACATCAAAACCAGCACAACAAACTAAGGAGAAATAACATGGCAACGATCACTACAAAAGACGGCACCCAGATTTTCTACAAAGATTGGGGCACAGGTCAGCCTATTGTATTCAGCCACGGCTGGCCGCTCACGGCCGACGATTGGGACGGACAGATGTTGTTCTTCGGGCAGCGCGGTTATCGAGTGATTGCACACGACCGCCGCGGCCATGGGCGTTCCACTCAGACTTGGGATGGCAACGATATGGATACCTATGCCGACGATCTCGCGGCTCTGACGGAAAAGCTTAAGCTGAAGAATGCAATCCATGTGGGTCACTCCACCGGCGGCGGAGAGGTGGCTCGCTATATCGGCCGCCATGGTTCCAAGCGCGTGGGCATGGCCGTGCTGATCAGCGCCGTGCCACCGCTGATGGTGAAGACGCCTAACAACCCGGCTGGCGCGCCCATCGAGGTCTTTGACGGCCTGCGCGCCGAATATACGAAAAACCGGGCACAGTTTTACAAGGACATCACTCTCCCGTTCTACGGCTATAACCGGCCCGGGGCGAAGATCTCGGAGGGCATCCGCGAGCACTGGTGGTTGCAGGGAATGTTCGGAGGCGTAAAGGCCCACTACGACTGCATCAAGGCGTTCTCGGAGACGGATTTCACCGAGGACCTGAAGAAGTTCGATGTGCCGACTCTCGTCATGCATGGCGATGACGATCAGATCGTGCCGATCGATGCCGCGGGTCGCATGTCGGCGAAGATCGTGAAAGGCGCCGTGCTGAAGGTGTATCCGGGATTTCCGCACGGAATGCCTACAACCAACGCCGACCAGATCAATGCCGATCTGCTCGGGTTCATCGAGCAACGCAAACAGGCGGCCGCCTAGCTTTAAGGAGCGAAATGAAGAAAAGATTCCCATGGTGCCTTTGTGCTGGGCTGTCGGCGCTTTTTCTGTTGGCGCCGATCGCCCACGCAACCTCTGCCGACAGCACCATCGTCGCGCGCGATGCCCAAATTGACGGAGTAAGGCTGCATTATCTTGCGGCCGGTCACGGTCCCGCCGTCATCCTTCTGCACGGCTACACTCAGACCTCGCGCATGTGGAGGCCGATCATGCCGCTGCTCGCCGCGAAATTTACCGTGATCGCACCAGATCTGCCCGGCATTGGCGACTCCGATATTCCAAAGGACGGCCTCGACATGAAGAGCGCGGCCATTCGCATTCACGCGCTTGCCAAGTCGCTGGGTATTGACAAGGCAAGAGTAGTCGGCCATGACATCGGGTTGATGGTCGCGTATGCCTACGCCGCTCAGTTCCCGGCAGAGACGGAAAAGCTTGTCGTGATGGATGCGTTTCTGCCGGGCGTCGCCGGTTGGGAACCGTACTACAACAACCCTGATCTGTGGCATTTCCGCTTTCACGGCCCCACCCCGGAGGCGTTGGTCAAGGGGCGCGAGGCTGTTTATTTTGCCTACTTTTGGAATGATTTAGCAGCGGACAAGGCGCGGTCGGTTCCATTTGCGGATCGCCAGGCGTACGTAGCGGCGTACTCGCGTCCCGGCCGAATGCGCGCAGCATGGGCGTATTTTGCGGCATGGTCGCAGACAGCGAATGATTTTGCGGAAATGGCGAAAACAAAACTCGCCGTGCCAGTTCTGGCCATCGCTGGAGACAAGGCTAGTGCGAGTACACTGATGCCGCAGATGAAACTGGTAGCGAGCAACGTCACGGAAGTCGTACTCAAGGACACGGGACATTGGGTGCTGGAAGAACGGCCCAAAGAGTCGACCGACGCGCTGACGAATTTTCTGTAACGCCGGAGGGTGTAGCGGCGTCTATCTAGTGGGCGAGTCTGCGGGTGCAAGCTGAAATGGCGGCTTCGCTGCGGGCGTCGCCCGCCGCGCACGCCCAAGATGTTGCTTAGAACGCGGTCGCGTAGAAAAAAGATGTTGGGTAGAAACTGCGAGTCAGCCAACTTCTCCTCGGTGGAGTTGCGAATGTCAATCCGGCCTATCAAGCGCGTGATCAAATCCAAACCGACTCTGGAAGGGGCCGGGGTGCACCTCAGCCGCGCTTTCGGTTTTGGCAACACCAAGGAGTTCGACCCGTTTCTTCTGCTCGATGATTTCCGCAACGACGTGCCCGAAGATTATCTGGCCGGGTTTCCCTGGCATCCGCACCGAGGCATCGAAACCATCACTTACGTGCTCACCGGAACAGTCGAGCACGGCGACAGCATGGGCAACAATGGCGTGATCGGCGCCGGCGACGTGCAGTGGATGACCGCAGGCAGCGGCATCATCCATCAGGAAATGCCGAAGGGCGATCATGCCGGGCGCATGCACGGATTCCAGTTGTGGGGCAATCTTCCGTCCGCACTCAAGATGACCTCTCCGCGCTACCAGGAAGTGAAGTCGGCTGACATCCCTGAAATCATCGACGACGACGGCACGCACGTGAAGGTGGTGAGCGGAAA
>Ga0074044_10000654_pt1 | contig 32675 bp, 30 predicted proteins | sample BogForMeECP23OM1_FD_94443 | JGI IMG/M metagenome (GOLD analysis project Ga0074044, IMG submission 94443) | Bog forest soil microbial communities from Calvert Island, British Columbia, Canada - Bog Forest MetaG ECP23OM1 | ecosystem: Environmental > Terrestrial > Soil > Wetlands ...
TCTCGGAATCAAGGATGCCGAACTGCTTTCGATTTCAAAGAGCGGAGAAATGGCCATTCGGCTCAACACCCAGGGTCACGGCGGCTATGCTCGCAGCGGCACGCTGGCGCGGGTTCCGCTGAGCGGAGGAACGCCGCGGGAAGTGCTGGAGGATGTGCAGGACGCCGACTGGTCGGCGAACGGCGACAGCATGGCGGTGGTGCGCTACGTTCCGGAAAACGGTCATTGGCGGCTGGAATATCCGGCGGGCAAGGTTCTGCTGGATGGAATTAACTGGATCAGCCATCCCAAGATTTCTCCGGATGGCAAGTGGATCGCCTTTGCCGACCACGAGAACATATCGGGCGACGACGAAGGTTCGATGGCGGTGATTGGCGCGGACGGCAAGGAAAAAGAAAGAAAGCTTTCTTCCGGATGGACTTCGCTGCAGGGAATTCTCTGGTCTCCTGATGGGGACGAAATCTGGTTTACCTGCACCAAATCCGGCATCGGCGCGAACCCGCGCGCGGTAACGCTTTCTGGCAAGGAACGCAGCATCACCAACGTGCCCGGAGGCATGTGGCTGGAAGACATGCGCAACGGGATGGTTCTGACCGTGACCAATCACGAGCGGCTGGGCATCCGGGGCATGGAGCCGGGTGGAAAAGAAGAACGCGAACTGGGATGGTTCGGATGGTCGGAGCTTCGCGATATCAGCCGCGACGGCAAGAAGATTCTGTTCGAAGAGGAAGGCGATGGCGGCGGACCGAATTACACGGTGTTTCTGCGCGACACGGATGGTTCGCCCCCGGCGCGCATTGGAGAAGGCGTCGCCGGCGCCATCTCGCCCGATGGCAGATGGGTGATCACGAAACCGGCCAAGGGAGGACAGCTCAACCTTGTGCCGACGGGCGCGGGAGAATCCAGAGTGCTGACGCACGATGCGGTAAGTTACGGCGGAGTGCGGTTTTTTTCGGATGGAAAGCGCTTGCTCGCCTTTGGTATTGAAGCGGGACATGCGGGGCGGAGTTACGTGATCGATATGGCGAGTGGAGATTCGAAGGCCGTCACTCCTGAGGGCGTGACGGGCGGCTTCCTATCGACGGATGGCAAGAGCTTGTTGGTGCGCGGAACGGATGGAAAGCGCGGAATTTGGCCACTCGACGGGGGCGGTCTGCAGCCGATTCAGGGGGTTGAGGCGAACGATTCGGTGATTGCCTGGGCGCCGGATGGTGAGACAGTCTACGTGGTTCCAAACAGACGGGGCGCGGTAGCGCTAAGATCCGTGAAGGTCTTTCGGGTCAATATACGGACCGGAAAAAAAGAGCCTTGGAAGACTTTCGGGGAAGAAACGGGCGCGGGAGTTACGTCGGTTGGATTCCCTCGTCTTTCGAGCGATGGAACGGCGTACGCTTACGTGTATACCCGGATACTGTCGGAGGCGTACGTGGTGAAGGGGCTGAGGTAGGAACGTGGCTTCTAGCTACTGGCTTCTAGCTCTCAAAAGTGTGCATGAGAACTGGGTCGTCCCTCCGGGACTTGAATCATTTTTCCCACTTTACCCAGCGCTGAAGCGCTGGGCTAAGTTCGGTCGCTCCTCCGGGGCTGGATTCTCCTGCGTTTCGTTAATGGATTGTTCGAAAACTAGCTAGCAGCCAGTAGCCCACGGCCTCCATGTTAGATTCGAACGATGCGCTCCATTCTGCAAAAGCGCTCGCTGCGATTTGTTTTTGCGGCGAACGTGATCTCCATGCTGGGCAGCGGGATGAACTCCGCCGCGGTAGCCTGGACGATCTTGCAGCGCACTCATTCCGAAATGGCTTTGGGCACGTTTGCCGCGCTGCAAACGATTCCGGCCATGCTGATGCTTCCCTTCACCGGCGTCATTATCGATCGCGAAGACCGGCGGCGGCTGGTGATGATGCTGGATGCGGCGCGCGCGGTCGTCATTCTCGTGGTCATGGTGCTGGCGTTCCTTCACCGCGTGCAGGTGTGGGAACTCTACCTGATGAATACGCTGGTGGCGGCGGGCTTCTGGATGTTCTGGCCTACGATCACGGCGCTGATTCAGGAACTGACGCCCGAGGGCAGGTTCGTGCATTCGAATACATTTCTTCTGGCGGGCGTCCAGGGCGGCTGGCTGATGGCGGGCGCGGTGGTTGGATTCGTCTATGAACATATTGGTCTCGGCGGAGTGCTGCTCATCGACGTGAGCACCTACGTCGTTTCTTTCTTGTGCTACTTCGCGGTGCGGCAGGGACGGGTTGTGCCGCGGGCGGTCGAACTTCGTCACGATCTGGAAGCGGCGGAAACCGCAGTGGCACGATTTTTGCGCGAGATGCGCGAAGGGCTGGTCTTTCTCCGCGAGCATCGCAGTGTTGTTTTTCTAGGGACCAGTTGGGCTTTATTTCTGGGCGCAATGATGACGGGAGTGGTGGTCACGGCGCCGCTCAGCGATCGCGTCTTCCACGCCGGCGCTACGGGCTATGGCTGGTTGAACGGGGGATGGGGAGTGGGCGCGTTCCTGAGCGCTCTTTATGCTCCGGCGCTGATTGGGCGGGCGGGAGCACGCCGTGCGATTGCTCTTTCGATGCTGCTGCTGACCTTTACCATGGCGCTCTCACCGTTTTCGCCTTGGCTGGCGATGGCTGTACTGCTCTATGGGATGATGGGATCGGCGCGCGGCGTCAGCGGCATAGCCATGAATACCAGCCTGATGGAGCAAGTGCCGCCGCATTTCATGGGACGGGTGCAGAACACTTTCTATTTCTTTGGCACGTTTTTGCAGGTGGGGCTGGCGGTGACGGTGGGCTGGATCGCATCGCGGATCAGCCTGGCAGCCGGGTTTGCCGTGATCGCGGCGGTGTATGCGGTCGCGTTTGGCAGCGCCTGCTGGCCGGTGAAAGTGCGGCAGGCGGTGGCTTCGGTCGCGAAGTAAGGAGACTGCAAGGTTGGGGTGGAGCGGACACTCTACTCCGCTGCCCTTGACGTTGGTTTTGCACTTGATTCTAAAGTTCAAGATCAACCCCAAGATCAAAAGCGGCGGACAAGAGTGTCCGCCCCACACAAATAAGCTGTTATTCTTTTTCTTCTCCCTGGGGGGAGCATCCATACATGTTTGAGGACTTGAAAGGCCGGACGGCGGTCGTTTTCGGAGTGGCGAACAAGCGCTCGATCGCGTGGGCCATTGCGCAAGGGTTGCACGCGGCGGGCGTCAACCTCGCCATCACCTATCAGAACGAGCGGCTCGAGCAAGAAGCCAAAGACCTGATTCTTTCGCTGCCGGGCGCGGAAGCTTTCATGTGCGACGTTTCGAACGATGGGGCGATTGCGGGCCTGTTCGAGAAGCTCAAGGAGCGCTACGGCAGGTTGCATGTGCTGGTGCACAGCGTGGCTTTCGCTCCCGCGGAAGAACTGAAGGGCGACTTTGCGAACACGACGCGCGAAGGCTTTCGCATCGCGCACGACGTCAGCGTGTATTCGCTGATCGCGGTCTGCCGGGCGGCGGCGCCGCTGATGGAAGACGGGGGCAGCGTCATGACCATGACCTACTACGGCGCGGAAAAGGTTGTCCCCAACTACAACGTGATGGGCGTGGCCAAGGCTGCGCTGGAGTGCACCGTTCGCTATCTGGCTCACGATCTGGGCCGGAAGAAAATTCGGGTCAACGCCATTTCGGCTGGGCCGATCAAAACCCTGGCCGCGCGCGGCATCTCCGGCATGGGGGAGATGCTGAAAGGACACGCCGAGCGCGCGCCTCTGCAACGCAATGTGGAAGTCAGCGAGGTGGGCAGCACCGGCGTGTTTTTGGCCTCCGACGCCAGTTCCGGGATCACCGGCGAAACCATCTATGTGGATTGCGGATACAACATCATGGGATTCTGAGATCTGCCGATTATGTGGAGACGGGGCTTGTCCCGTCTCACGCTGCGGACGGAAGCGCGGCAAGCCGCGTCTCTACAAGGGGCCTTGCCGGGAGCCACGCTATGACTGAGAGGGCGGACGATGAGGCAGGCAGGCCGCCCTCGACCGGGTTCTGGGGCTCGCTGTTCAAACAGCGCGAAGTCGCGCCGCTTCCGGCCGACCCGCTGCATTGCGATACCCCCATGCTTCGTCATGCCGAGATTGCCGCAGTCTACACCGGGCAGCGCGTGGCGGGCGATTTCTATGAATTCCTAAGGGTGGGGCCGTCCCGAATGCTGTTCGTGCTGCTGGACATCGCCGGCCTGCGAGCGGACACGCGGGAAATCCTGATCGCGGTGCAAAAGACGTTTCGAACGCTTGCGCCCGAGCTTCTCTCCGGAGAAGACCTCAACGAGACCACCGCCATGGTCGAACTGTGCCACGCCATGAACCTCACCATTTTGCGGGGCGGTCTTCGCAGTTGTCCGGCGTTTCTCGGTTGCTACAACGAGGACCTGGGGACGGTGTGCTATGCCAATGCAGGCCACACTCCGGGGCTGCTTCGCGACCACACGGGGATCACGCTGCTCGAAGCCACCGGGCTGCCGCTGGGTTTGTTCTCGCATACGACGCAGAGCGCGGCGGCCTGTCACCTGGTGCCAGGGTCGGCTCTTCTGGTGGTCTCGCGCGGGATCGTCGAAGCGGACGGCGTCGAGACGGGCCACCAGGAAGCGGAATTTGGACTGGACGGGGTGAAGGAAAGCTTTCAGCGCGCGACCGTGCCGAGCGCGCGCGACCTGTGCCTGAGCATTCTGCAGGCGGCTCGGCAGTTCACGCCCGTGACTCCGACGCAAAACGATCTCACGACGCTCGCGCTGGTGCGCGATTCGGTACCGTGAAATCTCTGCGAGCCGCTCTCGACAAACCCTCAGCGCGGAAGATACCAAACTAAAGTTTCTTTTGCGGCCTGCTGGAAATGCACGTGCGAGAGCGCACGTAATAGTTTTGTAATGTAACCACGATCACCGCTAATAGGCCTGCCGAGCCCTATTCTCGAAGTAACGAATCTATGAAACCCACTCAATTGGAAACTCACCCCAAGGGAAGTCGTGCGCGCATTCTGCTCAGTTCGGTGTTCGGGCCTTATGCCCAGGACGACAAGTTTGGCAGCCGGGCCATCAATCCGATGGAGCTCTATCACAACCAGGTCACGCGCGCGCAAGGCAGTTTCTCGCTGCGCATGTTTCATCGCTCCTGGGGCATCATGATGATTCAGGAAAATATTTCGGCGCCGTGCAGCGTGCTGGATTTTCCCACTCGCGAAGCCTTTGCTCGCGAATTGACCACGAACCACTACGACATCGTCGGCATTTCTGGAATCATCGTGAACGTGGGCAAGGTGCGGGAGATGTGCCGCATGGTGCGGGAACTGTCGCCGGATTCGACGATCGTGGTGGGCGGGCACGTGGCTGCGATTCCCGGCGTGGAAACCATGATCGACGCCGACCACATCGTGCGCGGAGAAGGCATTTCCTGGATGCGCCGGTACCTGGGAGAAGACGAGAGCGCGCCGATCCGCCATCCCAACATTGTTTCCGGCCTGCGGACACGCATCATGGGAATGCTCCTACCGGAGCGGAAGGGCGGCACGGCAGCCACCATCATCCCGTCGGTGGGCTGCCCTATGGGATGCAACTTCTGTACCACGTCGGCATTTTTTGGTGGCAAAGGGAAGTTTGTCAATTTTTACGAGACCGGCGATGAACTGTTCGAGGTGATGTGCCGGATCGAGGCGGAACTCAAAGTACATTCCTTTTTTGTGATGGACGAAAACTTCCTGCTGCACCGCACCCGCGCCATGCGCTTGCTGGAGCTCATGAAGCAGGCAGGCAAGAGCTGGGAGCTTTCCGTCTTCGCTTCCGCCAATGCGATTCGAAAATACACCATGCTGGAGCTGGTCGAACTGGGCGTTTCCTGGGTGTGGATGGGACTGGAATCTCCGCGGTCCAGCTACAGCAAGCTGCAGGGGAATAACGTCGGGCAACTGACGCGCGAGCTTCGCGAACACGGAATACGGGTGCAGGGCTCGACCATCATCGGACTCGAGCACCACACGCCCGACAACATCGCCGAGGAAATCGAATCGGCGATTGCCTACCAGACCGACTTCCACCAGTTCATGCTCTACACGCCGGTTCCGGGCACGCCGCTTTACCAGGAGATGTCCGATCAGGGCCGTATGCTCCCGGACGTTGACTTCGCCGATGTTCATGGTCAGTTCAAGTTCAACTTCCGGCACGCCGCCATCTCGCGCGAAGATTCCAAGAGGTTTTTGGATTGGGCGTTCTGGCGCGATTTCGAGCGGAACGGGCCGAGTCTTTATCGCATGTGCCAGACCATCCTGCTGGGCTGGCGACGCTACAAGAACCACCCCGATGCGCGCGTTCGTGAGCGCTTCGCGCGAGAAGTGAAGAAACTCAGCAGCGCTTACAATGCGGCGCTTTGGGTCATGGAGCGGGAGTTCAAGAAAGTCAATCGCACGGTGAGCGAGCGGATTCACAAGCTGCGCCGCGAAGTCCAGAAGGAATCCCCGGTCATCGCCCGGCTCACCGCCGCATCGCTCGGCCCCATCTTGTTGTGGTCCACGCGCCGGGAGGAAAATCGGCTGGCCAAGGGACGCACCTACGAACCCCCAACGTTTCTTGAGCGCCGCAATTGGGTGGTGGCTACCGAGACCCCTTAACTGGCGGAGGGTTTGCCCTCAGCGGCTAAAGCCGCATTCAAAGCAAACGCTGTTATCGCAGCGCTGAAGCGCTGCGCCACCCAAACTCTCGCCACTCCAACTCGAGTGCGGAGACGCTGTCGTCTGCCAAGGCGTTGGCTTTCCTGTAGAGACGCGGCTTGCCGCGTCTCCCGCTGCGTCCAACCGAAACTGCGGGCTGCATCAGTGAGGCTGCTTCTTTAACTTCCGCCGGATATCGGGCCAGAACTCCTTGACCACGAGCGTAGCCGTGTCCCAGCCCACCTGCGTTCCCCACACACTGGCCGTATTCTTCAAGGTGCGGTCACTGGCCGTATATTGCGCGACGCCCTTGTTGTTATAACCGATGAAAGTGCGGCGGGGATGGTAACTGTAGGTTGAAATGCCCGCCGCAATGGCGGCGCCAACGATTTCGGAGTAGTTGAATTGACTGCGTCCGGAGTCGGAGCGCGTTACGAAGATCCGACTGACGGCATAATAGCTACGGTTAAAGAAAGAGCCGTGGCCCGACTGAAAATAGCGCGGATCCTGGCGGAGCACGGAGGGAAGAATCGCGCCCACAAAAAAATTTTCGATGGTGCCGTCGGCGGCGTAGGCGCCGTAGCGCTTGCCGTATGCTGCCCAGCCCTGTCCGTAACCGGGCTCACAGTTCTGGGCCTGGCATAAACTTGAGAGCGCACCGTACCAGACGATCTGAATGGGGTCGAACGAGCCTTGGGCTACAACTTTGTATTTTTGCCCGGTCGTGAGGGGTGGGACTTGGCCAGCATTCTCCAGGGTTAAGAAGTTGGGTAGAGCAAAAAAAAGCCGGTCTTTGGACGTGCCGGACACATCGTTCGCCGGGTCCTTTGCGCCTTGGGTGCCCTTACCCTGGCTCTGGTTTTGATCGGCAGGCTGGGTCGGTTGGCCGGCGGACGGTTTAGCTGGAGGCGGCGCTTGCTCCGCTGTCTGACCGGCGCCCGTCGCGGGCTGTTGGGCGGATTGGTTCGCATCCGGGATCCCGGGCTTCGGCGCGTTTTGTGCGGCGCAAAAAGCCGCAGCGGCTAACAGGCAGACATGTACAAAATGATTTCGGTTCAAGTTGATTCTGGCTCCAAATCAGTTGATTTGTAATCTGCCCCGCTCGTACGTTGGCAGTCTGCTGTTGGCGGTGCGGTCTCAGCAGTCCACCGTATTCAACCGGTGGTCACTTTGATTCTGCGTACAGTTTCCCCCGCTCGCTCTTCCCCAACTTGCTCCAGGGTGATTTCCACATTCCGATCGCGTTCGAAGCGAGGGAACTTCTCTCCCCACTCTATCAGTAAGATGCAGTTGGGAGCGAAAAGGTCGTCAAGACCGAGCGTTTCCAGGTCGCGCTGGGTATCGATGCGGTAAAGGTCGATGTGGTAGAGGGTGACGCGGGGTCCGCGGTATTCGTGGACGAGCGTGAAAGTAGGGCTGGTCACGTCCTCGGCGCGAGCGGCTTTGAACCCTTCCGCGATCCCCTTCACCAGGGTCGTCTTTCCCGCCCCGAGGTCGCCGCGCAGCAACACGATGAGCGGGGGCGACAGTTCGGCGGCAAGACTTCTACCGAAAGCAATGGTCTCCTCGGCGGAGTGAGTGATGGTCTGGCTCGTAGTGGTCTGGCTGGTCATCCTGGTTCGTCATCCCAGAGGACTCAGTATAGCGAGCAGCAGAACCTGTGGGTGAGGATGCGGCTCAAAATCCGGGGCTCAGAATCCGGGTGGCCTCTGAGGATGGTCGGAAACCGGGTCCAGAAAACTGCGATCCTGAGCGGAATCGAGCGCCATGCGCAGCCTGCGGTGGTCTTCGTCGCCCAGAGCAATGAAGCGGAAGGGTTGAAAACAGGCGCTCTGAAACTTGCGCGTCGGGTGCAGCATTTCGGCCATGCCGTGGATGGCGCCCGATTGGGTTTGGAAAGCGATTTCGACGAAGTCTCCAGTGGAAAGTTCCTGCTGCAACTGCAGCAATCCGCCGGTGACGGAGATGGATTGTAGTTTTGCGCGCGCCCGCTGGCCGCCTTCGGCCACCATCACCGCGGCCGCGACCGATCCATAGAGTTGTATTCGGGGTGAACGCTGGTTGGTATTGGATTGGGGGAAATGGGTCATAGTCGATTGGACTATGCCATGCTCCGGCCGATTGAGGGAGATTACGAAAGCGCCTGTACACGGGCGCATGCTTAAAGATCAGGTCGATCTGGTCTGCCAGTTGCCCGGGTTTGCGATATTAAAGCTAGTAACTTTGCTGGCTTGTGGCCAGAGAGTACCTTGGTGCAGCAGGGCATTGATAAGACAAAGTTTGCGCGATGCGAGGCGCTCAGAGATGTGCGAATGGTTAGAGGGTCGGGCGGTTTGCCTGCTGGGCAACAACTGGACCGCGCGGTGAAGCTCAAGCCGAATCTCCCGGAGGTCGAGGAACTGCGGCGGGCGGTGGCGGAGGCCAAGGGGTAGGGAGTTGTTTCCCGCTGCGGCGAGGCGCGGCAAGCGGGTATCTACCGAGGCCAAGCGCGTTCACTGAATGGCATCGTGCTTCGCGAGGTTATGTTTGGCGCACAATAGCTGGATGTTTTCGGCGTCTTTGGACGATCCTCCGAGGGAGTAAGGGATTATGTGGTCGAAATGCAGATTCTTAGAACTGCCACACCTCACGCAGCATCCCTTATCTCGTTTCCATACTTCCAACTTAACGTGAGTGGGAATAACTCGGTCATGCTCAAGAGAAATGCCGCGAGACTTCTCTGAAAACGGCACGTCGCCGACTAGCCGCAACTTGAATTTGAACACTTTTCGGGATCCCGATTTCTCCTGCCAGGAATCGATCAGTTCAAAGACCCCGTTGTAAACCCATATTCCATTGCGGATCTTCTCAAAAACTCTCACTCGTTCCGGAGGGGTGGTGCCCTCCTTGAACCTTCTCGCGGCCTCGGCAAACAATCCGTTCTGGGTTGGTTTGCCATTCGGCTGAACCCCGGGTTGGTCAACTATCTTGGGATTAGCAACGCCTCTTGTTCGCGGTAAGTCATGGCCCTCATAAATGATGAGACGTCCGTCTTGCTCGACCCTGTCCTGATACGGCGCGCCCATTCTCTGGCTCATCAGAATGAGGCTCTCGCCATCCCTAATCCGATAGTTCATCCCGCGCTGGAGATTCACTCCAAACGGGGTACACATCTCAAGATAGGAAACGACGTCGCCTGGGCTTGGCATTAGGATCTGAAAGCTACATCACACGGGCAGTTCTTCCTGCGCCCATCCACCGGCTGCTTCAACGTTGGGCTCGCCGGCCAGTTCCAAAATCAGTTTTTCCAGGATCAGCCGCTTGCCGGGAGGATTCGAACGCAGCGCCAGATCGGCTTTCGCGACCAGGCGAATGGAGCGCGTCAAGTCCCGCTTCGATTTGTAGCGCCGCGCCTGGCGGATGATATCGTCGGCGGCAAACGGCGGCACGCGAAAACCCTGCCACAATGCCGCCCACAGCATGCGCTGGTCGCGCACGTTGCGTTCCAGGATGACCAGCATCTGGCGAAAAGTCTTGGCCAGCATGTAGAGATGACCGATGGCAGCGTCTTCGCCGTCGCCGGTCGACAGCAGCGCATCCAGGATTTCGAGCGCGCGTACCCGGTCCCGGGCGGAAATCGCATCGGTCAACTCGTACAGCGAGCGCTGTTTCGCGGCGAGCACCATGGTCTCGACATCGCCGAGCGTGATTTGCTTCTTTTCGCCGGCGTAGAGAATCAGCTTCTCCAGTTCGTTCGACACCATCATCATGTCGCCGCCCAGCGCATCCACTAGCTCGCGGGTGCCGTCGGCGTCCATCTTGACCGCGCGTGTGGCGCAGTACTCGCTGATCCAACGAACGGCTTCACCCTCTTCGACGCGCGACAGTTCCACAATGCCGCAGAACGGACCCAGGTCTTCGCGGATCTTCTGGTAGCGGTCCTTGTCGGTCATTTCCATGCGGCGGGCGTCGGCGGGAATGCTGATGTGATCGGCGACAAAAACCACGAGCGCATCGGGATTCGGACTTTTGCAGTAGGCTTCGATGGCTCCGATTTTTTCCGCATTGGAGCTCGACCCGCGGCCAAACAGCGTCTTCACGCCGCGCACGAAGAACACCTGAAACGGCGCCATCAGCGAGGGCGTGCGGGCGCGGTCCAGAATTTCATTCAGCGAAGTCTCGGCAAGGTCAAACTCAAACAAGCCGAAGTCCCGCGAGTCGGGCGCCACCAGGTGCTCAAGAATGGCATCACGGCAGCGCTTGCGAAAAAACGCCTCATCGCCCACCAGCACATAAGCCGGCTTCAGCTTGCGCGACTCCAGTTCGGCTAGAAAGCGCTCGGCCTGAGTGAATGCGCGCGTCATCAATCGTCGTCCTCCAACATCAGTAAGCCTCCAGAATGTTGGCCACCAGCGTCCTCGCGAAATCCCGCGACAAGCGATCGACGGCCGGAGAATCCTCTTCAAAAAAACTGGCGAGATCGTGCGACAGCTCGTACTGATCGTGAAACAGATAGGAAGGATTCTGGAACAGCACCTTGCCCTGACGGTCAGTCAGTGTCACCTGTATGCTCACGGTGACTAGAGCGCTGACCGCGCGTCCGGTTGTGGAATCGTAAGCCAGCGGGTTCGCCGACGCCGATAAGACTGTCGCCTTCAGCACCGCATCCGCGTCGGCGTTGGCATCATGGATGACGCGGTATTGGGTGCGGGCGTTGAATTCGCGCACCACGGCGTCGGTCAGCAGTTGCTCGATGCGAAACGTCTGGCTGTGGCTGACGAAACCGGGGATCGCAATGGTGCGGATGTTCTGCGGCAGTTCGACTTTATTTCCGGCCGTGTGATAGCCGCAGCCGGCCGAGGCCAGGACCGCTGCGATCACAATCACGACAGCCCACGGGATCGTCACAAGGTTTTCCCAGCGCTGAAGCGCTGGGCTAAATTCGGTCGTCCCTCCGGGACTGGAATCATTTATACCGCTTTTCCCAGCGCTAAAGCGCTGGGCTAAGCTCGGTCGCCCCTCCGGGGCTGGATTCTCGGACAGTTCAAAGATCATTGAATCTGACCCCGGGGCCGGGACGCCGTCATGATCTCGGCGCATTCAACCGCCGTCAAAGCGGCCACACGCAGGTTGTCGGAGGTTGCCCAGAGCCACGCGCCGTTTTTCTGATTAGCGTCGACACTGATTTCGACCAAGATGTCCCCCTGACCGGCTGCGCTCACGCTGGTCGGGGTGTCTTCGGGGCTGACGCTCACGACCACGTGTTCTCCCGCCAGCGCCTCGGAAAAATCCGCGAGCGCGACTGGCTTCTCCATCTCCAGGTACACGGAAAAGGCGTGTCCGTGGAAAACTGGCGCGTGCAGCACCTGCAGTGCGGGCTCGGCCGCCGCCGGGGCGATCTGCCGGTAGTGCTTCCGTATTCTGTGCGACACCGCCTGCAGCGACAAATCCGATCTCTGCCCGTAGCGCGCCGCCAGGTTGAAAGCGACCTGGATGTCGAACACATTCTTCGGCAGCTCCTGGAAGGAGAGCAGATTCACCGTCTGCTCATGCAGTTCGTCCATCCCCTTCTGACCGTTTTCCGACGCCGGTTCAAACACGGTTGCGACCATGCGTTGGATTTTCGCGGCCTTCTCGCTGCGCAGGGCCAGCAGCGCGAGCACCGTCGCCGCCGGATGAGCCACCACCACCGGACCCGGCTGCAACTCCGGGGCAATGGGTTGTCCGGTCTGGCGCTCGATCCAGGGTGAGCGTACCGACGCTCCCGCTTCGGCTTCCAGTGCGAACGAGAGATCCACGATGCTATCGCCCAGGTCGCGCGCCACCTTCCAGTTATTGCGCGTGGAGTGCGGGTCGGAAGCGAAGAAAGCGAAGTCCACGCGTTCGAACTGTTCCGAGCGGATGCTCTGAATAAAACTCATCTCGTCGCCGGCCGCCTCCAACCGGCCGAGAGACTCGTCGTCGTCGAGCAGCCGGATATCGACAGCGGGAAAATTCCGTTCGTGCAAGACTTCGGCAATCTCCTTGCCCTTGAGCGACGCCGCGCCCACGATCGCCACGCGATAAAGGCTTGCGCCGCGGGCATCGGCCTGCACATTGGCGGGCTTGGAAAGCGGAGTCATGGTGTCGGCGATGCCTCCCGGTACGCCGGAGGCGCAGGCGGAGTCTTGCGGCGGAAGATCCACTGCAGTCGCCACAGGACGCCGGAAGCCATGTAGAGAATCGCGATGGCGAAAAGCGTCGGCCGCGAAAATCGCGCGATCAATGCGATGACCACGGCAATCACCACGATCAGGCGGAAGGGACGACGCGAACGAAAATCAATGTCCTTGAAGCTGTAGAAACGCCACGTGCTGACCATCAAGTAACCGACCACGACCACCATCATCAACCAGCTCATGGCCGTCCACCAGGAAGTGACGGGCGCCCCACTGGAGTAGTGGACGATCGCCGCAATCACTCCCGCCCCGGCCGGAATCGGCATGCCCACGAAATATTTCTTTCCCGGACGTCCCGGATTGGAAGGCTCCGGATTCTTGGCGATGTTGAAACGCGCCAGGCGGCTCGCGCCCGCCATGAGGAACGCGAAGCAGGCCACCGAGCCCAGTTCCGTAATTTTCAGGCGCAGGTCGGCCGCAATGGTCATGGGCAACAGATGAAAGCCCCACATCCAGGCGAGCAGCGCCGGGGCAACGCCGAAGGCGATCACGTCGGCCAGCGAATCCAGTTCTCTGCCGAAATCGCTGTCGGTGTGGGTCAGGCGCGCGATGCGCCCGTCCAGACCGTCGAAGAATACGGCAAAACCGATGGCCATGGCGGCGTAGTCCAGGTGCCTGGGTTCACCCTCCATGCCATGCACGGTTTGCAGGATGGCGTAAAACCCAGCCGCGATGTTCGCCGTGGTAAACAGCGAGGGCAGGATATACATGCCCTTGCGCAATTTTCCGCGGCGACGGTCCGACTCACGACGACGTGGCGTCAGCTCTTCCATGTTCCCGCTTCCATATTCATTGAGCCTCCTGCTCCCCGCCAACGCCGGCTGGAACCGGCTGCATTACCCTGTTTGTAGAGACGCGGCTTGCCGCGTCTCCGTTCGCACGATGGGCATTTCCGCCGCCGGCAGAAGCGCCAGTATCGTGGCTCCTCCCTGAACCCGGTCGCCGGCCTTCACTTGGATCGTGGCCTCGTGATCGAACAGAACGTCCACGCGCGAGCCAAACTTGATGAGCCCAACCCGCTCGCCGCAGGCCACGTGGTCTCCTACATTAAGATTGAAAACGATCCGGCGCGCGATCAGGCCCGCGATCTGTTTGAAGATTACGGTACGGCCATCGCCTTCGACGGTGACGATATTCTGCTCGTTCTGCTCCGCCGAATGCGCTGACATGGCGTTGAAAAACTTGCCCCGCTGGTAGCGCACGTCGCGGATCACGCCCGCAATCGGCGAGCGGTTCACATGCACATCGAAGACGCTAAGAAAGATGCTGATGCGGTTCCGCGAAATTCCGGCAGAGGTCACGACGGAAATATCGGTCACCTTGCCGTCCCCGGGAGAAACCACAGCCCCCGGGGTAGCGGGAATCTGGCGCTCAGGATCGCGGAAAAACCACAGAAAGAAAGCTGCCAGCAGCAACACCGGGACCGAGTAAGGCCAAGTCGCCAGCCAGGCGACTATGATCGCAGCCAACAAGCATCCCGCACCATAAAAATAGCCGTCACGCACCATGGGAATTCAGAATGATTATAGAGCGACGCCATGGCATTCAACATAACTGCAATAAAAAAAGGCGCTTAGAAGCGCCCTGTGGGATGGCATGGGTCTGGTGGGGCCCTGCGTTGTTCTTGCGATTCCGGCCCGATCGCTCGGGCCTGCTCATCTAGGCAGACTGCCGTTGAAACCGTTGTTCCAGCGTCAGCATCTGGTCTTTGAGGCGCAGCTTCAGTTTCTTGAGCCGTACTTCTTCCAGTTTTTCGTCGTCGGTGAGGTATCGCTTTTGGGTGAGGGATTCCAGCCTTTGGGAGTATTGCGAGTGCTCCTGAGCCAGCCGCTGGAACTCATCATGGCCGGTCAGGAGTTGCTCTCTCGGAGTCAGCATCCTTGCTAGACCTCCTGCTTTTTTTATTACTGCAAGGTTACAAAGTAGCACAGGGATCGGCCAGGGTTCAATGAGATTGATCGAGAGATTTTCACCGTGGTCAGAGGGCCCCTGGGTACGAAAGTTGAACCAAGAATGGTGCAAGACTTTGCGACTTTCCGCGGGGGCAGGAATTCGTCTTCGGGGGCTGCGCGAGGATCTAACTTGGAAGTCAGGCGCGCGGAAAATTCACAACTGGGCAACGGGCATGGTGTCCGGGAGCGACCTCGACCAGCGGCGGGAGTTCGACCGCGCAGGCGGCGACGCGGTGTGGGCAGCGCGGCTCGAAGGGGCATCCGGGAGGAAGTTGGGCGATGGGCGGCACCGTGCCTTCGATGGTTGCGAGGGGATGAGCGCGGTCGGTCGCGAGAGTCGGAATGGCGCGCAGCAAGCCTTGCGTGTAGGGATGAGCGGGCGCGCGAAAAATGTCGGCCTTCGTGCCCAGCTCGACCAGGCTGCCGGCGTACAGGACGGCGACGCGATCGGCGACGTGCGAAACCACCGCGAGGTCGTGCGAGATGAAGAGCATCGCCAATCCGAATTTGTGGCGCAGGTCGTTGAGCAGGTCGAGGATTTGCTGCTGGATGGTGACATCGAGCGCGGTGGTCGGTTCGTCGGCAATGAGCAGTTGCGGGCGGTTGACGATGGCCATGGCGATCATGACGCGCTGCCGCATCCCTCCCGAAAGCTGGTGCGGATAACCGCGGGCGCGCTGTTCCGGGTCGGGGATGGCAACCTCGCGCATCCCTTCGACCGCCTGGCGCCACGCTTCCGATTTAGACACGCGGTGGTGAGCGAAAACGGCTTCCGCGATCTGGTCGCCGACGCGCATGACCGGGTTGAGGGCGGTCATCGGCTCCTGAAAAATCATGGCCATGCGCGAGCCGCGCAGCGCGCGCAACTGGTCAGCGGACAGACTGGTGAGATGCGTGGGCCCGCCGCTGCCGTTCTGGAAAGTAATTTCGCCCTTGACGGCGGCCTCGGGCGGAAGCAGCCCCATGATGGCGAGCGAGGTGACGGATTTGCCCGAGCCGGACTCGCCGACCAGCCCAAGCACTTCTCCCTGGGCGATGGAGAATGAGAGCCCGCGCACAGCGGCCACGCCGCCGCCGTTCTGCCGCGCGGGCGAAAGCGCGCGACCTCCACGAGATTGCGGAAACTCGATGGTCAGGTCGCGGACATCAAGCAGCGGGCTCACGAAGGGTATGGTACCAGCGGAGACGCTTATGGAGCGCCGGGCGTCCCCGCCCGGCTGGACGGGCGAGACGCCCGTCCCTCCACCGCATGTTCACTGGAGTAGTGCGGTCTCTACTCCAGGCCCGCTTTCCCCAGCATCTCCAGGAACTGTTTCTGCGTGCGCATATCGATCGACTGAGCTGTCAGCTTCCCTTGGCGGTCGTACACAAAAGTTTTCGGAATGCCTTCGACCACAAACATTTCATTCACCTTCCGCCCGGGATCGAGCAGCACGGGAAACGAAACCTTCCGCTCGCGGATAAACGGCTCTACCTTCGCCGCCTCTTCATCGGAAATGCCCAGCACCACCAGCCCTTGCGAGCGGAAGCGGCCGTAGAGCGTCTCCAGATCCGGCATCTCCTTGCGGCAGGGCGGACACCACGTAGCCCAGAAATTCACCAGCACCACTTTGCCGCGCAGGTCCGCAAACGTCCAACTCTTGCCGGAAAGATCTTTGAGCGTAAACTCCGGATGTTCCCGCTTGAGGTCATCCGCCTCCAGCCGCGCCATGGCGGCGCGAAACTGCCCATCATCATTGCCGAGATCGACGGTCGCTTCGACATGCTCGTAACGCACCAGCGAGGCCAGTTCAAGATAAGGATAGGCCGGCTCGCGCGCGCCGGCCTTGCTGCCCGCATCGGAATCCTTCAGCTCCGCCCAGGGCACGGGCCGCTCGCGTAACGTTTCGGCCAGCGTCGTCGCCACTTCCTGCAGCGTGTCGTGTCCGAAATCGCCCTCGGTGGAAAGCCCCGTCAGGTTCACTGCCAGCCGCAGCTTGTTCTCGGTCGCGGGCAGCTTCCGGATCTTCAGCGCCAGATCTTTCGTGGTCCCCGCCCGAACATCATCGGCGAGGCCGCGCAGCCCGTGGATCTGGTCCGCGAGCGGCTTCTCGTCAGTGCTCCACACAACTTCTTTCTTTTGCGCCGCGGCGGCTTGCACCGCGAAGATCAGGACCGCGGCCCACACCAAGAAGACTTCAATCCTGCGAAGGAATCGATTGCGTTTCATAGCCCACCCAGCTTAACAACAGACCGCCTGCCGCACCAATCGTGCTAGAACGCGCCGCCGCCGCCACCACCGAAGCCGCCGCCGGAGAATCCGCCGCCTCCGAAGCCGGAACCGCCGGAACTGGATCTGGGGGCGGAGGTGAAGACCTGAGTCATGTCCGATGCCATGCTGTGCATCGAGCTGGAAAAGAAAAGCGGGCTGAAGCCGACGTAACCGTTCGGCGAAACGTACCAGCTCGGAGGATCCTTCACGATGCCGTCGAACGATTGGGCCCAGTGGTGCTCGACGCCCAGCGCCATGGCGAAGGGAAGAAATCTTTCGAACGAGTCGGCCGACAGGCTCTTGATGCGATCGGCGTCGACCCGGTTCATGAACTCCTGGAACCCAAGGACCTCGCTTCTGGTGCGCGCGCCGGACACCGTCTTCGCCGACATCTGGCGCGCAAAGAGCCACCAGATCACAGCGGAAACCAGAACGCTCCCAATCACCAGCGGGACGGAATAGAACAGGTTCATCCAACCCATCACTTGCACGGCGACCACCAGGATCGCGATGGCGACGGCGGCGACGATGCTGTAAGCATTGGCCGATTCCGGATCGAGCCGGTAGATGCCTTTGCTCTTGAGCGCCGACATGATGTCCTCGCGCACGATGGGAATTACGGTGTAGAAGCGATTCTTCAGGCTGGACAAGCGGGTTTCAGAGCCGCCCTGAAAAATGTTTTCCAGCATCACGCGCTCGTGCGGTGCGAGGTCGGGGCCCCATTGGCTGAGTGGTTTGAGAAGGTGGAACAAATAGTCTTTGTGGTGAAAGACCAGGAAGGTGTCTACCTTTTCTTCGATCTTGATGTAGCCGCGCACGGCCAGATCGACGATGGTGCAGGTGATGTCGCGGGGGTGGATGGTGTCGTCGATCAGAGTTCCGGCTTCGGCGGGAGACAAGCCCTTGGGCGGCTCGTACTGCGGGGCCACGGAAACGCCGGTACTGGGGTCCCGTCCCACGGAAATCCAGAGGGCAAACATCACGACCAGGGTCAGCACCGGCAGCAACACAATGGGGTTGCTGTTCAGGAACCAGTCTAGCTTGGTCATTGCACTCGGAGCCGTGAGCACTCCCTGCGGGATATAGATGTCGATGGTGACCCCGCTGCGCATGGAAAGCTCGCGGGTGGTTTCGAAAGTGACGTCAGCGCCTTTCACTTCGGCGGTCGCTTCGCTTTGTTTGGAGCCGTAGGCACCGGTGAAGGCTTGAGCGCGCAGGCCTCCGGCGGCATTTTCGGGCAGGGCCACGAAGGCCGAGGCATGGTCGATGGGAACCGGCCAATCGTTGCCGGTCACGTTCCAGTAGAACTCGGCGTAACTATCGTTGTTGCTATCGAAGAAGCGGACACCGTTGCGAACCGAGTAATCGATGTTGACGACGCGGGTGGCGTCGACCGCGTCGGGAATGTAGATCTTGAGATCGCGATAGGCTCCCGACTTACTCGAATCGTACTTCAGCTTGTTACCGTTTTCGTCGGTGACGCCCATGATGTCGATAAAGAGCGTGTAGTTGATTCCCTGCGGTCCGGGATACTCGACCGGAATGGTGCGGTGAATGCCGTGCCACTGGCCGGTGAAAGCCAGGGTGATCTTTTCGCTGACCATGGCGGTGCCATCGGCGGCGATGGAGATGGTGTCGTTGAAATCGGTGATTCGCCAGTTGCGGGCCTGGGCAAAGGCGGTGGCAGCGAGCGCGACGAGAAGCGCGAGACGTGAGAGTAGAACTAGCAATCGGCGATTCGTATGAGCTCCGCGGAACATGGTTCGGCTTTGAAAGGGCGCGGCTTCAGCCGCGCCGCAAAGCGTCATTCAAGACATGGGCTTTAGCCCCTGAGGTACGCCACCTTCACTTCATCGCGTCCGCCCGAATTCGTCATCCAACTTCTTATTCAGGACTCTAGAACTTCACCGCTACTGGTTCGCGATCGGTGGCAGCTCCTTCGAAAAACTGCTTCTGCTGGAAGCCGAACGTCCCGGCCAGAATGTTGGTCGGGAAAGATTGAATCTTAGTGTTCAGGTCGCGTACCACGGCGTTGTAGTAGCGGCGGGCGTTTTGAATCGTATCTTCGATCTCGCTGAGAGAACTCTGCAGTTGGGTGAATTCCTGCGAAGCCTGGAGCTGGGGATAGTTTTCGGCCACCGCAAACAGGCTTTTCAACGCGCCGGTCAGCTGATTCTCGGCGGTAGCCTTGTCGGCTGGGCCGGTGGCCTGCATGGCCATGGAGCGGAATTTGGCGATGTTCTCGAACGTACCCTTTTCGTGGGCGGCGTAGCCCTTTACGGTCTCGACCAGGTTGGGAATCAGGTCGTGGCGGCGTTTGAGCTGAACATCGATGTCGGACCAGGCCGATTCGGAGCGCACGCGCAGCTGCACCAGGCTGTTGTACATCGCGATCAAGAAGATGCCTAACATCACTACGACTGCGAGAACGATCCAAGCCATGCCGTTCCTCCTCAAGCGGAATCAATGGGACGTTAGCAGCAAAGTTTCAAAGTTTCAAGGTTTCAAAGTGGCTCTGGCGTTCCCGGGTCGCTGCTGTGTGGAGATGGCAGATGGCTATCGCCAGGGCATCGGCGGCGTCGGCGGGCTCGGGAATCTGATCGAGATTCAGAAGGCGCGTCACCATTTGCTGGACTTGATGTTTTTCGGCGCGGCCGTATCCGACCACCGCCGACTTGATGGAGAGGGGCGAGTACTCAGCGACTTCGAGTCCGGCGGAAGCGGCGGCCAGCATGGCGACTCCGCGCACCTGGCCGAGCTTCAGGGCAGACTTCACGTTGGTAGCGTAGAAAACGTCTTCGATCGCGACCCGGTCGGGGCGGTGCTGAGCAATGAGTTCCTGCAGTCCAATTGAAATGCGCGACAAGCGCTTGGGCATGGGGTCGCGCGGCGAAACTTTAATGGCGCCGCAGACGATGCAAACCAGGCGATCGTCCGCGAGCAGATCGACGACGCCGTATCCGGTGTATTCGGTGCCGCAGTCGATGCCGAGGACGCGCATGGGGGAAGTGTAGCAGGACGGCTGCTGGCTGCTAGCTTCTGGCTTCTCGCTTTCAGCTTTCAGCTCTGAACGCCGAGGGCGTCTCCAACCGCAAGCCGAAGCAGCGTGATAACCTAATACTTTCCGTTCCACTGAAACGTGTAATATAGGCGGATTCCATCCGCTCAGGGCGTCGACTCATACGGGTACCAAGAAATCATATAAGGAGCAGGCGATGAAAATTGGCATACTGACGGGCGGAGGGGATTGTCCCGGGCTGAACGCAGTCATTCGGGCAGTGGTGCGGAAGGGCAGCTTCCATTACGAAGACGAGTTCGTGGGATTTATGGAGGGGTGGCGCGGGGTGCTGGAAGACAAGACCATGGAACTCAGCCTCTCGACGGTAGGTGGCATCCTGCCGCGCGGCGGCACCATCCTGCGCACATCGCGCACCAATCCGGCCAAGCATGACGGCGGCCTGCAGCAATGCATCGCAAACCTCAAGAAACATGGTTGCGACGCGCTGATCGCGATCGGCGGCGACGACACGCTTTCGGTGGCGAAGAAACTTTTCGACAACGGAGTGAAGGTGGTTGGCGTTCCGAAAACTATCGACAACGATCTGGCCGGCACCGACTTCACCTTCGGTTTCGATACGGCGGTGAATGTGGCCACCGGCGCCATTGACCGCGTGCATACCACGGCCGAGGCCCACAATCGCGTGATCGTGGTGGAAGTGATGGGACGCGATTCGGGCTGGATCGCGACCTACAGCGGCATCGGCGGCGGCGCCGACGTGATCCTGGTCCCCGAGATTCCTTTCGACATTGAAGAGGTGGCCGAACTGATTCGCCAGCGCCACGCCCGCGGAAGATACTTCAGTATCGTGGTGGCGGCCGAAGGCGCCAGGTTTAAGGGTCATGACGTCGAGACGCAGAATGGAGGGTCCGAGGGCCGCGATGAGTTCGGGCATCTTCGCCTGGGCGGAATTGGCGCGACGGTGGCGGCCGAGATCGAAAAACGGACTGGCTTCGAGTCGCGGTCGGTCGTGCTCGGACATATCCAGCGGGGCGGATCGCCCAGCGCTTTTGACCGCGTGCTGGCCACGCGCTACGGACTAGGCGCCATCGACATGGTGCACCGCGGCGAATTCGGGCAAATGGCGGCGCTGCGGGGAATGAAGATTATTTCCATCCCGCTGGCCGAAGCCATCGCTTCGAATCGCAAATGTGATAAGGAAATTCTTGACGCTGCAGCCGGCATTCTTGACAAGCTCGACGCAAAAGTTCCCTGAGTTGGGGGATGTGATCTCCCGTAGAGACGCGGCTTGCCGCGTCTCCGCCTGCACCGCCAGTTCCCTGACCGGCAACGGGAGACGGGGCAAGGCCCGTCTCTACACCGGCAACTACGGCAGAAGGCACGACCAGGCCGGGATTCGCTTGGCATGGGGCGGGTTTGGGGGCATACTAACTCAGCACTAAGTCAGCGATCCTCGACACTCGATCGCAATTTCGTGGACCGTGCCTATGTTTCAAAACGAAGCCCAGCCCGAGAACCGTCTAGAGCCGCTTCCCTTGCCACCCGGGTCGCCGGACGCGCCGGGCGCGGAAGTGCAGCGCAAGCGAATGCTCATCGCGCTGGGGATTCTGCTGGTGGCGCTGGTCGCGGTGGTATTGAAAGACTGGGATTTTTGGTTTCCGCCGGGCGCTGAAGTCCAGGAAGCCGCCATTCGAAGCACCCACAAAAGTACGAGTATGTCGACGGCAAGTGCGAGCACGCCCGCTTTGCCTAAGACGCCTCCCGCGCGGGAACTGAAACCGGCCAAGTCCGCGGCGGCCGAAGTTCCCTTCTCGGCAGCCGCTGAGCGCGCAGTGCTCCCTCCTCTGCAAGTAGAAGTGGTCGCCGGAAACCGCCATATCAATGTGCCCGCAAAAAGCAATGCCATTCACCTGGATGTGAACTCGGGCGCGACGTCTTCCGCACCCAGCGCTCCCGCTTCGGCCAATGCGCTGGTCAATGGCCGGACAGTCAATGCCGGCGATCGGGTGCAGCTGTCGCCGCAAACGGAGCAGAGTGTGAGCGTTTCGGTGCCGCCGGATTATCCCTTACTGGCCCGGCAGATGAAGGTGCAGGGCGCCGTGAGTCTGCAGGCGCTGATCTCGCGAGACGGCACCATCCAGGAACTGCAGATTCTGAGTGGCCCCAGCATTCTAGCGGCTGCGGCTCGCGAGGCGGTGAAGCAGTGGCATTTCAAGCCCTACCTCCAAAACGGGCAGCCAGTCGAAACCCAAGCCAGGATCACTGTGAATTTCACAATTTCCACCAACTGAAGCAGGACCGCATGTTTTTCTCCTCGCCCGATCGGATTTCAGCGCCGCGTCCGCTCCACGCCGTGAGCGTGCTGCTGATGGGCCTGGCCGTTCTGCCGGTGCTGTCCCTGCCCCAACCTCAGCCTCAGAAAATAGTAGGAGCGCCCGCCATGACCTTCGCGCTGCGCAGTCCGGATTTCCCCGATGGCGCCGACATTCCTCGACCCTTCACCTGCGAGGGCGAAGACCGTTCTCCGGCGCTCGAATGGAGCAACGCTCCCGCGGGCACCAAAACCTTCGCCTTGATCGTGGATGATCCCGACGCTCCCGCGGGCACCTGGGTGCATTGGGTGATTTACAACATCCCGGGCGCAACCCATGCGCTGAAGGGCGGCATGGAGAAAAAAGAGCAGTTGGCGGACGGCTCGCGCCAAGGCCGCAACGATTTCCGCAAGACCGGTTACAACGGCCCCTGCCCGCCGCCGGGCAAAGCGCACCGCTATTTTTTCAAACTGTATGCCTTGAGTGCCGAGCTGACGCTGGCTGCTGGCGCCGGCAAAAGCGACCTGGAGCACGCGATGGAAGGGCACATTCTGGGGCGAACCGAGTGGATGGGGCGGTACCGGCGGTAAATTCTCGTGGAAAATTAAACGGGCGTCCGGATTCTTGCGAACCCAGGACGCCCGGGCAGCCCTCCCCCAGAACTGCTCAATTGGGAATGTAAGACGAAACGGAAAATCTGAAAATGGCCCGCGGGTGCCAAGATTGCTCCACCAAAGTGCCAGCTGGCAAATCGCAGATTACAAAACCGTAACCAGGCTTCTACTCGGAAAGCACCATCTTCCCGGGCGGCGTTGCCGGGGTTCCGGTGGAAAAAGGCGAGCCTGTGATCGCCGTGGGAGCGCCGGTCGATGATTTGTAGGTATAGCCCGCAATGCCATTCGAACCAGAAGATCCGATGTAGAAATAGTTGCCGCTGGGATCGAAAAGGGCAAACAGGCCGCCCGCGGTCAAGCTGAACGGCGAGTAGGTTGCCGCCGCCAGTACTCCATCCGCAGGATTGATCGAAAAACACCAGATGGAGGCGCTCGATCCCGTGGTCGTCGCGTAAACAAACGTGCTGCCGGGATCGACGGTGATCGCGCTGGGGCCGCTACCGTTCGCGGCGGTGAACGGCGAGCCCGATATCGGGGTTAGTGCGCCGTCAGCGCCGATGGTGAAACCGGAAATGTTGCCGTTGGTGGCCGCATACGGGGGAGGGTTGGTTGCCGAGGGATTCGTCACATAGAGGAATTGTTCACTCCCATCCACGGCCAGGCCGAAGGCTCCGCCTCCTCCTCCCGGTAACGAAGAGAACGGAGAACCAGGCAGCTGTGTGAGTGTGCCGTCCGAGTTCGAGAACGTGAAAGCGGTGATCGCCCCGATGGTCGGATTGGTCACGTACACGAACTTGCCGGAAGCTGTGATCAGAATCTCGCTGGGATATTCATTTGCAGGGACGGGCGATCCGACCGGCGTCAAAGCGCCGCTGCCCCCATCGATGGAGAAAACGGAAACACAGCCTATATCGTTGTTGCAGGAATTATTCGTCACTAACAAATACTTGCCTGAGGGGTCGATGACGGCCGAAGTGGGACTCGATCCGCCGGCCGGAGTGGGAGCGGTGCGCGTATTGGTCAAGGTGCCGTCGCTGGCGACGTTGAAAATCGAGATCGAATTGGCGCGGGCATTGGAATTGATGGCGTAAAGAAACTTCTTCGACGGGAGCAACGCCAGGCCGGTGGGAGAAGTGTCCTGCTCTTGCGGCGTCTGCGCTCCCATGGTGATCGCACCGGTTGCGCCGTCGATGTGCAGCAGAAGCACCTGGCCCGTTGCTGGCAGGGTTACGTAGGCATTGTGGCTTGGCACCGCTGTGGTGACGTTACTGCCGTTACTGCAGGAAAGGGAAAGTCCGGCCAGAACAACGACCATGGCCACAAGAATCCGGGGAAGACCACTTTGACTTGCCAGTGCGGCGCGCGCCGCCCTCAAAAAGCTCATTTGCGAACCTGCTCCTCAATATCCAAGATGAACGAAAAGGTCGTATTTACTATCGTGCACGAGAAGGCGGGAATAGCGCAACTGCATCGGGTCATCGGGTGATCGGGCCGTCGGACGATCGAGAAGCAAACGCCCTTGGGTTTTCGGTGGCCCGATGACCCGATGACCCGATCGATTCGGGATGTGTTCTAATCGAGGTGTTCCACGAATGTTATTAGAGTGAAGACTACGTCGTGATCGACATCCACTGCCACCTTTTGCCTGAGGTCGACGACGGCCCCAAGTCCTGGGATGCAGCCGTCGAAATGTGCCGTATGGCGGCGGCGGACGGCATTACCCACGCTGTCGCGACTCCGCACGCCAACGATCGTTATGCCTACGATCGCGGATATCTCTCGGGCCTTCTCGGCGAACTGCGCGGGAAGATCGGTCCGGCGTTGCCATTGGAGCTAAGCCTGGGCTGCGATTTTCATCTTTCGTTCGAGAATCTGGAACGCGTCCTCGACCAGCCGCACAACTATACGATTGGCGAAACCAACTATCTGCTGATTGAACTCAGCAACTACAGTGTCCCGACCCGGCTTGGCGACTGTTTCTTCCGCCTGGGAGATCGCGGGCTGGCGCCGATCCTCACCCATCCCGAACGGAACCCGATTCTGCAGCAAACGCCGCAGCGCATCTTAGAATGGGCGGAGCAGGGCTGTCTGATTCAGGTCACGGCCTCGTCGCTGACCGGGTTCTGGGGAGAGCGGCCCGAGATCATCGCGCGCTGGCTGCTGGATCGCTCTGCCGTCCACGTCCTCGCCTCGGACGCTCACGACACCAAACGCCGTATCCCGAATCTTTCCGCAGCTCGCACCGTGGCAGAAAAAATCGTTGGGCCGGAGTATGTGGAAGCGCTGGTTGAGGGCAACCCGGGGGCAATTGTCAAGGGCATGCCGATTCCTTATTGCCCGCGGCCGGTGCTGGATTAGGGAAAATGGGACTACGAGCCACCGCTCATTGATGCATAACATCGCCATTTCACTAACGACCGGATTGTTGGTGTAAACGCCGGTCGAGAGCAACAATCTCTCAACAGTAAGCGACCAGGAAGGACTTTTTCCAGCTGCTGCCAGCGGTTGCAACTCACTCTGCTTTCGCTTCTTTCAGCAAGGAAGCTTAATGCAAAAGCGTGCCTGGAAGGTTTCTCGTGCTGCAAAAGTTGGCCACGCTGGACTGCGGGATCAAGCCTTGCCTTTGCCTGCCGATTTTGCGTTAGGCTGATCGACCCCGCGCCAAAGCAGAAACGCTGTGGCCAGCGCGCAGAGGTATGCAAACAGATCGCCAACCTTTGTGAATATCGTGTGACCGCCTTCGAGCAGCGGCAGTGTGGCCAGGCTTGATTCAGCCGGTCGCGGATCGAGGTAAGGATCCACAGCGCGAGTTTTCTGGACCACCCTGCCGTTCGCATCCACAAACGCGGAAACCCCGGAATTCACCGCCCGGACCATGCCCGTACGTTGCTCGACGCTGCCAAAGACGGCCAGTGCCAGGTGTTGGAACGGTTCCGCTCGGGCCCCGTACCAGGTGTCGTTCGTCAGGTTGACCAGAAGGTGGGGGTGCAGTGCGCCCACGCGGCGCAGAAGCCCGGGAAGAATATCTTCGTAGCAAATGATCGTTCCCAAACGCCAGGCACTCCCGTCAGCAGTTCTGAGCGGCAGCGCGCTCACTTCCTTGCCGGGTGTAAGATTTCCAAATCCTTGGGGAATGAATCTCCGAAGCCAGGGGAACTCTTCCTCTCCGGGAACGCTCTCGCCGAAGGCCAGCAATATCATCTTGTCGTATCTTCCCGCTGCATGTCCCTCGCGGTCGATGAGCAAGGCTGAGTTATAGAGAGTGGATTCTGCGCGGGAAAAAGTCAGAGCTCCAACCACAGTGGGGGTAGTGAAGCCACGGCGAATTCGCTGGTTGCTCGACTCCGGGAAATCCTCCTGAAAATCGCGCGGCAGCGGATGCGGATAGCTAGTCTCGCTCCACACGATCAACTGTGCTCCACCTTTTTCCAGTTCCCGGGATCGTTCCTGTACAGCCGTAAGCTGTGCACCCGCCTGTTCCGGATGCTCCAGACCTTTCTCGTTATAGGCCACGTTCGGCTGAACCAAACCGATCTTGAGCTTCGGGGCAACCGCCGAGAGTGAATCGAAATGCTGCATCCGAAATTTCCCGTAAAGCAGCGCCGCCAACAGAATGACGGCAGCTGCGACCATCGAAGCCAACCCCTTCCGCCGCCGCGTCAGGAGATCGTAGACCGCTCCGTTGACCATGAGCAGCAATGCGGTCACGCCCATGGGGCCAGTCAGGTCTGCAATTTGTATGACCAGCGGGTGCCACGCCTGCATGATTGCCAGATGCGATGGAAACAACAACGGAACAAGCAATTCGCTGGTCACCATGGCGACGGGCGCCAGCAGTGCCATGGAGTAAGAGGTGCGGCGGCGAACTGTACGCACCAAACATCCGAACAAGAGGAATACGCTTCCCTGGTATGCACAGAACAGCACATACACCGGTACTGCGACCGGCAGCGACAGGTCCGCGAATCGCCGCAGCAGTTCGATAATCCAGTAGAAACCACCTCCCACCATCACGGTCCCCGCCCACCAGCAAAACAATGATGCCCTGAGGCGCGTGGAGGCACGCTCCACGACAAACAGCGCCGGCACCATGGCGACCCAGGACAAGGCGGAGAGATCGAAAGGCGTACAGCTCAGAAACCACAGGCACCCGGAAAGCGTCGATAACGCCAACCCCGTCCATAGTTCCGCCGCTCCGAGAGTTCGGAGCAAGTACGCCAAAAATGGATGCAATTTCCTCTCCGACAATTCGGTCGCTCTATTGTGAGGGATCTCCGGCACGCGGTTTGCCTGCTCCGGATGCCTGCGCCCGTACCGAGGACTATGGCCGTCTGGGTTACGGCTTGGCCGATCAGCCATTGCGCACACCTCCGCTGAGCAAGATTGTATTCTTGACTTGTGAAGAATAGCCTTTTGGGGTTTGCGAGCCAATAGGACACCTTGGGCGGTAATGGCGAGGGTGATGTACGAACTGGTGTGGCTGTGACGGGTTCTGTACTCAGCGGGTCGCGAACTCCCCTTTCCCTCCTCCCGTCATTGAACGCCCGTGGAGTTGGCGCTTTCTCAGGGTTGCCGGCATTCATCGCAATCTCACCGGCAACGGCGGCACAGGCCATTGCGGGAGATAGTTTGTGAATGAAGATTGGACTTGTTTAAGCCAGCTACTGCTTAGGAAGGTTGTCTTCCGCCGGGGCCTGTTTCGCCGCGGCTTTTGGATCGGCCGCCGCTGGGGCGGTGGGCATCGTCATTGCGCTTTCTGGATTGAGCAGGTGATCGTGGCTGGGGCCTAATCCGAGTTTGATCAGGGCTCGGGAATCGGGAGTCGTCTTCGATTGCCATCCCTGATCGGCCTGATAGCGCTGCATTGCGGCTTGGGTGGCGGCGTCCCAGGTTCCCGAAGGCTGGCCCTGCATGTAGTGCTCGCGAATGAGCGCGGTCTGAATCTGCCGGGCGCGAGCCGAGTCAATCGCTTTCTGGCCGCGCTTCCTCGACGCCTTCTTGCCGTGGGAAGTTTTCTTGTGAGGTGAGGCGCTGGTGTGATGGGCTGGGGTTGCGGAGGGTTGCGCAGGTTGCGCTGGCGGGGTCGGTGTCTGCGCGATGGCGAAGCCGTGCACAGCGAGGCAGAGCAGGCTCGAAAGGCCGACTTGTCGCCAACGTCGGATTTGAATCGCCAACTGCATTTATGACTTCAGCCTTTCGCAGCGCCTGAAGGCGCTATCAACCGCAAGACTTGCGGCATGCCTGAAGGCATGCCCTGATACGAACCGTACCCGCGCTGCGGACCCCTGTCGCAGACCAGGAGTTGTCGCGACTGCAGGCGACTGCCGAGCTGCGCTCGGCTTGGACCCTTCGACTTCGCTCAGGGCAGGCTCGCGAGGGGGCCCGTCCCCACACAAGCGCTGCAATCTTGCGCTCCAATAAAAAACCGGCGAGACCGGCCCACCCCTATGGTCCCCGAAATGGGGATGGAGCGCCAGTCTCGCCGGAGTCTTTACCGGTTACGGAAGTGTGCCGGCCAGGAAAATCGTTCCATCCTGAGCCCTTGCGCCTCGCGGACGCACCAGGAACACGACATCCTGCCCGCTCTTCAGCGACGACTCGATCTTCAAAAAGTCGTCGGGATTGTTCACGGGCTGCTTGTTCACTTCCAGGATCACGTCACCGCGATTCAGTCCGAGATCCTCGGCGAACGATCCCTGCTTCACGTCCTGCACCACCACGCCCTTGCCGGCGGCAATACCCAGGCGATCGGCCAGATCGGGAGTGATGTTGCGCACCGACACGCCGAACTTACTGGCCTTGGGCGCTTCCTCGCTCTGGTTTTCGTCTTCTTCGCCGAGACGGGAAGCGAACAATTTCGAGCGATCCGCGATGGTCACCGTCGCGTCTTGCTTCTTGCCGTTACGCACGAAGGCGAGCTTCGCCTTCGAGCCCGGCTTGCGGGAAGCGATGTCGGCGACCAACTCGTCACCGGTCTTCACGTCCTTGCCATCCACAGCGATGATCGTGTCGCCAACCTTCAGGCCCGCCTCTTCGGCCGGACTGCCGGAGGTCACGTTCTGCACCGTCACGCCCGATCCGTAAATGTGGGCAATCGCCGGATTCGGATAGGGAGAGAACTCGATGCCGATGGAGCCGCGCGCGACCCGGTGATCAGGCCCGATCAATTGGTTGTAAACCTGCGCCACCGTGTTCGAAGGCATGGCGAATCCCACGCCCGCGTACGAACTGGTCTCCGTAAGGATGGCCGTGTTGATGCCGATGACCTCGCCTGCCATATTGACCAGCGGCCCACCGGAATTGCCGGGGTTGATCGCCGCATCGGTTTGAATAAACGACTGGAACTGCCGGTTGGGCACGATGTTGCGTCCCTTGGCCGACACGATGCCGGCAGTCACGGTTTCCTGCAGTCCGAAGGGGCTGCCGATGGCAAGCACCCAGTCGCCAACTTCCATGCCGTCGGAGTTGCCCAGTTTCGCGGCTGGCAGCGCACGATCCATATCAATCTTGATCACCGCCAGGTCGGTCTCCTGATCCATGCCAATCACCTTGGCATCGTGGCCCGGAGAAGCTGGATTTTCATCTTGCAACTTCACGCGAATGCGATCGGCTTTTTCGACCACGTGCCGGTTGGTGACGATGTAACCCTTCGAATCCACAATGACGCCGGAACCAAGCGAGCGCTGGCGGATGCTGCCGGCTTCTGGGCCGCCTTGGCCGCCGAAGAACTTGTCAAAGAAATCCTGGAACGGAGTGTCTTCCTCGCCGTCGCCCGGCTCTTGCTGGTCCGGGTCGGGATGGATGGAGCGGCGGCGGTGAGGGTTCTTAATGGTTGACTCGGTATTGATGTTCACCACGCTCGGCTCGAGTTGCTTGGAAATCTGGGAGAAGGCGGTCGAGAGTTGCTGCGGAGCGGGAATGGTGAGCGGGGTGGCGTCCGATGCCTTCTGCCCCTCCTTGCCTTTCACGCCATAGGAAACGACGGTACCAATCAGAATTCCAACCGTCAGCGTCGCCAGAATCGTAAGAGTGTACGCCCAACGGTTGGCCTTGAGGCGCACCCAAAAGGCGCTTTCGCGCGAATCCATTTCTTTCCTCCTGAAACTGCCTGATCGATCATTATACCTTCGCCTCAGGCAGGGGCCGGCCCTGAGGCCACCCAGGTCATTAGACGCAGAAAACGAGGTTGGGGTTAACAACGGCGTCCGATTTCCTGTAGAGAAGCGGCTTGCCTCTCCCGTGGCGCCTTCTGGGACGCGGCGGAGACGGGGCAAGCCCCGTCTCCAGAGAGAGTCTCGCGGCTAGAGCTTCAGCGTCATCAGGGCCAGGAACAATCCGGTATAGCCGGCAATTACCAGCAAGACCAGCAGCGCCCCAAAACTCAGGACGTTGAAGATTCCCCACGGCTTCTGGACCGCGCCCAGCGCCAGTTTCCACAATCCGAAACTGCCCACCAGCGCGCAGGCGGGCAATACGAACAGGCCTATCGCCCGTCCGTGCGTTACCCGGGGAAAGACAATCAGGAAGGTCACCGCAGGAAGAAAAATCAACGCTGGGACGATGGCCAGCGGAGCGCCGATCATGAACGCGCGTTCCCGCTCATTGCAGGTCATGGGATCGGGCGATCGGGTCATCGGGCGATCGAAAGGCTCTGGTTTTGAATTTCGATCACGCGATGGCCCGATGATCCGATTCTATTTGCTTTCGTACACGGTCTTGCCGCCAACCACCGTACGCAGAACTTTCGTCTGTAGAATCTTCGGCGGCAGGGCTGCTGTAATGTCCTGATCGAGAACGACAAAGTCGGCCAGCATGCCCGGCTCCAGTTTGCCTTTTTGCTTTTCGGCAAACTCGGCAAAAGCCGCGCCCGTGGTGTAGGCGGCAATCGCCTGCTCGATGTTCAGTTTCTGCTCGGGATAGTAACTCTTCCTTCCGTCTTCACTCGTACGGGTAAGCGCCGCGTAGATCCCGCGGAACGGCGTAACTGGCTCGACCGGATAATCCGTGCCAAAGGCGAGCGTCACGCCGTGACGAAGGAACTCAGCCCACGCATAGGAATGCTCGGCGCGCTTCGGCCCCAGACGCGACTCGGCCCAGTTCATGTCCGTGAGCAGGTGGCTCGGCTGCATGGACGCGATTACTTTTAAATCCTTGAAGCGCAAAATTTGCTGCAGCGTGGCGACCTGCGCGTGCTCGATGCGAAGGCGGTGGTCATTGTTATTGCCGCCATCGGCCGCCTTCACCTTGGCTTCTTTCGCCGCCTTCTCCGCTTCGGCGTACGCGTCGAGCGCCATCTGTACACCTTTGTCGCCGATGGCGTGGAAGCCAATCTGATAACCCGCCAGCACCCGCTCCTTGGTCATCGCATTCAGCTTGGCCGCCTCGTATTGCGGCAGACCGCTGTTCTTCGGATCGTCGCTGTAGGGTTCAAGCAACGCGGCGGTTTTCGAGGCGAGCGAACCATCCATGTAGCCCTTCAACATGCCGGTGTGGAGCATGTTGTCGGACGCGGGATGGGAGTCGCGTTTGCGATTTAGCTCTTCGATCGGGTCGTCGAAAGGCAGCCATTCTGAAATCCTCGCTGTCAGCTTTCCTTCATGCTCGAGTTCCTCATAAACCTGAAAGTCATCCCACTGCGAGCAATCCTGCGCGGAGGTGACGCCGTGACTCGCCAAATCGGCGAGGGCCAGTTCGATGGCTTGCCGCCGCTTCTCGTGCGTCGGTTGGGGAATCACCGCCTGCACCAAATCTTGCGCCTTCTCGCGCAGAATGCCGTTGGGCGTGCCCGCTTCATCGCGGTCGATCTTCCCACCCTCCGGATCACGACTGGCGACGGTGACGCTGGCCAGTCGCAAGGCGCGCGTGTTGGCGACTGCGATATGCCCGTCTATTCGCATCAGAAAAACCGGATGGCTGCCGCTCACCTCGTCCAAATCCCAGCGCGTGGGCAGAACTTTCACCGGCCAGAGGGTCTCGTCCCATCCGCCACCCACGATCCACTCTCCGGGCGCCGCCTTTTCGACGTTGGCGAGGAGACGCTCGCGGAACTCGTCGAGCGTCTTGGCACCGGTCAGGTTCGCGTTCATCTTCTGAAGACCCGCGCTGGCCAGGTGCATGTGGGCGTCATTGAATCCGGGCATAACGAAGCGACCCTCCAGATCCACGATCTTGGTCTCTGGCCCCTTCCACTTCATGATCTCGTCGCGCGTACCCACGGCGAGGATGCGGTCGCCACGGATGGCCAGCGCCTCCGAGCGCTTGCCCGCTCCCAACGAAGACGCCGGATCGACCACTCCGGTGTAGACGTTGCCGTGGGTAAAGATCAGGTCCGCTTTCGGCATCTGCGTGCTCTCTGCTGGGACGCCGCTCTGCGCCTGCGCACCACAGGCCGCGGCCAACATCGGAACTAGAAGTAGAATCGGAGCGATTCGCGTCATTGTTATTCTCCCACTCCCGATAGTGCCAGCATAGTAAGCAGAATGCGCCTTAGCCCCAGGCCTCGTCCATCGCAATCGAACCATTCCTGCAGGGTGTGCGCGCCGCCGCCGGAGCCGCCGCCGCCGATGGCGATGGCCTCGCGGCCGAGCGACAGCGGAATGTTGGCGTCGGTCGACGCCCGCTGCACCTGCGCGTTGTTGCCCAACTGCGCATCCACGGCGCGAATCA
>Ga0074044_10000655_pt1 | contig 32589 bp, 33 predicted proteins | sample BogForMeECP23OM1_FD_94443 | JGI IMG/M metagenome (GOLD analysis project Ga0074044, IMG submission 94443) | Bog forest soil microbial communities from Calvert Island, British Columbia, Canada - Bog Forest MetaG ECP23OM1 | ecosystem: Environmental > Terrestrial > Soil > Wetlands ...
ATCGATCACGCTCGCCGCGAATTTCCGCTGCTCGGGAATCGGATGGACGATGAACACGCCACGCACGTCGTAGGTTCGCGACGCGCGCGCGATATCGTGAATGTCGAGGCTGGTGATTGCCGAGGTGACGGTCTTGGCGTTCCGATCGACGACCGGATGATGAATCAGCGCTACGAAAAGATCGGACACGCTCAGAACTTGCGGCGTTCGAGCAGGTCGGGGCGCCGCCGCGCGGTCCGCCGTTTTGCTTCGGTCTGGCGCCACGCGCGAATCTTGCCGTGGTCGCCGCCAAGCAGGATTTCCGGCACCGTCATCCCGCGGAACTCCTCGGGCCGCGTGTATTGCGGGTACTCCAGCATCCCGGCAGCGAACGATTCCTCGTCGAGTGACTCGGGATTGCCGAGCACGCCCGGTATCATCCTGCCCACCGCCTCGATCACCACCATCGCCGGTATTTCACCACCGCTCAGCACGTAGTCGCCGATGGAGATTTCCTGGTCCACCAGCGAGCGTACGCGCTCGTCGATTCCTTCGTAGCGTCCCGCGACGATCATCAGGCCAGGTGCGCGCCTGGCGAGGTCCCGCGCCAACGAATTGTCGAACACTTCGCCCTGCGGCGTCATCAGGATGCGCCACAATCCAGGGCGCTCAGCATTGACCGCGTCGATCGCGGCGGCGATTGGCTCCGGCCGCATCACCATCCCGCTGCCGCCGCCGTACGGCGCGTCATCGACTTGCCGGTAATTACCCAGACCGTGCTCGCGCAACGGATGCGCCTTGATCACGATCAATCCCTGCTCGATAGCGCGTCCGATCATGCCGCCGCGAAACGGCGATTCGAACATCTCGGGGAACAGTGTGATTACGTGAAATTCCATCGCGGCGAACCGAAGTACCGAAATGCGGATGCGTCGTAAATCCAAATCTATCCGGGTGCGCCGCTTCGGGCCAGACGGCGCCGGTCGATTTCAGTCGAGCAGGCCGGGGATCGGCTCGATCGTGACGCGCCGGGCGGCGAAATCCATCGCCTTGACCACGTCCTCGATGACCGGAACCAGCACTTCGCGCTCGCTGTCTCGCACCACCCAGATGTCGTGCGCGCCGTTCGAGAAGATTTCTTCGATCATGCCGATGCGGCTGCCGTCGGTCAGAAATACTTCGCATCCGATCGCCTCGAAATAGTAGAACTCGCCGGGCTTGGCGGCCGGGACATCCTCCGTCGCGAGCATCACGACCGCGCCTTTGAGCGACTCTGCCGCGCTTACGTCGGTGACACCCTCGAGCGTGATTCGTCGCGTCGTCGCGTTCAGCCGCGTCATTCCAGTCAGCCGAAACTCGCGTGCTTCTCCCGCGCTTTCCAGGAACACGCGCGCGACCTGTTCCAAAGTGTCGGAGTCGGGATTGTCGGGCCGCAATCGCAGCGCGCCCTTGAGGCCGTGGGCGCCGGTTATGCGGCCGACGCGGAGCATCGCTGGTGCAACTTGACTCGTATCACCGTGCGGGCGCCAGGCCGGCTCAGTTCGCGCCCGGTCCACGAAAGGTATCGACCGACTCCCGTGCTGCGATCATTTGTCCTCGACGATCTCGAGAACAACCTTGCGGTTGGTGCGCGAGGCGACCGCATTCAGAATCGTGCGGATCGACTTCGCGGTCCGCCCCTGCTTGCCGATCACGCGCCCCAAATCTTCCTTCGCCACCCGCAGTTCAAGCACCGAGGCGGTATCGCCCTGCGTCTCCTTCACGTCCACCGCGTCAGGATTGTTTACCAGCTGTTTTGCGAGGAACTGAACGAGCTCCTTCATGGGATGGCTCCGGTGCAGCGGGTCGCATCAGGCGGAGGCCGTTGCGGCTTCGGCCCGTTTAATTAGCTTTCTTACCGTGTCGCTCGGCTTAGCGCCAGCCTTGAGCCAGCGGTCCGCCACGTCCTTTTTGATCGTGATGCGGGGCGGATCGAAGGCCGGATCGTAGGTGCCGACCTGATCGACGAAGCGTCCGTCACGGGGCGAGCGCGAGTCTGCCACCACGATGCGGTAGAAAGGTTTCTTGCGCGCGCCATGGCGGCGCAACCGGATTACAAGTGCCATGCGATTCTCCTGTTGCTTATTCTAGCTGCCGAGCCCCAGTCCGCGCATCATCATTTTTCCCGCGCCCATGCGGGTGATTTTCTTCATCATTTTGCGCGTCTGCTCGAACTGTTTGAGAAAGCGATTCACGTCCTGCACAGACGTACCGCTGCCGCTGGCGATTCGCGCGCGCCTGCGCCCGTTGATGATCAGATGGTTGCCGCGCTCCTGCAGCGTCATCGAGTCGATAATCGCCTGGATGCGCCCGAGCTCGCGTTTCGCCTCTTCGGAATCCGCCGCCCCCGCCACTTTTTTGAGCCCGGGGATCATTCCCATCAAATCGCCCAGCGATCCCATCTTCTTGATCGCCTTGATCTGCTCGGCGAAGTCCTTGATCGTGAATTCGTTCTTCTTGAACTTGCGCTCGAGCTCCTTGGCCTTGGTCTGATCGTAGTTCTGCTGCGCCTTTTCGATCAGCGTCAGCACATCGCCCATCCCGAGGATGCGCGACGTCAGCCTGTCGGGATAGAAAATCTCGAACGCGTCGAGTTTCTCGCCCGTGGCCGCAAACAGAATCGGCGCCCCGGTTATAGTCCGCACCGAAAGCGCCGCGCCGCCGCGAGCGTCGGAGTCGAGCTTGGTCAGAATCACGCCCGAAATCCCCAGCCGCTCGTGAAATCCAGCCGCCACGTTGGCCGCTTCCTGCCCGGTCATCGCGTCGGCGACGAATATGATGTGATGCGGGTGCAGCGCGGCCTTCAGGCGCGCCAGCTCGTCCATCAGCTCTTCGTCGATCTGCAGGCGGCCGGCGGTGTCGATAAGCACCGCGTCATGCCCGCCGGTCTCGGCCCGGGCCAGCGCGCGCGACGCGATCTCGATCGGATTCTGATTCTCGCGGCTCTCGACGACTGGGATTTGCGCCTGCGCGCCGAGCACGCGCAATTGTTCCATCGCGGCCGGGCGATAAACATCGGTAGACGCCAAAATCGGATGGCGCTTGCGTTCCGACTTGAGCCATAGCCCGAGCTTCGCAATCGAAGTTGTCTTGCCCGAGCCCTGCAGGCCCACCACCATGATCTTGACGGGCGGTTTGACCTTCAGATCGAGCTCGCGCGCCGAACCGCCCATCGCGTTTTGCAGCTCGGTCGCGACGAACTTGATTAGATGCTGCTCGGGCGTGAGCGAGCGGATAACTTCCTCGCCCAGCGCCTTGGTCTTGACGTGCTCGATAAAATCGCGAACTACCTTGATATTGACATCGGCTTCGAGCAGCGCGAGCCGGACTTCGCGCAGGGCGTCCTCGATATTGCGCTCGGTGATGCGGCCCTGGCCCTTGAGTTTTCTGAAGACCCCTTCGAGGCGGTCGCTGAGCGTATCAAACATGGGTAAAAACTCGGTTGCGGCAGGTCGAGGTAAGCGGCCCCGGCACCGTTGGGTAAGTTATGTATTCTAGCAGACCGCAAAGGCTAGGGCACGCTCCGACGGCTGTCAATGCGGCTTGACCCCGACACGGCAGGGGTTGTCCGATCATCCCATGGCTAAGGCGAGGGCGGATCCTGCGGACGATGTTTTGACCTGTCCAAAATGCGGTGGAAAAACGATGTCCATCCAAATCGAGGAGAATGAGGTTCAGACCGTAAGGTGCGCGACCTGCAGGGATCTGGTCGCGTACACTTCGGGACTCATCAGGGTCCTCAATAAGCCTTGAAGCCTCGAGAGCGCGGGGTCGCGACGCGACCCCGCGCTCCATCCGCACCGTCAACCGCCTCAGGAGCCCCAGATGCCTTGCCACCACGGCTTCGGCTGCGAGCCCGGAGTGAGCCCTGCCTTCTTGATCACGTCCTCGAGATTCCATCCCGTCAGATCCGCGAGCGTCTCCGCCTCATGCGCTCGACGCTTGTTCAATTCTTCAAAATAGTTTCGCGCCGCCTCGCATGTGCTGGGCGAGCCATTCCACGGACGATGCAGCACGTAGCGGGCTTGAAAGTTTTCCTGATCCTGAGTCTCCTGAAAGATTAGATCTTCGGGAAATGTGTCAGCGCTGTATCGCAGGTGGAGGCGCGTGAGCATCACCGGCGTCGGACCGCCGCCGGGCCGCGGATACGGCATCATCGGCATCATCCCGCCGGGACGACGAAACAACGGAACCGGGCCGCCCGGCTCGTCGTCGAGCCAGAAGACGCCGAGGCTCCTCAACTCCCCGCGCGACAGCGGCGGTCCCGCGCACGGATCGCACCATCCCATGTTCCACACGTACTCGGTGAACACGGCGCGCATGTCGTTGCGCTTGACCTGCTCGTCGAACATCGCCTTGTAGAAGTCGCCGAACTCGCCGCGCACGTACTCGGGAATATCCATTCCGGTCGGCAATTTGACCGTGCGATAGTTGGTGGTCTCGACGCGGCCGTTTTCGGTGAGCATGTAAACGACGAGATCCTGCGGTCCCTGGGAATTAATCATCCCGAGCCGAATCGGCAGCATGAACTTGGGCGATTCGAATGCGAACTGCAGCGGCCGCAGATACGTCAGCCCGGTACGCTGGTGCTCGGTCAGATTGACCTTCGCGACGAAGAATTTCATGTCAATCCGAATATACGGCTCGAGCGCGCGATCAGCTCCGAGCGGAATCTTGTAGCCGTTCAACTGCAGCCAGGTTTGCAGGCCCAACGATTCCTTGGCCGACAAAATCACGATGTCGTATTCGCCGACGGTGTATTCCGCCTCGACCGTGACCCCGAGCGTCGTGGATTCGGCCCGGTTGGGCGGCGCGGCCGACGCTTCCATCCTCGCCATTGCGCCTGCCATCGCCATCGGCCGCATGATCTCGCACGGATCCGGGTCGAAATACTCGACCAGCCGCGGCGAACTGTACGCGTCGATTTTCTGGAACAATTCGCGATCGCCGATGTGCACCTGTCCCTTTTGCAGCACGACCGGCACCGGCACCACCAGCGCGAACTCCGACGGCTCGCCCTGGTAGTCGTTCATCAGGCTGATGACGGTCTTGTCGTCATGATGCGCCATCACGACTTGCGACGCGTGATTGACCAGGCTCGCATCGGCCTTGCCCACGTAAAAGCCGCAGAACGCGCGCGCGTCACGCGGCCCGCCGAGCAGCAGCGCGACGATGGTCAACGTCAACGAAACGAGAATCCGGATGCGCTGAAAAAAGTTCATGGCCACCTCCATTTTGTGTCCATTCGAATTTCCGCGCGGGCCAAACCGCGTCCCACAGCGGAACGCATGGCGCCGCGATAAACAAAGCCCAGATGAGTCCATTGGTGTGGTAGAGCCGGACCTGCCACGCGTACGCGATGGCCGCGACGAGTCCGGCATGCGCAATTCTTCCCCGTCGATCATTGGGGCCGGTCATCGGATCCGAAATCATGAAGAACGCAAACAGCAGCAGCGCGCCGCTCTCCAGTTGATGCGTCCATACGGCCCACCGCTGGCCGAGGTACTGGACGCGAAGCGCGAGCGCGGCGAGATAGAACGCGAGGAAGGTCCAGCTGATGTCGCCGCGGCGCGCGCGCTGCGTCACCAGCATGCCCAACATGACGACCCAGCCCCCGATCGCAAAATCCTGACCCCACTGGCCCGGAGAAACCCAGGTGCCGGGAAGAAAAGTGATTGCGAAGATGATGCCGAAGGTCGCGGGATTGAACAGATGCTTTTCACGAAACCGGAAAATCGACTTCGAGGAGATCGCGGCGGCAGCGGCGATCGGATGCGCGAACAGATTGTCCGCGCGCAGCAGCAGCGACAGGCTGAGAGAAGTGATAATCGCGCTGCGCAATGAGCGCGACTTCGACGGACTGAACCGCCAGCACGCGGTCTGCATCAGCAAACCGGCGGCGAAGGTCAGGACAACCTGCGCCGGACGGATGCTGAAGTCGCGGAAGTACGCGCCCGCGGCGAGCAAAATGCCAAGAGAAAAAATCTGAAACAGCCGCGGGTCCGCAACGAAAAGCGCGGCCGGCAGCGCGAAATTCGGCCAACGCTGTAGCTTCGATCCGATCGAGTCCGCCGCGGCGCCGTATTCGTCCATCGAGTCGTACCTCTCGACTCTTTGAACGCGCGCGGCGAATTTTCTTGCAGGGTTTTTCTAGGGCCGGCCGGCTACTTCTTGCGGCTGCCCTTTGGCGGCGGGTTGTACACGTGCAGGAACGAAAATGCGGCGATCGTCAACGCATGCATGACCTTGCCCGACGCGATCAGGCCGCGTATTTCGCGCATCGGCACCAGCACGACCTCGGTCTCTTCGTCGCCGATCGATACCAGCCTTTCGACCGGGCGCACCTGGTCCGCAAGAAACGAGAAACAGATGTTGCCCTGGATTGCGGGATTCGGATGCACCTTGCCAAGTTCCACGATCGTGTCCGAATCGAACCCCGTCTCCTCGATCATCTCGCGCCGCGCCGCATGCATCGGCGAAGGATCCTCGGGATCGACCATCCCGCCGGGCACCTCGAGCGTGAACTCAGAGATCCCGTGACGCCATTGGCGAATCATCACGACATCGCCACTGTTCGCGATCGGAATGATATTCACCCAGTTGGGCGCGTCGAGAATGAAGAAGTCGCGTTCCCCGCGCCGCGAATGGGTCGAGCGCCGTCGATGGAGATCGAAAATCGGCGTCCGGTAGGCGATGTCGCTCTTGAGCGTCCTCCACTTGCGCGGCTTCATCAAAAAATTCCGCCGGCGCGACCATGCCTCAGAACAATCGCTCGTATTCGATCGCCGGGCATCGATCCATCACCACCGTCATCCCGGCTTGTTGCGCGCGGCGGGCCGCGTCGAGGTTGACTACGCCGAGCTGACACCACAGCACACGCGCGCCTTTGATGATCGCGTCCTCGACGATTTCCCCCACGAACTCCGATCGCCGAAACACGTCCACCATCTCGATCGGCTCAGGAATCGACGCCAGATCGGGATAGCACTTCTCTCCGAGAGCGCCGCGCAGCGCGTCGGCGTCGAGCTGCGGATTGACGGGAATTACCTTGAAACCGCGGCTTTTAAGCAATTTTGCAATTCGAAGCGAGTCGCGCGCCGGATTATCGGAGCATCCCACGACCGCAACCGTGGCTGGCCGCGCTAAAATCGCGCGAATCGCGGCGTCCGGCGGATTGCTGAATCCCATGGTCATATGATCGCGCGCGGCGCGGTCCCGCGCTAGCGATGAAAAAGGCGTTCGATGATTGTCGGGACGAGCCGATGAATCTCCTCACGGCATTCGGCGAATACCAGGTCGCCCTTTTCGTAGGGGTCGTCGATATCGCCTGCCTCACCCGCGAACGAACGCAGCGTGAACACCGGCCGCCCCACCGCGCCGGGAAATCGCTCGACCAACTCGCGCGCCTGCTGCTCGGTCATCGCGATGATGAGATCGGTCTGCTCGAGCATCTCGGGATGCCGTTTCAGGTCGGTTGAAGTCGCTTCGTCGCCGATATCGATACCGACATCGCGCAGCGCCATCCGCGTATCGAGCGAGACCAACGCTCCATCGCGGGCGAATGGCGCGATTCCCGCCGATGTGATCGTGATCCGATGGTCGAAGCCGAGCGCGTCGAGTTCGCGCCGCAGGATATGCTCGGCCATCACGCTGCGCGCGGTGTTGGCGGAGCAAATGAACAGGATGGAACGAAAGCGCGGCTCGCGAGGAGCCGCGCTCTTCGGTTTCGTCTCAGCCGTCAAAAATCTACGCGCCCCCGCCCATCACCTCGCCCATGCTCTCTTTCTTGGTCACGCCCTTGGCGAGCTCCTCCTTGAGCTTGGCGCCGAGTTCCGCCGGCTCCCACATCGAGCCCTTCTTCGAGACCTTGGCGCCGGTATGCCATCCGCGCATCAGCCACACGTTGCCCATGCCGACGCGGAACACTTCGCCATGAACGTCTTTGGCGTCGTCGCTCGCCAGCCACGCCACCAGCGGCGCCACGTGTGCCGGCGTGAATGCATCCCATTCTCCCGCCTTCTGCGCCATGCCGGCAGCCGTCTGCGGAGTCGCATCTACGGTCAGGCGCGTGCGCGCGACCGGCGCGATCGCATTTGCGGTGACGCCGTAGCGGTTCATCTCGCGATCCACGATTATCGCCATCGCGGCGACCGCCGCCTTTGCCGATCCGTAGTTGCTCTGTCCCGCGTTGCCCAGGATGCCCGAGTCGGAGCTGGTGTTGATGAGCCGGCCGTTGAGCACGTTGCCGGCCTTGTGCTGCTCGCGCCAGTAGGCGGTCGCGTGGCGGGCGACGTTGAACGAGCCTTTCAGATGGACCGAAACGACCGCGTCCCAGTCTTCTTCGCTCATGTTGAAGATCATGCGGTCGCGCAAGATGCCCGCGTTATTGACTACGATGTTGAGCTTGCCGAAGTTATCGATTGCGCAATCGATGATCCGCTTGGCGGACTTGAAGTCGGTCACACTCTCGAAGTTGGCGACTGCCTCGCCGCCGGCGGAGCGGATTTCCTTGACCACGTCCTCGGCCGGGGAACGCGACTGCCCGGTCCCGTCGAAGTGGCCGCCGAGGTCGTTGACGACGACCTTGGCCCCGTGCTTGGCCAGCAGCAACGCCTCTTCGCGCCCGATGCCGCGGCCGGCGCCGGTGATAACTGCAACTTTGCCTGTCAGTAGTGCCATCTCGCTAATTCCTCTTCTCTTTCTCGTTGGGATTTGGAGCTTGTTGGGCGATTTCGCCCGGTCCTTCTATGTCGAAGTCTTCTCTGGGTTCCATCAGGGATTCGTCCAGAGGCGTGGGCAGCAGGTAGATGAGATCGATTGTCATCTTCGACTTATCCTCGTCGCTCGGGTACAGCACGATACTGCCGGGGCGCCCGTTGTAATTGAAATCGCAGGACCAGGTTTTGCGCGCCGGCATGATCAGCGACGAGGTGATATGAAAGTCGTTTTTCTTCAGCTCGTTCTTGTAAAACGCAACCATCTGGGGCATCTGCGCGTCGGTGCTGAACATGATTTCGCGCATCGCACCCTTGGGTTTGCGGACGTGTTCGATCTTGGCGCCCGGATACATCGGCATCGACTTGTACAGGTCCGGCGGCAACGCCTTGCTGGGCTCGTCCGGCGCCGTCATCGAGGCCTGCACGGTAGGGGGTGCGACCGGAGCGGCTACCGGCGCGGTTTTGCAAGCCGCGAATCCGAACATGCACGCGGCGGCCAGCGCGGCCCGCCTGAACAATACGGGCCGATGCACCGTCTTAATGAATGGTGGATTCAGATTTCTCAAAAGCGTCAATCGGCCAAAAAAACAATGACCGCATCGCGGTCAACCTTCGGCATGTTCTGGCAAGCTTCTGGATAGACGTGAGGGGCCAAGAAGTCAAGGCAACAAGAGACTTCGCGGTTCCGCGAGCGACCAGTTTACGGTAGTCGCCAGCATGGCCAACGGCGTAAAGTAAGTGGCACGCGGACTCGATAATCGAGCGTGGCGTGAGCGTTTGCGCAGAGCGTGGGATAGCGCGGGAAGCCACTGTTGCTCATTCGCGATTGTCGGCGAATCGGTCCGAATTTTTACGTCCGCGCGGCGACTCTTGACAAATACTTTCTATTGTTGCATTCAGACCTTCCGCGCCATCACGGACAACTTTGACCGGCTGATGGGAGCCCAAGTAGTGGGATTGGGGCTAGACGGAGGGGCCGGTTCAAGGGAGAACCGCAAGGGCAGTTGGGGACAGTTATGCAACCGTTCGGGCGGGACCAAGATTTCACCGCTCAGATCTATTTCAAACCCGAGAGGATAAGAGATGCAAAGCAACTTTGGTATTTTGGGGATGATTCAGCAGGGCTACTATGCAACGTATCCGCTGCTCTTCATTTCGGTCGTCTGCCTGGCGATAATTTTCGAACGCGTTTGGGCGCTGTGGGGTGTCGGACCCAAGACGGCGAGGCTGGCTGACTCGCTGATTCCGCAGCTGCGGCAGGGCAAGTTCAACGAAGCGTTGCAGGCCACGCAGGCGCGCGCAACGGCGGCCGAGCGCATCTATCACACCCTCATCTCGGATTCGCAGACGATGGACAGGGATCATCTGCTCGAGCTCGACGACGAGCGCCGTTACCAGGAAGGCCTCGAGTTCAAGCGCTACCTCTGGGTACTCGCGACCGCGGGCGCATCGGCTCCGTTCATCGGGCTGTTCGGCACGGTCGTCGGCATTCTCGTGGCGTTCCAATCGATGGCAATCATGGGCACCGGCGGGTTTTCGGTCGTCGCGGCCGGTATTTCGGAGGCGTTGATTTCGACGGCGCTTGGACTCGGCGTTGCGATCATCGCGGTTATCTTCTACAACTATTTCTCGGTCAAGGTTGAGAACATCAGCGCCATCCAGCACATCAATGACGATCGTCTGATCGACGCCGCACTCCAGGGGAGACAGGCGCGTGGCAATTAGCGGACCTCATCAGGCCGGTGGCGGCGGTGTTTTCGATAGCATCAACATCACCCCGCTTACCGATATTTTCCTGGTTCTGCTGATCATCTTCATGGTGACGACTTCTGTCACGATCGAATCTGCCGCCCACGTCGATCTGCCCAACGCGACCAATACCGCGCCGGAGAACAAGGGCGTCATCGTGACATATACCGCCCAGCACGAGCTGTTCGTGAACTCGAAGGACGTTCCCGAGCGCGAACTCGGCTCCAGCCTCCGTGAGGCGCTGGGCAAGGTGGACCAGAAGATCGTCGTGTTCCAAGGTGATCGCAAAGTGCTGCTTGGCGACATGGTGCGAATCCTCAATATCGCCAAGGGCGCCGGCGCCGAACAAATTGCAATCGCGGCCAAGCGGGTTACCGGTGCGCAACTAGCCAACTCCTCGGGTGGTGGAGGTTGATCGGGCCGGCCTCGGTGGCTGACCTGAGCATCGATACCCGCAAAGGTATTTACCCATGGCAATGACTAAAAACCAAGGCGGCGGGGTGTTCGCCGATATCAACATCACCCCGTTGACCGATATCTTCCTCGTCCTGCTGATCATCTTTATGGTGACGACGGCGGTGACAATTGAGTCCGCGGCCCACGTCGATTTGCCCAAAGCTGAGGCTCAGACCAACCCGAACGAAAAGCCCAAGGGTATCATCGTCACTTACACCGCCGAGCATCTGATCTATTTGGGCGACAAGCAGGTCACCGAGCCCGAGCTGGTGCCCCAGCTGCATGACGCGCTGGCGAATTCGACCGACAAAATTGTGATTTTCCAGGGCGACCCCAAGGTTATACTTGGTGATATGGTTCGTATTCTGGATATGGCCAAGTCGGCGGGCGCAGAGGCGATAGCTATCGCGGTGTCTTCCTTACCTCCTGGGGGCGCCGCTGCCGGAGCGCCGGGAGGCGGAGCGTAGGAATTTGATTTTCGGACGGCCCACGCGTCGCCGCGATCGCGCGGCTTTAAGTCTAGCGGATGAGGATCTCGGCCTCGGCTGCGCCAAGCGTGGCCCAAGCGGGGAGCACGTTTTTATATGATCGCAGCAATCATTATTTTGCTTGTCCTCTCGACGTTCGTCGTCGCTTTCATCTTCTACCGCATAATCGGGAAAAGAGAGCTCGAGGCCGAGGCCCGCCGCGACGAAGACGAAGCCGACGCGACCCGTCTTCAGAAGATGAAAGATGCGCTCGGTCTGCTAATCGGCCCCTTTCCACTGTCGGTCGCCCTTCACGTACTCGCCCTGCTGTTCCTGATCATCACGGTGCACGAGCAGCGGGGGCGCGAGTTGATCATGGTGAACCTGGAAGCCGGGGGTGGGGGCGGTGGCGGCAGCGAGATGCAGGATCTCGACATGCCCGAAGTGCCGATGCCCGACGTGGCGCAGCAGCAGATGGAAGCGCCGACGGCAGTGGATACGTCGCAGGCGGTGGGGCTGGCCAGCGACTACGTGCGCGCGGCCGGCGGCGGCGGTATCGGCATCGGCCGCGGCGGCGGCATGGGCTCGGGCTACGGTCACGGCATCGGCGGGGGTTTCGGCGGGTTCATCGGCGAGCTTAGGCGCAAGGGACTGGACGTGGTGCTGGTGATCGACGGGACCGGCTCGATGAAACTGATCATCGACGACGTCAAGGCCAAGATGCAGCAGCTGGTGCAGTCGATACACCGGCTGGTGCCGATCGCGCGAATCGGCATAATCGTGTTCGGCGGCAAGGGCGAGGCGATGCATATCCAGCCGCTGACGCTGTCGCCGCAAAAGCTGAGCGACTTTCTCAACAGCATCCAGGCGATGGGTGGGGGCGAATGGGAAGAGGACACGTTTGGCGCGTGCGAGACGGCGATGAACAAGATGGACTGGAAGCCGTACGCCAAGAAGGTGGTGGTGCTGGTGGGCGATTCGCCGCCGCGCAAGGAGGACTTCGGGCCGCTGCTGGGGCTGATCCGGCAGTTCAAGACCAACAACGGCACCTTCAACACGGTGGACGTGGCGGCGGAGGAGCACGAGCGCTTCGAGCGCGAGTTCTGGCTCAAGGTGCATCGGGAAGAGCCGCCGAAGATCTCGCCGTTGCCGGAGTTCTACCGGCAGACGCAGGCGGCGTACAAAGTGCTGGCCACGGCCGGTGGCGGCTCGATGAAATCGCTGACCAAGGACGCGCACATCAACCAGCAAGTGCTGATCCTCGCCTTCGGCGAGCAATGGCAGTCGCAGGTCGCGTCGTTCGGCCGCGGGCTCAACAGCAGCTCCGGCCCGTAAATATTTGCGCCCGGTCAATCGTCTGTTGTGATGGTGGGCCGGGACGCCATGAAAAATCTTAAGATGCTCAGCGCGGCCGCTCTTGCGGCCGCGCTTTCGTTTTCGCTCGATGCGTCGCGTGCATATGCGATGGACCTGCAGCACGCGCGCGCACAAAAAGACCTCACGCCGGCGCTCCAGCAGTCACTCCAGGATAAGCTTTCCGATGTCGCCGAGCCCTACTTTGCCGAGCAAGATGAAAAAAAAGCCAGGAGTCAGCAGTACATAGACCTGCAGCAAAAGTTCGAGTACCTGCCGACCTACGGCCCACATAATCATCTCGTCGTGAGCTGCAAGCTTGGCGGCGTCGAGTACGACCCGACCAAGCCGGGGGGAACCGCCAAGGGCCTCGCCACTGGCAAGCTCAAGTACCTGGTCTTCACCTACGCGCTCGAAGGAGGACAATGGGTCTCAGTCGCGAAGCCCAAGTGGGAATCGCAGGACCTCGGCGTCGCGGGCGCCAAGCAAATGAGACAGAACCTCGCTCGCGGCGAGCAGCGCAAGGCCGCGATGGAAAAGGCGGCTCAGACCCGGGCGGCAGCCTCCGCCGCCGCAGCGGCCGCGCAGAAGGCGGCAGACCGCTCCGGCCAATAGGGTCCTGACTGCACGCGATTTACCGGTCAAGCCAGCATCCCGTGCGGGCCCCTTCTCCCTTCTAACAGGCCAGGCCGCGTCACGCGGCGGTGCCGATTCTCTTGCCCAACGGGAAGTCCGACACCTGCGTCAGGTTTCGGTATCTGAGCTCCGCATCTTGATCCGCAGGGGCCGGCCCCTGCCTATCTCCCCGACGCGGCGGCGGCGCGCGCGACAGCGTTGTTCTGCACCCGGCTGTGGAAGCGGCCGTAACTGAAATAGATGACCAGCCCGATCGCCATCCACACGAAAAAACGAATCCACGTAACCACCGGCAGGCTTGCCATCAGGTAAAGGCAAAAGACGATGCCTAAGATCGGCACCAGCGGCACCAGCGGCGTGCGGAACGGGCGCTTCAGGTCCGGCTCGACGCGGCGCAGGATCCACACGCCGAAGCATACCAGCACGAACGCGAACAGCGTCCCGATATTCGTCAGCTCCGCGATCTCCTGGATCGGCAGCAGCGCCGCCGTGATTCCAACTGCGATTCCGGTCAGCGTGGTCGGAATGTACGGCGTGCGATACTTCGGATGAATCCGGCTGAAGGCGGGCGGCAGCAGGCCGTCGCGCGACACGGCGAAAAATACCCGCGACTGCCCGAGCATCAACACCAGCAGCACCGAGGTCAGGCCTGCAACCGCGCCGAGCGAGATAATTCCCGACAAGGCATGCATCCCGCGCAGCACGAAGGCCGACGCCAGCGGCGCGCTCACGTCGATCGATCGCGCCGGTACCATCCCGGTCAACACGCCTGCGACCAGGATATAAAGCAGCGTGCACATAAACAGCGAACCGAGGATGCCAAGTGGCAAGTCGCGATTCGGATCGACTACTTCCTCCGCGGCGGTTGAGACCGCGTCGAACCCGATGTATGCGAAGAAGATCACCGCCGCGCCTTTCATCACTCCCGTCCATCCCATCGGCGCGAACGGACTCCAGTTCTCCGGCCTAACGAAGAACGCACCTACGGCGATCACTGCCCCGATCACGCACAGCTTCACTGCCACGATGATCGAATTGATTCGCGCGCTCTCCGATATCCCGATGTAGAGCACGTAACTGACCAGCATCACGATCAGCAGCGCGGGCAGGTTGATGATCGCGCCGGGAACCGACCCGGGCGCATTCGTTATCGCAACCGGCAAATGAATCCCGACGCCATGCAGAATGACGGTCAGGTACCCCGACCATCCGACCGCTACGGCGGCCGCGCCGACCGCGTATTCGAGCACGAGGTCCCATCCGATGATCCAGCCGACCAGCTCGCCCATCGTCGCGTACGAATATGAATACGCGCTGCCAGCCACCGGAATCATCGCTGCGAACTCCGCGTAGCACAGCGCCGCCATCGCGCACGCGAATCCCGACACTACGAACGAGAGCACGATCGCAGGCCCGGCGTATCTTGCCGCGGCGACACCGGTCAGCACGAAAATCCCCGCACCGACGATCGCACCGATCCCGAGCAGCGTGAGATCGAGCGCTCCCAGAGCCCGTTTGAGCCCGCCCGAGCGCGACTCGGCTTCCGCCATCAAGGCCGCCGCCGGCTTGCGCCGGAAAAGTTGCGCTCTAAGCCCGGTGCCGTTCATCCCCGCTCCCCCGGCAGCGCGATTCGCCAGCTTTGCGCTCGGACCCGCGTCGCTTTCACCACGCCTGGTATCCGCCGTCCACCGAAATTACCGAACCCGTAACGTAGCTGGAAGCCGCGCTGGCAAGGAAGATCACCGCGCCACGAATCTCACGCGGGAGCCCCAGCCGCTTCATCGGCGTGAAAGCCTCCATCCGTTCCTTGTTCCCTGGTTTCGCGATTCCGCCCTCGGTGGCCTCGGTGGGAATCCATCCGGGCGCGATTGCATTGACCAGAATTCCATAGCCGGCCCATTCGACCGCCAGCTGACGCGTCAAATTCGCCAACGCCGCCTTGGTCGCCGCATATGCTGACAGCCGGTACACCGAACTCGCCCGCGAAGCATAGATCGAAACCAGGTTGATGATTCGGCCCGGTCGGCCGGTCTCGATGAGCCGGCGCGCGACACGCTGTGCAAGCATCATCGGTGCGGTCAGATTCACAGCGATCGCTTCGTCCCATGCTTCACGCTTGAAATTCTCGGCGCGGCCGGTCGGCGACACGCCCGCGTTGTTCACCAGGATATCCACATCGCCGATCGCGGCCGACGTCTCTGCCATCAGGCGATCGAGGTCGTCCTCGCGCGTTACGTCGGCGTCGATTCCAATCGCTCTGACGCCGTGCGTCTTCGCAAGCTCGGCCGCAATTCGCGTGACGCGGTCTTTGCGCCGCGCGACCAGTGCAACGTCGGCGCCCGCAATCGCCAGCGCCTTGGCGCATTCCACTCCCAACCCGGACGACGCGCCGGTTACCAGTCCGCGACGCCCGCGCAGAGAAAACAGCGATTCGAGCGAATCCATCCCGTGATTTTCCATACGCGCGATTGAAGGACTCAGTCGCCGAAGACCTCGCCGGCGGCTTGTGCGGCCGCTGCGACCGTTCGATCGACATCGGCGCGCGAAATCCCATGATGAGTCACGGCGCGGAAAGACGTCGCCTCGCGCGGCGATATCAGCACCCCACGCTGTCGCATCGCCGCCGCAAAACGCCGCGATGCTTCCGCGTCGCCGTCGACGTCGAATACGACCATGTTGGTCCGATTCTTAACCGGACGGACGTTCAGTCCCGCGACCAGCGCAAATCCCTGCGCCAGCGCGCGCGCATTCTGATGATCCTCCACCAGCCGATCGACCATCGTGGTCAGCGCGACGATTCCGGCCGCCGCGATTATTCCCGCTTGCCGCATTCCTCCCCCCAGCACTTTACGGGTCCGATGCGCACCGGCGATAAATTCGCGGCTCCCGCACAGAATCGAGCCCAGCGGACATCCAAGCCCCTTCGACAGGCAAAACGATACCGTATCCGCGACGCTCGCGATTTCCCTCGGCGTCGTTTCCAGCGCCAGCGCCGCGTTGAAGATTCGCGCGCCGTCAAGATGCAGCCGGATTTTTCGGCGATGCGCCGCGTCGGAAACCTCCGCCATGTGCGATAGCTTGATCGGCGCGCCGCCGCATCGGTTGTGAGTGTTCTCGATGACGACCAGCGACGGCTGCGCGAAGTGATCGTCGGCCGGCGTCCCCAGCTCGCGCGCGAGTTCGTGCGCGTCGAGCTCGCCGTCGTCGGTGTTGGCAACCGCGGCTAGCACGATGCCTCCCAGAGCCGACGCGCCGCCCGCCTCGTAAAGATTAGTGTGCGACTGCGAGCCGACGATCGCCTTGCTCCCGCGCGCGCAATGCGTCAGCATCGCGGCCAGGTTGCCCATCGTGCCGCTCGGCACGAGCAGCGCCGCCTCTTTCCCCATCATCGACGCCGCCATCGCTTGGAGCCGGTTCACGCTCGGGTCTTCGCCGTAAACGTCGTCACCCAGCTCGGCGCGCGCGATCGCCTCGCGCATCTCGGGCGTTGGCAACGTAACCGTGTCGCTGCGCAGATCGATCAAGACGCGATGCCCGTCGCGCGCGCCCTACTGCCCCGGAGGATAGAGCGTGGTGAAGTTGCCGCTGGTCGTATCGACGACCTCCACGGCGTTTTCCGTGGTGTCGGAGAAGTACAGTTGCTTGCCGTCGCTGGCGAGCGCGCAGCCCGAACCGATATGGCCGTTGACCAGCGTCACTTTGGTTACGGTGTTGGCGGCGAGATCGATCTTGCGAATCGAATGATTGTCGGCGTCCAGCACGTAGAGCATCGCTCCGTCGGTGCATATCGCACCGGGATCGTTGAACTGCGCTTGCAGGGCGGGACCGTCTTTGTCTCCCTCCTCCCCGGTGCCCGCAATCGTGCTGGTCTCGAGCGTCGAGAGATCGATCTTGCGGATCACGTCATTGCCGGTATCCGCGACGTAGATGGCTTTCTTGTCCACGGCGATTCCGCGCGGGCCGCTGAACTGTGACTTGTTTGGATTGCCCTCGGTCTTGCCCGGAGTGCCCGCCTGTCCCGCGATCGTCTTGACCTTCATGTCGGCGAGCGTGATGCGCCGGATCGTGCTGTTGCCGCTGTCGGCTACGTACAGTGCGCTGCCGTCCGTCGCGATCTGCGTGGGCAGGTTGAAGTGCGCCGCCGAGCCGGTGGCGTCTTCGGTGCCCGCGATATTCGCCGTCCCCGCGATCGTGGTGACCATCCCGCTGCCGACATTGATCTTGCGGATGTCGGAATTGTTGGTGTCGCAGAGGTAGAGATCCTGCCCGGACATCGTCATCCCGTCCGGGCTGTTGAAGCGCGCCGATTCGCCAGCGCCGTCATTGCTGCCTTGCTGGAAAAGCTTGCCGGCGACGACTCGGAGCGATTTCGACGCCGCATCGATCGCCTCGATCGTATTGTTGCGGCTGTTCGATACGTAAATCGCGCGGCCGTCGGTCGCCAGCCCGGCCGGGAAATCCAGCCTCGGTCCTGACTGTGCCTGGAGCCCGGCCATCGGCGCTTGCGCCATCGCGCAATCGCCCACGACGAGCATCGCGAGCATCGCGGCTGAAGCCAGAATCACCTTGGAGTTTGCGGAGACTGTCATTTACGCGACCTCGCTAAGTTTGTTGCCCTCTGGTCATTCGCGTCGATTCACGAATCTTGCCGCAACTCATGGAAAGATCGCCTTTACCACTTCGTCGATCGCGCGCTTGCTGTCTGCTTCGTCGGTCAGCGACCACGTGACCGCGACGGTCGCCGCGCGCCGTGGTGCAATTCCCTGGCGGATCAGCTCCCCGGCGTAGATCAGCAGGCGCGTCGAAACGCCCTCCTCCAATCCCGACGCCTTCAGATTACGCACCTTCTCGCCCAGCACCGCGAGTTGTAGCGCGATATCCTGCTCGACTCCCGCCTCGTGCATTATAATCTCGACTTCCTTGTCCGCCGGCGGATACGTGAACTCGATCGTCACAAAGCGCTGGCGGGTCGAATGCTTCAGGTTTTTCTGGATGCTCTGGTAGCCGGGATTGTACGAAATCACCAGCAGAAATCCGTCGTGCGCCTCGATCGTCTCGCCGCGCTTCTCGATCGGCAGTATCCGCCGGTGATCCGACAGCGGATGAATCAGCACCGTCGTGTCCTTGCGCGCTTCCACCACTTCGTCCAGGTAACAAATCGCGCCGCGCCGCACCGCCTGCGTCAGTGGACCGTCAACCCACACCGTTTCGTCCGCCTGGATCAGGAAGCGGCCGACCAGGTCGCTGCCGGTAAGATCCTCATGACAGGCAACCGTTATCAGCTCATTGGGGCCGTCGGGCAGCGAGGATAACTGATGCGCCATGTGCTCGACGAAGCGTGTCTTGCCGCATCCTGTCGGTCCTTTGAGCAGCACGGGCAGGCGGGCCTTGTACGCGGCGGTGAAGATTTCCACTTCGTCGCCAATCGGCAGGTAAAATGGCGCCGCAGCCGGATCGAGATGGCGTACCTCGGGTCCCTCGGCCTGCAGCCTGGTGTCGAACTTCTTTAACTCAATCCCCATCGCTTCCTTCTGGCGGACGATTCGGCTCGTCAAGGCGCGATTCTAAGAGACTTTCGCGCAACCATTCAAGGCAAACCTGCGGCCCGAAATGCCCCACCAGGCGCCCGGTCCTCCACGCAATGCCGGTTTTCTTCTATCCGCACCCTCATGCTTCTAACGGGCCCTTCGGCTTCGCCCTCTTTTTCCTGACTCGGGTGCAGGGGCTGGCCCCTGCCGCGGCTGATAGGTCGCCGTGCCGTCGCGATTGTCCTTGACCTCGTAGCCGCGCCGCTCGATTTCGTTCCGCAGTTCATCGGCGAGTTGAAAGTCCTTCGCCTTGCGAGCCGCCGTTCGATTGTCGATCAATTGCTGCACGTCCGCTGCGATCGAGCCCGCGTGCGCGGACTCGCGATGCTTTCCCAGGTCGAGTCCCAGCACCGCGTCGAGCGCCCGCAGCGTCGGCCACGCGCGGAAATCCTTGCGCCGGTATGCTTCCGCGATCAGTTCCAGAGCCACTGCCAGCGCTTGCGGCGTGTTCAGATCGTTGTTAACCGCGTCGTGAAAGCGCTCGTAGTACTCCGCCGCCCATCCTGCCGCCTCGACCCCGTCCGCCGCCGCGTCGTCCGGCACGCTGCGCGCGAACTCCCGAAAATAATCGAGATTGCCCTGCGCCGCACCGATCGCGTCGTCGTTGAATGCAATCTCGGACCGGTACTTCGCGCCGTAACAAAAAATCCGAAACGCCAGCGGATCGATCGCCGCGGCCTCAAGATCGCTCAGCAGCGGGAACTTGCCCGCGCTCTTGCTGATCTTGGTTCCCTCTTTGCCGACGAGGAACGCGTTGTGGACGAAGTATCGCGCGAACGGTTTGTGCGTGGCGCTTTCAGATTGCGCGATTTCGTTCTCGTGATGCACCGGGATGTGATCGATTCCGCCGGTGTGGATGTCGATAGTCTCGCCCAGGTATTTCATCGCCATCGCCGAGCACTCGATATGCCAGCCCGGATAGCCGCGGCCCCACGGACTGTCCCATTGCATCAGATGGTCGGGCTGGTCGAGCACCCACAGTGTGAAATCGTGCGGGCTGCGCTTGTCGGCCGAATGCTCGAGGCGTTGCGCCGCGTTCTGCTCGTCGAGGCTTTGGCGCGAGAGCCGGCCGGCCCGATTCGTCCCGCGATACTTCTCGACGTCGAAGTACACGCCGCTTTTCGTGACGTACGCAAATCCCCCGTCGATAATTCTCGCGGTAAGCGCGATCATGTCGCCAATATGATCGGTCGCGCGTGACCACACGTGCGGCGGCTCGAGATTGAGCGCGGCGCAATCGCGCCGGAACTGCTCGAAATAATAATTCGCGACTTCGAGTGGCGATTTCCCTTGTGCGCGTGCGGTTTTCTCGATTTTGTCCTCGCCTTCGTCCACGTCGCCCGTCATGTGGCCGACGTCCGTCACGTTCATCACGTGGCGCACCCGATAGCCGTTGAACTCCAGCGCCCGGCGCAGACTGTCCACGAACACGTACGCGCGCAGATTGCCAAGATGCTGCGGCAGATAGACCGTCGGCCCGCATGAATACAGCGTCACCGCGGGCGGCTTGAGTGCCTGGAACTCCTCGACCGCGCGGTTCAGCGAATTGAAAATGTAAAATGGTTTCACGAGTGCGGGCGTTCAGCTTAGCGTGCGCTCGCGATCTCGAACAAGGCGCGCGCGCCGCTAATGCTCCAGCACCGCCCGCCCCTTCAACTTGCCGCTCGCATCGCGTGCGTATCGCGACGCCGCGATCCGCTTGTACTGCCGATTCGCGAGCCACGCGTACGGCGGGATGTACCACAGGTACGCGAGGTAGCCCCGCAGCCCGCGCTGCCGCCGCAGTATTTCGTTGATCGCCCGCGCGCCGCGGTACACGCGCCCGCTCTCGTCCACCGCGTGCAATTCCTCGAGCAGATTTTCCAGCTTCAACTCGGGAAACTGCGCGCGCACTTCTGCGTGATGAAGATCCAGCGGCTCGATCGCGCCCGAGTTGTCGAATTGCCTGATTCCGTCGATACTCGCGCGGCACATCTCACACGAGCCGTCGTACAAAATCTTAAGCTTGCCCGGCGCCGCCTTGCCGATATTGGCTGCCCGCTCGCCCGCGCTCATCGCAATCGCCTCGGCCCTTGGGGGTTGCGGGTCAGCGCCTCGACAACCTCGGATTCGCATTCATCCGGCGCAGCCGCGCGTTCTCGTTGATGATTCGCCATTCGTAACCGTCGAGCAGCGACACCCATCCCGCTTCGACCGTGTTCGACGACTTGGCCATCGTCGTCCACAGCAGTTGGCCGTCGGAAAATTTCTTCACCGACACGACGTCCGCCTCGGTCGAGTCGCCGGTCGCATGCTGGTAGGTTTCGATCACGCGCACCGACTCGAGGTATGGAAAATATTTCAGCAGTGCCTTGCGCAGCGCCACGTCGAGCGCGTGCACCACGCCGACGCCCGAGGCCGCCTCGGTTTCCTCGACGTTGCCAATTCGGATTACGACCGTCGCATCGACCGTCATCCTGCCTTCGTTGACGTCGTCGATCACGCGCCGCCGCACGATCTCAAACGGCGCCACGTAATCGCTCGAGGCGCGCAGCTTCGCCAGGTCGCGCGACGCCTGCGGCGGTTCCGCTTCGTAAAAGCCGGCTTGACGTTCAGTATTCATCGGGCTTACCCGCAATTTCCGGTGATGCTTCCAGTTTGATTATCATTAGCGACAACGCGGCTTTCAAGGACGAACGTAGTTGCCATAATAGTTGACTCGTGACACGAGTGCGCGGACGATGCGCGCGCGACAAAATAGCAATCATCGCCAAAACCGGTAATTCATGACCACACTCGCCCGATCTGACCCGCTCGCCCACCGGCACCCCCGGCGTCTCCGATGCGCGATTCGCGCGCGCCTGTTGATAATCGTCGCGGCCGCCGTCACAACATTTGCCGCCCGCCCCGATCCCGCCCGCGCATCGCAGGTCCGCATTCCGCTCACCATCGACTACATCGCGCTGCGCGAAGCGCTCAAGCGCAAACTTTATACCGCGCCCGGCGGACGCGCTCAGCTTTGGAGCGGCATCGACGATTGCCAGTTTCTTTACGCTGAAAATCCCGAGTTCTCGCGCGCCGCCGCGGGCGGGCCGGCCACCGTAAGGCTCGAAACCGCCAGCAGCCTCGGCCTGGGTGTCTCGACGGGCAGTCAATGCCTGAACGCTATCCAATGGAGCGGCATCGTCGAGGCGCTTGGCGTCCCCTACATCGCGCCCGGCCTCCAGCTCAAATTTCATTTCACCGATTTGAATCTCTACGACTCCGCTCATCAGAAAACGCAGCTCGTCAGTCAGGGCTTCGACCTGATCAAGAGCTATCTCATCCCGCGGCTCGACGAATTTTCTTACGATCTCAAACCCGCCATTCAGCAGCTCGGCGCGATGGTCTCGGATTCGATCACGCCCGAGGCCGCCGGCCGCGTCCGCGCCGCAATCTCATCTCTCACCGCCGAGCCGAACATCGTCGCACTCGACGACGGCATCCGAGTCACGCTCGTGATGACGCTCCCCGACGTCCCCACTCCAACCGCAATTCCCGGTGCAGCGGCCTCGCCCGCGCCCGCGCCGCTGGCGGCCGCCGAGCTCAAAGCCTTTCAGGACACGCTCGATCAATGGGACGCGTTTCTGGTTTTTTCGATCAAGCAGCTCGGCGACGCGGTCGGCGACAAACAGTTCCGCGACCAGCTGCTGCAAATCCTGCTCGACAGCCGCTACCGCCTGGTCCAGGCGCTGAATAATCCGCCCGCGAACGCCGAGCTCGATCCGGTTCGCGCTCTGTTCCTCGACGAATGGCGTCAGTTGCACGACGCGGTCCGCGCCGCCGCCCGGCGTGGGATGCTGGGGGCGCGCGCGCTCGAATTCATGTCGTTCATCTCGGCCGGCGACGCGTTGTTTGCGCTCGATCAGGCGGCGCCCGCCCTTGGGATGCGCATTTCGGCGGCCGACCTTCGCCGCCTCGCGCATATCATGGCGCCCCACGCGCCCGGCGATCCGCTTCAATTCAACTACCGCGAAGATCGTGACCTGAAAAAACTCTTCGCCGTGCCCGAGCCGCCCGCGAGCCGCCACCCAATCGAAGAAGAGGACGTGCCGCCTTCCGCCCCCGGCGCGTCTCCCAGCTCAGGTGCCGCGACCACCCCGGCGGCGCATGCGTCGCCGGACAGATCGACCCCTCTCCCGTCGCCCGGACCCGGCGCGAGCCGCCGAGCGTCGCGCCAAACCGCTCGCCCTTCTCCTCTCCTCCTGAGAATGCTCTCCATCCTCTCGCCACCAGAGGCCGCCGCCGCCCAGGAGGAGAAGGACGACGAGCCCGCGATACTCCCCCGACTCCGAGATGTCGCCGACCGCCTCTACCGTCTCGTCGTGACCGAGGACAACGCGCAGACTTATCGCCGCGACATGGGCCTCCTGCTCGATCTCAGCGCCGAGCGCCAACTCGGCGAAGGCGCCGTTGACGCCGACAACGGCACCACCTATGTGACGCTCGTGCGCAGTGCGGCGTGGCAGGAAAGCTGCTGGCGACAATTCGTGATGGCCAGGGCGGGCATCCGATGGCTTGAATCTGCGACCGGCGACATCGGGGTGATGCAGGTGAACAAGCACATCTGGCGCGGGTTTTACGATATCGATCGCCTTAAGTGGGACGTTCTCTACAATGCGGGCGCGGGCACCGAGATTCTTGCGCGCATGATGCGCTATGCTTCCGCGCAGCCGAAGTTCGATCCCGTGCCTGTCGCCGGCCATCTCGCGCGGTCGGCGTACGCGGCCTACAACGGCGGTCCGGGCGCGTGCAATCGATGGCGTCGGCGGGAGCCGCCTGCGCTCAGACAAATCGATTCCAGCTTCTGGGACAAGTACCGCGCAGTCCAGGATGGAACCCCGATCGACATCCTCAGTTGCGCCCGCACCTGGGGCCACCGCTTTGCCAACTAAGATGCTTCTTTGGGGAAGATATGAAAAAGAGTTCGGTTCGAGGCTTTGTTCTCACGATTGCCGGTGTGGCTTTCGCGGCTGGCGTGGCGCTGGCGGCGGATACGGGTGCGCCCGCCTACAGGTTGGCCGCGACCATTAGGGTCGGCGGCGACGGTGGATGGGATTACGCTACCCTCAGTTCAGACGGCCAGCTGCTATACGTCACCCGCACGACGCATACGATGGCGTTGGACGTATCGACGCGAAAGACCGTCGCGGATATCGGGGGGCAGCAAAGATCTCACGGCGTGGCTCTCGTGCAGGACGCGGGGCGCGGATTTATCAGCGACGGCAAGGGCGCCTCGGTGCTGATTTTCGATCTGAAAACTTTTGCGACTATCGGCAAAGTGGCGGCGGCGGATGACGCGGATTCTATAATCTATGACCCCGCCAGCGATCGCGTGCTCGTGTTCTGTGGCGGGGCGCATCAGATGGTTGCGATAGCGCCTGACGTGAATCCTGCCGGCGGCAAGGCGGCGGCCACGGTTGACCTCGGCGGTTCGCCGGAGTTCGCGGTCGCGGACGGGAACGGCAAGGTGTACGTCAACATCGCAGACAAAGACGAAGTGGCGGTGGTCGATACGAAGACGATGAAAGTCGTCGCGCGATGGCCGACTGGGCCGGGTCGCCGGCCGACCGGGATGTCGATGGATCGCGTGAAGCGCCGCCTGTTCGTGGGCTGTCGCAACCACAAGCTCGTCGTGATGAACGCTGACGACGGGAAGATCGTGGCGGATTTTCCGATTGGCGCTTTCGTGGACGCGACTGCATTCCGCAATGGGCTGGCATTCGCCAGTTGCGGTGACGGGACGTTGACGATTATTCGCGAAGTGTCGGCGGACAAGTTTGAAGTCGCGCAGGTGGTGAAGACCGAGTTGGGCGCGCGGACGATGGCTGTCGATGCACGGAGCGGGACGGTTTATCTGCCGACAGCGGACCTGACGTTTCCGGCGCCGAGCGCGAGCGGGCAACCTCCACGGCCGCAGCCGGTTGCAGGGACGTTCAGGATATTAGTGGTGACGCAGTAGGCAGCGGCTGGACCCTGCCTCAAGCGACGATGCGGTCGGAGAAGCCTGCGACGTCGTGGGTCATGATGAGGAGATCGCGAGCGCGGCCACGGCGGTCCTCGACCCAGTCCGAAAGCATCGCCTCGACTTGAAAGCCCAGGTGCTCGAAGGCGGCGCGCGCGGCGGTCTGCTCGGTGGTCATCTGGGCGGTGATCTTTTTGAGGCCGAGCGAGCGCGCGAGATCGAATACTTCGGCCACCAGGCGTCGGCCGAGTCCGGTGCCGCGGTAACGCGGTGAGGTGATGACTCGAATTTCGCCGACGTGCCGGGTCCATCGTGCCTGATCCAGATGGACGCTGGCGTAGGCTGCGAGTTCGCCGTCGATCTCGGCCAGCAGCGTGACGGTGTGTCCGTTCTTGATGTTATCGACCCATTGCCTGACGACATTGCGGTCGGTGATGTCGGTGCGCAGAAACAGCAGGTCGTCGGCGGGGAGGTCCTTGGCGAATTCGACTATCTTGTCGAGGTCGCTGGGTTGCATCACGCGAATGGCGGCGCTGCGGCCGTCGCGCAGTTTAATCTGGATTGGATAGGGGCGATTGGTCTTTATCTGCTCGGTCATTAGAACCTCCGGCGAACTACTGTGCGCAAGCGCTGCTATCGAGACTACTCGTTGGACGCTTTTAACTTTAACTTTTAACTGTTAACCAGTGTGGAGGCTATCCTTGATCAGCGCGGGCGGTCCGGCAAGCGTCGCGGCGGCAAAATTCAGCTTGCATTGGAGCGACCATCCCTGCCAAGCTCTGCAGTCCGCGGCAATGTCATTTCGAGGATCTTCTCGGCTGGGACGGGGCACCGCGCCGTCTCCCCGTTACCTCTCCCCCCTCTGCCGCGGTCGCGCCGGAGTTTGGCACATCTACGACAAACTTAAGCATATCTAATCTTGACTTAACTGTCAAATTAACCTAACTGAAGGGATCAAACTTAAAAGAACCGAACCCTCAGGAAATCCGGCTAGCAGGTGAGTTCACTCGGAGATGAGTTCAAATGGCCGAACAATCCGCATTTCCATCCGCCTCGAGTTATCGACTGTCGACGCAGGACGCCACCTTTATCTACGGCGAATCGCAAAGCGGTCCGCTGCATATCGGATCGATCGGACTGTTCGAAGGCCGCGTCGATTTCAACGCGTTGCTCGGGCATTTCGACGAACGGATGCATCTGGTGCCGCGCTACCGGCAGCGGCTGATCGAAGTCCCGCTGAATTTGGCGCACGCCATGATGGAGGATGACCCGGAATACTCGCTCGACAACCACGTGCATCTCCATCAACTGCCCGACGCGATGAGCGAAGGGGACGCGCTGGCCGAAATGATGCGCATCTATCAGACTCCGCTGGACCGCAAGCACCCCCTGTGGGAGCTGCACACGTTCCACAACCTGGAAGGAGATCGCACGGCGCTGATGTGGAAGGTGCATCATTGCCTGGTCGATGGCGTGTCGGGCGTCGAGCTGCTGAAAGTGATGTACGACTTTCGCGCGGAGCCGGAGAGCATTGCGCAGCCGTCGGAGCCGTGGGTGGCGGCGCGGCCGTCGAGCCTGATTCGGAGGTTCGCGGAGGCGGCGCGCGATCAGATTCAAAGCGCGGTCAGCTCGACGATCAACGCGGCCGTCGAAGCGGTCGAGGATCCGGCGTCGGTGGCGGAGCGCGCGCGGCAGCTGGGGGTGGCCTCGCGGCTGATGACCGAGCTGGCGACGCGGCGAATAGTGGCGACGCCGTGGAACTCGACGCCGATTACGCAGGAACGGATCGTGGCATGGACCAGTCAATTGTTCGCGGACTTTCGCGCGATCAGATCGGCGTTCGGCGGATCGGTCAATGATGTCGTACTGGCTATTTTGACCGAGGGCGCCGCGCGCTACTTGCAGCATCACGGGTACGCCGTTGAAGGACAGCAACTGTGTATTGGATGTCCGGTCAACGTGCGCCACAAAGATGAAAAGAGTTCGCTTGGGAATAGGGTCTCGATGATGTTCCCGACCGCGCCGGCGGCGCCGATGGATATCGTCGAGCGGCTGAAATTGATCACCGAGGAGACCGAGCGAATCAAGGCGGCTGGGTTGGCGCAGGCTCTGGACACCATGATGCGCCTCAGCGACGCAATTCCACCGGGCATGATTGCTCCGGCAGCGCGCGCGGCGACCACGATGATGGACGTCGCGGGACGGCTGGCGCGGTGGACGGATTGGAAGCCGCGGCCCGACGGCTTCGGGCTGCCTGCGTCCGGCATCAATTTTATCGCGACCAACGTGCCGGGCGTGCAGGTGCCGCAATATGTAAACGGACACGTCTGCCTGGACATGGTGCCGCTGGTACCGCTTGGCGCAACGCTGGGATATGGAGTCGCAATACTAAGTTACTATCGCAATCTATACTTCGGAATGGTGGCGGACCCGCGCGTAATGCCCGACGTTGCACTGATGAAGGCGTTCGTCGATGAAGCGTTCGTGGAGCTGAAGAGGCGATGCGTGGAACATTCGGCGTCGCGAGCGGCACCGGAGCCGGCGCTGAAGAGCGCATAGCAGGGAGCAGCAGAGCCAGCGAAACCCACGCCGGGTTCCCCAGTCTGCTGGCGCGAGGCGTAGGACTTGCCGCGTTTGAGGAGTACGAGGCGGCGGTTGCCGTGGTCGGAAGTGAGGACGGGTTCGAGGTCCAGCGCGTCGCTCTGATGGGTCTTCCAGACGTCGGCGGGCACTATGATGAAGCCGGGGGGAGCGTCGCCGAGACGGCCCTGGAGAACGGGTGCGTCGCGATCGAGATAGAACAGCAGAGGCGCGATCTCTTCCTGAAATCCGTAAACGTAGAGCGGGTCGGCGGGCGCGACGACGCGGGCGATTTCTTCGGCGGCGGGCCGGAATGAATCCTCGCGGCATGACCGGACTTCCATCCGCGGTATATAGACGAAGTTAAAAACGACGAGCCCGGCGCACAGGGCGCCGAATGCCCAGGTCGCGGCGCGCCGCCATGCAAGCGGAGGGACGGTGATTATCCACCAGGCGAGCATCACGGCGGAGGCCGGCCATACCGGCAGCAGATAGGAGCGGCGCTTGTAGGCGGCGATGCTGAAGAAGATGACAGTGGCGAAGTAGAAGATCGCGAACAGGCGGACGGCATCGCGGGCGCGGTCGGAGTCCGACGGAGTGCGCGAGTGATCGCCCTCGCCCGCGCCGCGAAGCCCATCGCGACCTCTCCCGGGGGGTGAGGTGGAATCGGAGCGGCGCCGAGTGAGTAATGGAGTGAGTAATGCGCAGACGGCGGCGACCGGGACTATCAGGCTCAGCGGGGCGGAGTTGAGCAGGACGGGCTTCAGGTAGTACCACGGCGCCATCGCGCCCAGCGAGCCGAAGAAGCGGCCGGCATTTTCGGTTTCGAGCTGACGATTGAGGAGGGCGAAGCGTCCACCGAAGTAACATGCGAGATACCAGCTCGAAGCGATCGCAGCGCCGAGGATGATCGCGCCGGGGTCAAGCATCGTGAGGATTTGGCGTCCACGGTGCTCGGCGATCATGAAGATGAGGATTGAAACGCCGGGAAGAATTGCGCCGACGGGGCCCTTGGTGAGCACCCCGAGACCCATCGCAATCGCGATCAGATAGAGCGCGGGCAGGTTGGATTCGCGGCGCGCGGCGGGGCCGGACGAGGTCGCCTCGCGCGGCATCCACCACAGAAATGCGAACAGGGCGAGGGACTCGAAGAAGCACAACGTCATGTCGACGCGGCCGAACCGGCCCTGGCTGACGTACTGATAGGAGCCGGCGAGGGCGAGTCCGGCAAGGACGGCGGCGTCGATGCCGAGGGTTTCGAACGCAAACAGCATCGTCAGGATTGCGCCCGCAATCGCGTAGAGTGCGGATGGCAGGCGGAGGTTGGCCGCGGTCACTTTGCGGACGTCGAAGAGGCGATCGATTGCGGCCGCGGTCCAATGGAACAGGGGCGGCTTGTACATCGGGACGATGCCGTTCTCTACCGGGAACAGCAGATGGCCGCGCTCGACCATCTGCTGGACGAAGACGCCTTCGACGGCCTCGTTGCCGGTGCATACGTCGCCGGCGCCGAGCCGATGAAGCGTCAGGACCGTGGTGAGGAGAGCGATCGCAGCGATCGCGGCCGCGGATTTCAGGGTCATGCGAAGGCCATCGGGCTCGACGCAGAGCTATAATAGCTAGTCAATATATAATAGCTAATCACCGCAGCGAATACTCACTCGAGCTCGGCGCGGAATATACTAAGGCTCTTGATACGTGACGCATCGTAGCCGCGCCACTTGGCCGCGGACACGTCGCGAGCATTCACGCGTTTGAAGCGGAGGCGCGAGAAGAAACCGGCGACCCGATCCTCGCTGGTGCAGGCGAAAACGTATTTGAGGCGGCGAGCCCGGGCTTCCTTGAGGATCTCGCGGACCAGCACGGCGGCGACGCCCTCGCCCTGGAAGCGCGTCAAGGTGTACATCGCCGTGATTTCGCCGGCGCGGTCGCGGCGGTAGGGCTCGGTCAGCAGTGAGCAGATTCCGGCGAGGTGTTCGTCGCCGATTCGGTAGCCGAAGCATGAGGGCAGGATTTGCGCGATCTGATCACGAGTGCGGGGCAGCAAGGAGCCTTCGGTCTGGCCGCGGACGATGAGTGCTTCAACTTCTTCGAAGTCGTCGATTGAAACGGGCCGGACGAAGCCGTACTGCATCTCGGTGAACAGCGTTCCGGCGCCGATGAAACTGAAAAGTTCCTCGTAAACGTCGCCTGGCGCGACCAGGTTGACGGAACCGACGCCGTCTTCGAGGGTCTCGATGGCGGCGCGAACGATGGCTCTGCGAGCGCGTGAGCGGATGTTGCGCATCGTGCGGCGGATGCTATGTTCCTCGACGAACGAGAGCCGCCGGCCGTCTTTGTCGATCAAGCCGCCGCGCCGATCGAGCATCAGCAGCTTGAAGACGCGAAGGCGGCTGGCGAGCTCGCGCGCGAAGACAGTGAGGTCGTCGGCGTCGTCACGGCTCATCGAGGCGACGACGATCGATCCGGCGCGCAATCGCGCCCAGATCTCGGCGACGGCGGAATCCGGTGGATATGGGCGCGAGCGAAGCCCGTCCGATGGATTGAAGACCGGGGGCGGTTCCTTCGGCGCGAGGCGGCCGAGCCGGCGCATCAGCTTGGGAAGTGCGCTCGGCGAAACGATGACGACGCATCGGGTTTGATTGCGACGCAATTCGCGGAGCGTCAGGACCAGAGAATCGAAGTCGGAAATCCGCTGTCCGGCGGGAGGAATCAGCGCGAAGAGCAGGCTCTTGCCGTAGAATTCCTCGAGATAGAAGGTCTTCTCGCTGAAGACCGGGGCGCCGCGGCGCGGTTTGCCGACGAAGTCGCCGAGACCGATGGCTCCGAAATCGCTCACGGCGCGGGGTCCGCGGAGGAAGCTGACGCCGGCCGCAGGAGCGTCCGTCGAGATTCTTCGCTACAACATCTTTCGCTCAGAATGACACCAGCGGTCGCCCAGCGAGGCTCCTGCCCTGAGCGCGGCCGAAGGGATCTCGCGGCGAGGGTTCGCGGGGTCGGAGTCGGGAGGTTCTTCAATTCGGCTACGCGAGCTGGGACTTGGCCGGCGATATCGCGCTCGACGCGACCTCGGTGGGGGAACGCACCGGCGGCGACGGATGCGCCGCGGCTATTTCGGCGAGCGAGGTATCGGAAAAAACTTCGAGCAACACGCGCTGGCCCTTTTCCCAAACGCGATACATGCGGCAGGTCGGCTGCAGAGCGCATGAGCTGCTGCCGTCGGTGCATACGTTGAGCATGATGGGACCCTCGACCGCTTCGATAATATCGCGAAACGTGACGGTGTCGGCGCTGCGGGCAAGCTGGTAGCCGCCGCCGGGACCGCGGCGCGCGTGGACGAGACCGCGGCGCATCAGATCGCGAATTACTTTTTCGAGATAGTATTTCGGGATGTGCTCGCGACTTGCGATTTCGGCGCCGCGCGCGACGCCCGACGGATGATCGGCGAGATAGATCATCGCTCGCAGCGCGTACTCGATCTTGCGCGGTATCTGCATCAGGCTCATGCGTTTTTCACTTTTTCACTTTTCACTTTTCACTGTTCACTGTTCACGACGCGAGCGCCGGCGTCGTGCGTATCGCGAGAATCTTCTCGACATACTTAACCAGCATGTCGTTCTCGATGTTGACGGTATCGCCGGCCTGCTTGAAACCGAGCGTCGTCGATCGCAGCGTGTGCGGAATTATTTCGACGGAAAAGTTGCAGTCCTTGATCGAGAAGATTGTCAGGCTGATTCCGTCGATGGCGATCGAGCCCTTCTCGACCAGGTAGCGCGCTTGCGTCGGTGCAACCTCGAAGCTGAAGAGTTTTGCGCCGCCCTCGGGCTTGATCGACACCACCCGGCCGATGCCGTCGACGTGGCCGGAGACCAGATGGCCGCCGAGCAGCTTGCCCAGCGTAAGGCATCGCTCGAGATTCACGCGGCTGCCGGGCTTCAGAGCGCCAAGCCCGGTGCATCGCAAGGTCTCGGCCGAGATGTCCATCGCAAAGCGACCGGGGCTTTTGGAAATCACGCTCAGGCACGCGCCGTTGACGGTGATCGAATCGCCGATGTTGATTTCGGAAATGGGGAGCGAGGTCCGAACGGAAATTACCGCGCCCTGGTCGGTCGGCTTGAGGCTTTCGACGGTGCCAAGGTCTTCGATGATACCGGTGAACATCACTCCTCCTGGAGCGCTGGTGCGGCGGGGAGAAATTTCCAGAAAAATCATATCTTTTTGACGGATAGCGGCGCAACAACAGCGGACGGCGCGGAACAGAATTAGCGAAACCCGCACTGGGTTTGCAGGGGCCAGCGCCTGCACCTGAGCAAGAAAAAAACGCGGCCGGAGTTTACCTTGAGCCCTTCGGCTACGCTCTTCCTGAGATGGGTGCAGGGGCTGGCCCCTGCTAGGCTGGAGCTATGGGCGTGATAAGAGATCAGTCGGAAAAGATTTTCACCGGCGCGATTACCACCCGCCAGTTCCATCCGCTGCTGCCGACTGGCGAGTACGAGGAAATTGCGGACGGCGTGATGTTCTACCGATGGTTTGCGAACGTCACCGCGGCCAAGACCGGCGAGGGACTGGTGCTGGTGGATACCGGGGGCTACTTCAACCAGGACGCGACGGTGAAACTCGTTCGGCAGTTCTCGCCGGAGCGGGTGAACACGGCGATCTACACGCACGGGCACGTCGATCACGCGTGCGGGATGCCGGCGATAGTTGCGGATGCGCAGAAGAACAAGGTGGCGCGGCCGCGCGTGGTGGGACATCGCGCAGTCGCGGCGCGGTTCGATCGCTACAAGCGCACGGCGGGCTATAACACTGTAGTCAATACCCGGCAGTTCAACCGGCCCGCGCCGTGGCCGACTGAGTATGTATATCCGGATACTTACTTCGATAATCAGTTGAGTGTAGTTGCGGGCGACGACAAGTTTGAATGCCATCATGCGCGCGGCGAAACCGACGATCATTGCTGGGTGTTCATCCCGCAGCGCAAGCTGCTGTGCACCGGAGATTTGATCATCTGGGCGGCGCCCAACGCGGGCAATCCGCAGAAG
>Ga0074044_10000656_pt1 | contig 32513 bp, 29 predicted proteins | sample BogForMeECP23OM1_FD_94443 | JGI IMG/M metagenome (GOLD analysis project Ga0074044, IMG submission 94443) | Bog forest soil microbial communities from Calvert Island, British Columbia, Canada - Bog Forest MetaG ECP23OM1 | ecosystem: Environmental > Terrestrial > Soil > Wetlands ...
GGTGCCATAGAGAGCGCCCGCAGTGCCCCGGACTAAGCCTGCATAGGGATACGCCCCGCCTGGCCCCCATGTGAAGGTGTGCAGCGCCGTGAAGGTCTGCGCTTGCGCCGATTGCGTCGCAACCAGACCTAACACAAGCACGACAGCCGGCGCGGCACTTTCCACTCGAAATCGCATCCTCAAAATCCAGCTCCGATGTTGCACTCTCCTCGTCATGATTGTCCCATCTTGTTGAACGCCAACCATCCTACCCGTCCGTCGCGGCATGTCAATGAAGACTTTCGGCCTAATTTCGTCGGTAGGGAAGTTCGAGGGTGCTCATGCATTTAGCATCCAGCGAGCAGGTCCACAAATAGTTTTGTTTACAACTCGTTAGCCCGTGTGACCGATATCACACCCAGCTGTGCGCTCTGCACTAGCCGCGCCGGGAACTAAGGTCGAGAATCGTAATAGTGATAGCGAAGGAGGAGCAGCAATGATGCTGGCATACAGGCTTCTCCGCCTGGTTGAGACCCACTCTGATGCCTTGGCGGCAGGGCTTCTCGAAAAGACAAAGACTTCCCCCTTACTTCCCGACTACAACAACGTTCCCCCCGAGGACCTGAAGCAGCAGGTCCGCGAGATCTATCGGCACCTGGCCGAGTGGCTGGGCAAGAGCGAATTGGATATCGAAAAGCGGTATCTGGAGGTTGGCGTCAAGCGCGCCAAGCAGGGCGTCCCTCTGAGCCAACTCATCTGGGCGATCATCCTGACCAAGAACAATCTTTGCGACTTCCTGAAGAAAGAAGCGGTGCTGGATCGGCCTGCGGAAATCTCCGGTGAACTCGAAGTAGAAGAATTGTTGGATCAATTTTTTGATCGTGCCATCTATTACGCGGCAGTGGGGTACGAACGCTCCTCCGTGGCAGGGCCAGCGCGGACGGTAAGCGCCGGCAAATAGGGAGGACGAATGTCTTGGGAACTCGACTACAAAAACAAGTTGCAGACCGCAGACGAAGCGCTGCTCTGTGTGCGCTCAGGAATGCGGGTCTACATTCAGCCGGGTTGCGCCGAACCTGAGACTCTGGTCGAGGCGCTGATGCGCCGCGCTCCCTTTGTGGAAGAAGTAGAAATCGTCCACATGATGACCATGGGAGCCGCTCCCTATGTCGCCCGGGAGATGGCCGGACACTTCCGCCATAACGCCATGTTTATCGGCGGCAATGTGCGAGAGGCCATCAACGAAGGCCGCGCCGACTACACTCCCATCTACCTGAGCGAAATTGAAGGCCTCTTCGAGAGCGGCGCCATGCCCATCGATGTGGCCCTGCTTTCTCTCTCTCCTCCCGACTCGCACGGCTTCTGCAGCTTCGGCGTGGGTGTGGACACGTCGCTCACCGCCGCGAAATGTTCCCGCTACGTGGTGGCGCAGATCAACGATCAAATGCCGCGCACCTTCGGAGACAGTTTTATCCATGTCTGCGAGCTTGATGCCATCGTAAATTCCTCTCGCCCTCTGTGCGAGATGAAGCAACCGCAAATCACCGAGATGCATGTGGCCATCGCCCGCAACGTGGCCAGTTTGATTGAGGACGGGGCCGTGATCCAGACCGGCATTGGCGGAATCCCGGATGCGGTGCTGCCGTTTCTCATGGATCGCAAGGATCTCGCGGTTCACAGCGAACTGGTTTCCAACGGCGTGATTCCTCTGATCGAAGCCGGCGTGATCACTGGGGCGCGCAAGAACTTTAAGCCGCGGAAAATTATCCTGGGATTTGCCATTGGCACGAAACCGTTGTTCGATTTCGTGGACAACAATCCCATCTTCGAGTTCCACCCCACCGCCTATACCAACGATCCCGCACTCATTGCCCGCAACGACAACATGGTGGCTATCAACTCCGCCCTGCAGATCGATCTGACCGGCCAGGTGTGCTCTGATTCGATCGGAAGCCAGTTCTATAGCGGCATTGGCGGACAAGTGGATTTCCTGCGCGGCGCTTCGCGCTCCAAAGGCGGCAAGCCGATCATCGCCATTTCCTCTACCGCAAAGGATGGCAAGATCTCGCGCATCGTGCCCATGCTGAGCCCCGGCGCTGGGGTCGTGACTTCGCGCGGTCTCATCCGTTACGTCGTCACCGAATACGGGGTCGCATATCTGCACGGCAAGACCATCCGGCAAAGAGCGCAAGCATTGATCGACATTGCCCATCCCAAATTCCGGGAAGAACTTTATCAGTTTTGCGAGAAAACCAAATGGCTGCAGCGTCCTTTGGCTGCGGAGAAAGCAGCAACGAGGTGAAAGATGGCAGGCCAAGCGCGCGGTAAGGTCACAGTCGATGTCGAGGAATGTAAGGGATGCGGGCTCTGCGTGGAGTCCTGTCCGCCCAAGTGCCTGGAACTGGCGCCCGAGTTGAGCGTCTACGGGGTTCATCCAGCACGCTATACCGGGCACGACTGCACCGGTTGTGGAATCTGCTTTTATTGCTGCCCGGAGCCGGGCGCAATTACCGTCTACCGCATAAAAGCAAAAGGTAAAGCATTTGCGGCGGCGCAAGGAGTGGAATATGCGGCAGCTCTGTAAAGGAAACGTGGCAGTGGTCAAGGGCGCGATCCTCGCCGGATGCCGCGCATACTACGGATATCCAATTACTCCAGCCAGCGAAATCGCCGAGTCCGCCGCGCTCTATTTCCCCCAGGTCGGCGGAACTTTTCTGCAAGCGGAGAGCGAAGTCGCCGCCATCAACATGGTCTACGGCGCAGCGGCTGCCGGCATGCGCGTCATGACGGGATCCTCTGGCCCTGGCCTCAGCCTGATGCAGGAAGGCATGTCCTATTTGGCCGGCGCCGAACTCCCCTGCGTGATCGTGGATGTGATGCGCGGCGGCCCCGGACTGGGTAACATTGCCCCGGAGCAAAGCGATTATTTCGCCATGGTGAAAGGCGGCGGCCACGGCAACTACCGCAATATCGTGCTCGCCCCCGCATCAGTGCAGGAGATGGCCGAGCTCACCATGCTCGCATTCGATCTCGCCGACAAATACCGCAATCCCGCGGTCGTGCTGGCCGACGGCTTCATCGGACAAATGATGGAACCACTCGACCTCGAATATCGCGAGATTCAGCTGCCCGAAAAAATCTGGGCGGTCAAGGGAACCCCCGAGACGCGCGCCAATGTGGTCACTTCCATTTATCTGGAAACCGATGAATTGGAAGAACACCAGCGTCAAATGGAAGCCAAGTACATCCGCGCGCAGGAAGCCGAGCCGCGCTGGGAACTCTGCCACACCGACGACGCCGAGGTGCTGCTAGTTGGCTACGGCATCGTGTCCCGAGTATTGCTCTCCACGGTCGAAGCATTGCGCAAGCAAGGCGTGAAAGCAGGCCTGTTCCGGCCCATCACTCTGTGGCCCTATCCCTCGAAGGCGCTGGCGAAAGCCGCAGCCAACGTACAAAAAGTTCTGGTCGTCGAATTAAGCAACGGCCAAATGCTCGAGGACGTGCGCCTCACACTGAACGGCAGAGTACCGGTCGAGTTCTACGGCCGCGTAGGAGGCAACGTCCCCTCGGTCGCCGAACTGCAGCAACAGGTATTGGAGCGCATGCCCGTAGCGGTGTGAGATGGGAACTGCTGTCGCAAACGGTTTGAAAGAGCGCATTGAGAAGACGGCGCCTTGAAAGGGCGCGGCTTCAGCCGCGCCGCTAGCGGTCAACCAGAAGTCGGGCTTTAGCCCCTGAGGCTGAGTGACCGGATACGGACAATCCGGCAAAGATCTGGTCCGAAAAGGACAACGAAAATGGCAATCGAAAGCGTGATCAGCACGGTGGATCCTGAAGTTAAATCCGAAGTCAACAACAACGGATACGAAACAGTCCACTCCAAATCGCCGCTGTTCTTTGATCTGTACGAGCGCAAGTCGGAGCTGAAACATCAGACCCACTACTGTCCCGGTTGCGGACACGGCGTAGCCCACAAGCTGATTGCCGAAGCCTTGCAGGAACTCGGACTGCAGGACAAGACTATCTTCGTGAGTCCGGTGGGCTGCTCAGTATTCGCCTACTACTATTTCGACGTAGGCAACGTGCAGGTCGCGCACGGCCGCGCCCCCGCTTCGGCCACCGGAATCAAACGATCCTGCCCCGATAAAATCGTAATTTCCTATCAGGGAGACGGCGACCTCGCCGCCATCGGCACCGCTGAAATCGTGCACGCCGCCAACCGCGGCGAAAAGATCACCGTCTTTTTCGTGAACAACGGCATCTACGGCATGACTGGCGGGCAGATGGCGCCAACCACCCTGGTCGGGATGAAGAGTACGACTTCTCCCTGGGGTCGGCGGCCAGCGAATGAAGGCTTCCCGCTGCACATGGCGGAACTTCTGGCGACGCTCGAAGCGCCGGCATACATTGAGCGCGTCGCCCTTTCGGATAACAAGAACATTATGAAAGCGCGCCGGGCGATCCGCAAAGCGCTCGAGATCCAGCGCGATGGCGCGGGCTTTTCGTTTGTAGAAATCTTGTCGCCCTGCCCGACCATTTGGAGCAAGGACCCGGTGGAAGCGCGGCGCTGGGTTCTCGACAAGATGATCCCAACCTTTCCGCTGAATGTGTTCCGCGACCGCCGTCCGGAAATTCCTGCCGGCAATGAGCCGCCGCAACGACCGGTAGCCGACGTCCTTGAGATTACTTCGAAAGCGAAAAGTCACGACGCTTCCCCATCGAAACACGCCCATCACTTCAAAGACGTCAAAATTAAAATCGCGGGCTTCGGGGGACAGGGAGTGCTGCTCTTGGGGCAACTCCTGATCGAAATGGGCATGCGCGAAGAACTCGAAGTGAGCTGGCTGCCATCGTATGGCCCGGAGATGCGTTCGGGCAGCGCGCATTGCCATGTATGCCTGTCGAAAGAACGGATCGGCTCGCCCCTGGTCTCGCACGCTGATGTGCTCGTGGCCATGAATGAATTCTCGCTGCGCAAGTTTGCCCACGAGGTCGCGAGCGGCGGACTCATCCTCTACAACGGCGCCAGTGTCCCCGCCGACTTTGCCGCGCCGGGAGTCCAGGTCGTCGCGATTCCAGCGGCGGAAATCGCCGACAAACTCGGTTCAACCAAGGTAGCCAACATAGTACTTATGGGCGCATTGCTAGAAGAGACCGAGTGTCTGGCTTCCGGAACTGCCTTGAGCGTGCTTGAAGATAAAGTGAAGAACCTCGATTTGCTGGAGATTGACCGCAAAGCGCTCACTGCGGGCCGCCTGTTTATCGACGACCAGGCGCACGTGGGCGCAGTAAGCCAGCCCGACGGCTTCGCTTAGCGTGCACCAGTTCTCGACCCGGCAGGCGATGCCCACATTCCATGCTCATCGAGCTGCGGATCGGATTACTTTTTCGCGAACGAGCGAACGTAGTTTACAAGATTCCAGAGGTCCTCTGACTTCGCACGATCCCCCTCTTGGGGCATCTCCCCCTTGCCCTTCTGGATAATGTAGAACCACTCCCCGTCGGTGCGGCCCTTCTGAACCGCAGGATCGGTGAAGTCTGGGATTCCCTTCATGTCTGTCATATCGCCCTTGCCATCGCCATCTTTTCCATGACACACGGCACAATCGTAGCCATAGATCTTCTTGCCCCTGGCGAGCGACTCCGGGCTCGGCTTGACGGGATTGCGTTGATTGGCTGCTTCGGGAGGGATATTATAGGCGGGGGGTTGTGTTTTGGGCGATGTTTGGGCTTGCAAGTTACACACAGCGAACTGCAAAGACAGGAATGCGGAGACGAGGGCGAAATTTTTGAGCACGACCACCTCCCGATCTGGAATATGGCCAAGATGTGACCTCCATCTTACCGCAGTCTGGCGCTCGATCTGGCGTAACCAGGTTGGGTCCTAATCAGAACTTGCGTTTTGCCGATCTAATCATCAGGACGGTAGTTTGCCCACACCTAAATTGGTTAGCGCTCCGGAGCCGGTGGAAGCGAGTCTCAAGTGCGCATGCTCTTGCGAGGAGTACGCGCGCGAGGCGAGGCTCATCCAGTCCTCACTGTTGCCTACAAAAGGGCTGTGCCACGAGTCCGCCGAGATCGCATTCCGCTTTATACCCTTTTCCGAGGTCGGCGGAGACTTTGCCGACTTCTTCGTCTTGCCAGACGGAATCATTGGCATCTACCTGGGGGACGTGGTCGGCAAGGGACTGCCGGCGGCCATGTACAGTGCACTGGTGATGGGTATTCTCCGCGGCATTCACAAGTGCGGGACGGATACCGCGCGCGTTCTTGCCCTCTTGAACGCGCGCCTGGTGCAGCGCCCCATCCCTGGACGCTTCTGCTCCACGTTGTACGCACTTTTCAACCCGGCCACCGGGGAACTCATCTTTTCCAATGCCGGGATGCCGCTGCCCCTGCTCGCCTCGCAGACCCAGTGTCGCGAGCTCGGTGGGGGTGGGCTACCCTCGGCAATGTTTCCAGGCGCCACTTACGAACGGCACGTCGTGCAACTCGCCCCCGGAGACTGCGTTCTACTGGCGACCGACGGCATGCATGAATTGCGTAACCGGCAGGAGGTCGACTTCTGCACCGCAGAAATGAAAGACGTTTGGGCGCCGTGCTGCGGCAAATCGGCCACCGAATCGGTGGCCGTTGTTTTCGATCGCTTGCTGGCCTTCTCCGAAGGCCGTCCGCCGCACGATGATATTACTGCCGTCGTGCTGAAAGTGTTGCCGTAGAAGAGGTGGCCCACCCATTTCAAGCGCAACTCTGAATCCACACATAGTCACCTTCGGTAGCGTGTTTAGATTGACCGGTGTCTCGTAATCGGATAACATAGTACAACATATATTATCTGCAAGATAATATTTGGTCTTTGACATGACTGGGCGGTTTGATGGAGGACGGGCGTCTCGCCCGTCTAGCCGGGCGGAGACGCCCGGCCTCCATAAAGCAGAAAAGCGGCGTCCCAAAACGGAAAGCGGCCCGCAAGAGATTAGTCGTAACTCCCATGTTCTCTAGATTTTGCGCGTAACTCCTGTAAACTCAAAGATTTAGCGCATAGTGGTAAAATAAATCGTCTGTTTTCTATATTTTGCACCCGACAAGGGGGAGGGGGGATACCCCAGTACAAGAAAGCAAGCTGGGTTCCAAGGTGGGACTTCTGCTGCCGCCACCGCCGGAAATTAACAGCCACGAGTTGCCTAGCAAGCTATCGTGCCAGAATCAATGCAGCGCCAAGGGCTGCAGCTTTATGGTCCTTTGTCCAAGGTGGGCCGATAGAACTTCCCAGGCTGGAGATCGTGCGCTGCACCCGGCTGGCCGCATTCCCGAATGCCGTCTTCGCTTGCTCCTCGAGGTCTCGCTCGCGAATTGCCGTGACCGGAATCTTCAAACCTTCACAAGCTTGGCTAATGGCATGGCGAAAGAAATCGCCTTCGGCCGTATGAATCAGAGGGTGCGAGACGAGAACCTTCGCAAGCAGTGGCAGAGGGCGACCTGCGGCCAAGAGGATGGCAGAACCGATGACCCGACAGTGGTGACCGTCCAATTCTCGGATCGCCTCTGCGACTGCGGCGAGGGCCAAGCGCTCGGAGACGGCCGCACAGTTGGCAAGGTATCGCTCCGCCTCGGGGAGTCCGAGGCTGGCAGCATGGTGATATGGCTGCTTGGCGCCAGGGATTGTCGGATCGGTGGTGACAATTCGGCTCCGATACATCACCTCCACGGAGTGGGCATCTCCGGAAACGGCCACCAGCACTCCCCAACCGGAATGCATTCTAACCCCAAGGGCTACACGCTTCATGTTTAAAGTTTCCCGGGAACGTGCCGGGCAAGTTTACCAACTCATTCGCGTCCTGAAAAATCGGCCACGCCCTGCGAGAGAGCACGAGCGAGGACGCTCGCGCCCACACGAGAAACGGCGGTTCCTAGCTGCGGTTACCTCGGTCACAACCACATGTCTCATGCATCACAGTAAGTGCACACACTTCGAGCCTACACTGGCATTGAGGAGAATCCTGCCATGTCGACTGCCTGGACCGCCCGTTACGCGCTGCGCACTAAGGGCATTACCAGTTCTGCAATTCGCGAGTTGTTGAAGATCACCCAGAGACCCGGAATGATCTCCTTTGCCGGCGGGCTGCCAGCGCCCGATGTGTTCCCCGTCCAACGCTTCGAGGAAGCCTGTCACAAGGTGCTTACGCAACAGGCAGCTTCAGCGTTGCAGTACGGGACAACCGAGGGTTACGAACCGCTGCGGGAGTTGATTGCGAACAACATGGCGCGCTACGGGATCAAGGCGAAAGTGGAGAATGTGTTGATCACATCGGGCTCGCAGCAGGCTCTGGACTTGATTGGCAAGCTGTTTATCAATCGTGGAGACCGCGTGCTGGTGGAAGCGCCGACTTATCTGGGCGCGCTGCAGGCTTTTAATATATATGGCGCGGAATATCTGTCAGTACCGATCGACGAGGACGGCCTTCGCACCGACCTGTTGGAAACGCTTCTGCGTTCAGGCCCCAAGTTCATGTACGTGCTGCCAAACTTCCAGAACCCGGCAGGAACCACATTGTCAGAGGGGCGTCGCCACGAACTGGTGCTGCTGGCGGACAAGTACGGCATTCCGATTGTCGAAGACGATCCCTACGGCCAGTTGCGTTATGAAGGCGAGCATCTCCCGTCGCTGGTCGTGCTCGACCGCGAGAACTTGCGCCGCGACGACGGATATTCTATTGGCAACGTTATTTACCTCAGCACATTCTCGAAGACGCTGGCTCCCGGGCTTCGTTTGGGATGGATTGTTGCTCCGCCTGACGTCATCGGCAAGCTGGCGCAACTCAAGCAGGGCGCGGACCTGCATACTTCGACTTTCACTCAGTTCGTGGCCTACGAAGTCGCGCGCGACGGATTCCTCGACAAACACGTGAAGCTGATTCGCCAGGTTTATCGCGAACGCCGCGACGTCATGCTGCAGGCTCTGAAAGAGTTCTTCCCCTCGACGGTGACCTGGACTCATCCCCAGGGTGGCCTATTCTTATGGGTGACTCTGCCTGCAGGACTGGACATCCAAGCGGTCTTCAAGTCAGCAGTCGAGCAGAATGTGGCATTCGTGCCGGGCGATTCCTTCTATGCCAACGATGGCCGCGAAAGCCGCCGCCACATGCGATTGAACTTTTCCAACGCCGCTCCGGAGCAAATACGAGAGGGTATACGACGATTGGCCGCCGCCGTGAAAAGCCATTTGGCGGCACCGGCGTTCCTGCCGGAACTTCCGGTCGGGGTGTAGAAGCTGTCAGCTATCGGCCTTGGATCAGTAGAATGCCGGCCGTCAAATGTTCGCGAGCGGCTCGTTACGACGATGCCAAGAACGCGGCGCCTCAGCGGAACTATTTTTTCTGCGCATTCAGCTTGTCGAGAGTGCGCTTCAACTCTTCAAGTTTCTGTCCGGCCTCGCCCAGCTTACCTTCGGCCGTCAGGCGCTGATAGTCGGCAAGGTCCTTGGCGGCTTCCGCGATCAGTGCGTTGAGATCCGCTGCGGACTGGGGCAACGCGGCTGACCCAGATGCGCGAGCCGGTTGGGTCGAGGCTGCGCTCGTCGACGGGGCGGTAGTTGATGGGGCAGTCAGGGACGAAACCGCTCCACCAAATAGCGACGCAAGTGCCGACTCGAAGGTGGGCCCGTACGCCAGTCGATCCTGCAGGGCGAGCACGACCAGGCGCAACTCGGGCATGGGGCTGCGCTCGGCCTGCAGGTAAATCGGCTCCGCATACAATAGGGCGCGTCCGATCGGAATCACCAGCAGGGCGCCGCGGCGCACGTGCGAGCCTTGCTGATTCCATAGCGTCAGTTGTCCGGAAAGCTGCGCGTTCTGATCGATGCGCGCTTCGATCTGCAGCGGTCCGTCGACCAGTTTGGTTTTGGGGAAGTTGTACACGACCGACGTACCGTATTGTGCCCCGTCACTGCGCCCTGCAATCCAGCCAATCAGATTATTCCGGTTGGCTGGCGTGAATGGCTGAATTTCTACGAACTCCACTCCGGTTTCGCCCGGCAGCTTCATCAATACAAAGTTCGGCTGCATCACCTGTGTTCTTTGCTCGCCTCCTTCGCTCATGCCGACTTCAGTGGCCACCGTCCACAGATCTTCACGGTTATAGAACGCTTCCGGATCGGTCATGTGATACAGACCGTAAACATCCGCCTGCAGTTTGAGCAGCAACTCGGGATAGCGCACATGCTTGCGCAGCCCAGGCGGCATCATGGCCGCATCCTTGAATAGGCTCGGAAATATGCGGCGATAGGCTGCGATGATCGGGTCTTCCTTATCAAATACGTAAAACGTGGTCGTACCATCGTAGGCGTCGATGACCACCTTAACGCTATTCCGCATGTAGTTGATGGCGCTGTTGTCGAGCCGGTAATGGGTCGAATACGGATAGCTGTCTGAGACCGTGAATGCATCCATCATCCACGACAGCCGGCCATCGTCGCTGAGCACGATGTACGGGTCGGGATCGTAGGTGAGGAATGGCGCTAACGTCGATACCCGGTCACGCAGGTTCCGCCGCATCAGCAGCCGGCTATCCCTGGTCACGTCATCACTGAATGGCAGCTTTGCCAGGTCGCCGCGGTCGAGCGCGATGATGATACGGCGCAGGAAACCGCCGAGCAGGATGCCGCCATTGCCCTCGTAAGACGTGAGGTTGTTGCTCTCGCCCTGCGGGTAGTTGAATTCCTTCTGCCGCGTCTTCACGTAAACGTCGGTATTGGTCAACTCGCCGAAATAGACCTCGGGGCGGGTCACGTTTAGACTATGCACCGTGCTCTGGACTGGCATATTGCTGAGAATCAGGGTAGGCAACCCTTCCGGCGTGAACCCATTGACTGGGTTCATGGTGATCCCATAGCCGTGGGTGTAGATCAGCTTTTCGTTAATCCAGTTGCGGCTGCTCTCCGGGAGTTTCTCGACGTTCAGTTCGCGCGTGGCGAGCATCACTTCGCGGGTCGTGCCCTCGATTTCATAGCGGTCGATGTCGATGTCGGGAAAGTCGTAGTAGGTGCGGATTTCCTGAATCTGCCGCAGCGTGTCCTGGAGCGCGCGCCAGTCCCACAGCCGGATGTTCTGTAGCGTAGGCTGATTGTTCGCCGGGTCGGCTGCCTCGACGGTCGTTTCAGCAGGGAACTCGCGCTGCACGACCCGATCCAATCCGTAGGCCTGTCGTGTCAGGTCGGTGTTGTAGACGATGTAGGGCTTCTCGCGAACCAGTTCGTTCGGTTTGACGATAAAACTGCTGACGTACCAGCCGACGATCTGAACCCCGAAATAACATACAACTGCGGGAATGACTGCGGCGATCAGCCAGCGCCCGCGTTGCATCGAGATGGCATTAACGGCTGCAATCACAGCGCCGAGAACGAGCGCCGCGCATACGATGAGCATGCCCGTGAGCGTGACGTGCGCGTCGGTGTAGGTCACGCCCCCAAAGATCGTATGATCATCGAACAGGCGCTCGAAGCGGCTGAGATAGGCAAGCGCGGCGAGAATCAGCAGCAGAAACGCAAATGTGAGCGAGAATCCGCGCCAAGGCAATGTGACGAAGCTGCGACGCGCGAGCACACTGGTTCCACCGGTGACGAGGATGAAGAAAACGGCAAGCGCACAGGTGACCACGGCTAAGGTAAGCAGCCAGCCGGCGATAAGTTGGAATGCGGGCAAGGCGAACAGAAAGAAGTTCAGGGGCTTGCCAAAAATCGGGTCGACGACGGCACCGGTAGCGCGGGGCGCGTACCAAAAGAGCGCGAGCGTCGGCCACTCCGCGATCATGCCCGCGCCGGTGGCAACGGCGATGATGAGCGAGACGACGAGCGCGATGAGTCGCAAGACGGGTTCAACCGGCAGCTTCACCGGCTGCCGGCCGATGAAAATCGTGTGACCGCTCGGCAAGTCGGGAAGATGCGCGCGCTTCAGCGCCAGGAACGATCCGTAAAGAATGAGAAATGTGGCCGCCGCAAAAGCTGCGAAGATTCCCCACTGCAGGACCAGCGTTTTCCAGAACACATCTCCGTAGCCCAGCGATGAGAACCAGAGTGCGTCTACGTAATAGGACAACGCGGTCCGGCTGCCGAAGAGGATGATGGCGAGGAAGACGAGAATGAGAAGGAAGCGGCGGCGAGACCGTGGTGGACCGGTCCGGGGCCAATCGATGGACTCAGGCATGGCTCTGTTCAGCTTTCATTAGTTTTATCAGGTACCCGCATAATACTCCCTCCGCCTCCGGAGGTTTCCCACAATGTGCCCGAATGAGGAATGGGGGATGGCAATCAAGCAGCGTGTTGTTGCAAGTGCGTCAGAAATGCCCGGTGGGCGCGGCTGCGGAAATGCTGCTTGAGTTGAACGATTCCGTGTATCTCCACTCTGCGGCCTGAGCCTGACGCCAGGAGCCTGAAGCCTGAAGCCTATTTCAACCCCTCCACCAGATAGAGATCGGAGAGCAGGCGGCGGTAGCCGTAGGCGTAGGCGGTACCGTCGGGCGCGGGAAGAATTGGGCCAACATATTCCACGCCTGCAGGATCGGGAGGCATGAGTTGCTTCCACAGGGTTCGACTGCCGGTGGCTATATCCAAGCGATAAATCTTGGCGGGCAGTTCACCGCCGCGATAGATGTACAACGAGCGGCCATCGGCACTCCAGGCGTCGGGGGCTTCTCCTGGCAGAAGGCCGGGAATCGGCTTAGGCTCGCCTGACGCAACAGGAAACAGATAACCCTTTTCGTCGGGACCTACGGCGGCGACGACTGCGCCATCCGGTGACAAGGCAAACGAGAGCCCGTTGGTTCCTTCGGGGCTGATAGCTGCGATTTTGTTAGTCGCGATGTCCTGAACGTAAAGCCGGACACCATGATTGGGTTCGGTTCCAGAAAAGAGGATCCGGGTTCCGTCGGGAAACCAGTGGGCCGCGCTGTGAATGATTCCGTGACCGTCCAACTGCTTCGGTTCTCCCGGTCCGGTGGGCAGAAGGAAGAGGTCGGTTTGGTTGTCGCCCCGGCTGGAGAGGGCCCACTTACCATCCGGAGACAAGGCCAGAGATTGCCCGTCTCCTAGTCGAACTGCGGGCGAGCCATCGGTCTTGCGAAGGTACACCGCGTAACTCGGTCCACCCGCTTCTCCTTCCTCACGGAATAGAAGGGTTTTGCCGTCAGCAGAAAGAGTCACGGGATAAGACCAATCCAGCCAGGTGAAGTCGCGTTCCGCCGCATCTCCAGCGGTGCGAACAATCAGGCCGCGCCTCCAATAATCTCGGGCAAGCAAGACTCGACCATCGGGCAGGACGTCCTGGAGCGTGAGGTCGGCAGGCACTCGGGCAACCAGGCGTTTCTTTCCTGACAAGCTGACCGAGTAGAGCGCGCGATCGATTCCCAGTTGGGTTGCGGTAAACCAGATCTCGTCTCCCTCAGGCGACCATGCGAGGCCAATGGCGCCGCCTTCGTAAGGATCGGCCAGAATCCGCTTCTTCCCAGTGACATCCACCATCGAGACTCCAGCGATCGAGTCACCCTGGATGGGATGATCCAGAAAAGCGATCATGTCGCCGTGGCGAGAGATGCGGGGGTGGCTGATCCAGCCCCCAGTCTCGTAGAGCACTTTGCCTACGGGATACTCGAGACGATTCCGTCCCGCGACGTCGCGGACCACGGCAAGTTGGGTGCCGTCCGGCGACCAGTCGGCCCACTGCACGTTCTCCAGCACTTCACGGGGAGCACCGCCGACCAGGGGCATGCGCGCCAGGGTTCCAGTGTGGACCTGCGACGTGGTCTGCTGGCTGCCCAGCAATAAAGCCATTTCCCCAGTGGATGAGATACCTAGAATCTCGGCGCCGGGAACTCCGATCGGGCGGGACTCAGGCGTGCCAAAGCGCGTGGTGAAGACCTCGACGGGCGCGCCTTCCCACGCGGCGCTGTAAACGACGGTTTGTCCGTCGGGCGCAAACCTCGCCATGCGGATCGTGCCTCGGCGATAGGTCAGGAGATGATACGCAGCGGAGTTTATCGGTCCGGGCCGCCGAATCAGGAAGAACGCCATGACCATTACCGCAAGCAGCGCTATACCGGCCAATGCCAGCGCGCGATGGTAGCGGCTCGCAGGAACCACGCTTCCAACCGGTGAAGGGGCAAGTTTCGCGGGAACGGATGTAATCTGCTTCGCACCAGTTTCGACTTCAGCCACAGAAGTGGATATACGCGACGAATCCAATCCACGTTTGAGACGCTTCAGATCGCCGCGAATCTCAGCGGCACTTTGATAGCGCAGTTCAACGTCCTTTTCCAAAGCCTTGCTGATGATGCGCTCAAGTTCCGCCGGCAGATCGGGATTCAGTCGAATGGGGGCGGTAGGGGAACGGTTGAGAATGGCTTCCGTAATGACGCCCGACGTGTCTCCGCGAAAGGGCAGAACTCCCGTAGCCATTTCATAAAGCACCACGCCGAAGGAAAACAGATCGGTGCCGGCGCCGAGTTCTTTGCCTCGCACTTGCTCGGGCGACATGTATGCCAGGGTTCCCAGCGCCGTCCCGGGGCTGGTCAGATGGAGTCCTGCCACATCGCCCATGGTTTGGGAATCGCCACTTACGGATTTTCCCGCGTCGGTGATTTTGGCCAGTCCGAAGTCCAGGATCTTGGCGTGTCCGCGCTTGGAGACGAAAATGTTCGCCGGCTTGATGTCGCGGTGGACAATCCCTTTGGCATGCGCCGCATCGAGCGCATCCGTGACTTCGATAGCGACCGCCAGCAAGCGCTCGATTTCCAGCGGGCGGCCGTTGATGAGATGCTTGAGCGTGGCCCCGTCGAGATACTCCATCGCGATGAAGGACTTGCCTTCATGCTTTCCGATCTCGTAAATGGTGCAGATGTTGGGGTGATTGAGTGCCGAGGCCGCTCGCGCTTCGCGTCGAAAGCGTTCCAGGGTTTGTTCGTCGTGAGCGACTTCCTCAGGCAGAAATTTCAGGGCCACGAAACGCCCGAGCTCGGTATCTTCCGCCCGGAAGACGACTCCCATGCCGCCACCGCCGAGCTTGTCCAGGATGCGGTAGTGCGAAATAGTCTGGCCGATCATTGATTAGCCGATCACTGATTAGGGGACAAATCGAAGAATAAGCATAGTAGAAGGAAGGTGTAGAACAGTCAAAGCTTTTGAACGGGGGTGGCCCCAAGCTGCCCGGGTAAAGACGGGCAGGGTTCGGATTTCAACCGACGTGTTGGCCTACGTTGGTTGATTTTTTGCTGATGCCTGTCTGCTCATATAACCGGTTTTCGCTACGGCTTAGAAACCAGAGCAATAAAAGCACCGCAAATAACGCCAACAGAAAAAAGAGAATGCCACCGTGCCGGTGCAGGTTTCCGTGCAGAAATCCTGGATCGACACGGGTTCCGAGCATGGAGATAGTGAAGATTCGCAGGCCATTCTTGGCAATCGAAAGAGGAATAGCAGCCAGGACCACGGCGGTTTTCCGCCAAAAGGACCGCAGAAACAGATGGGCCAGCACCATGGTAGTGACAATCAACATGAGGCTGGATCGCAAACTGCTGCACTCCTGCGCGACCTCGAGGGTCAACCCTGGTATCGATAGGATGACCCCATTTTGCGTAACCGGAATCCCCAGCGCTGAAAACAGCATACTGGCGGAAGTTGCGGACCATTGCTGCCAAAAAGCCACAATCTTGTCTAAGACTGGCGCGGGAATTGGAACCAGCCAAAATAGAAAACCGAGAGGAAACAGAAAATGGCGGGCGATGCGGGCGCCAAAACATAAAACGAAGGATCCGATCCACCAGATCACCAGCGCAGCCATGCTGACAGAAAGCTGGATATCGCTTTGCGAGCTCATCATCCGGCGGGAATATACACCGATCAGAATCGCAATAACCAACAGAGCTGAACCCAGCCCAATGGCTGGCCTGAATACAGGCTTCAACGTCGCCCATTCTGTGAAGATCAAAGCTGCGCTAATGGGCACGATCAAGAGCAAGTGGGTATATTCATCGGTACGCAGCGCTAGCGCGAACGTTCTCAATAGCGGTTGCCAGCCGATCACGAGCGAGATTGCGCACAGAAGGGCAAACTGTCGGGCTGGCGATAGGCTGATCATCGCGTTTGCGGCCGCCGTGGAGAGAAAACCATTAGCACATTCCGCCGAGGGCTGCTGGTGTACCAGTTGGGCCTGAAAACCAACCGGCGTCAAGGAATCGAAGCAGATCGACTGCAAATGTTTTCATGTGACCCAGATCACAGACCGCAGAGACACAAAAGTGGATACTTGTCGACGAACAGGCGACAAAAATGTTTCAGCTCCCCCACCTTCTGTATACGCTGGCCGCGGTTTACTGCGTCGTCGGAGCGGTAGCCGTTCGCCGCGCTTTCAGGCCGAATTGCCGCGTTTGCCTGCATCGTCATTCTTGTCCAAATCGCGAAGGCACGCATCCCTCCGAGGCGGTGAAGTCAACCTGCCTGGGCGAATGATAGCTCTCGCCTGCCGCACAGGACCTCAGCAATTCGTTTTGCCGCGTGCCCATCCCATAAGGGTGGTAGCGTGCCCTTCTTGCCCTTTCCCTCGAGAATCTTCCATAGCTCGGAACTAAGGCGTCCCGGCTCCCGCCCGATCAAGATGTTTGTCCCCATATTAACCGTCACCGGACGTTCCGTAGTACTGCGCAAACTGAGGCAAGGCACTCCCAGGTAAGTTGTTTCTTCCTGAATGCCTCCCGAGTCGGTAACGACTACCACAGCATGCCGCTGCAGCGAGAGGAACTCGATGTAAGGCAACGGTTCCAGCAGGCAAAGATTCTTGGTGTCGATACCGAACTGCTGGATCCGTTGGCGGGTGCGTGGATGCACGGGAAAGACCACTTCCAACTGCTCGTTCACTTCAAGAAGCGACTTCAGAATGCTCTGCAACGTCGCGCTGTCGTCGACATTAGATGGGCGATGAAGGGTGACCAGAGCATAGTGGTCGGGCCGACCGTTTTTCGAACATTGCATCGCAGCCGGAAGAAGCCGGACAAGAGAATCGATCATCACATTTCCAACCCGATAGATTCTTTCAGGGGAAATGCCCTCTCGCTGAAGGTTGACATCCCCATCTTCGGAAGGAGTAAACAGAATATCGGCGAGGCGGTCCGTGACCATGCGGTTGATCTCTTCCGGCATGGTGCGATCGAAAGAACGCAGTCCAGCCTCGACGTGGGCAACCGGAATAAGCAACTTCGAACACACCAAAGCGGCAGCCACGGTGGAATTTACGTCTCCATAGACGACCACCACGTCTGGCTTTCGCTGCAGAACCACCGGTTCAAGCCGAGTCATTACTTCCGCAGTCTGCCGGGCATGGCTGCCGGAGCCCACTTCGAGATTCATATCCGGGGCCGGTATCTCGAGCTGCGAAAAGAAAACGTCTGAAAGGTTTTTGTCGTAGTGCTGACCGGTATGGACCAGGGTCTGCCGGGTTTCGGGCCACTTCTTGAGAGCACACATGACAGGCGCCGCTTTCATGAAGTTTGGCCTTGTTCCTACGACATGGAGAATGTGCATGGCTTGTCCGACCATGGTAACCCACAGCTTGACTTGTCGCCCCGCCACAGTGTTGTCAAGTTAGTTTATGACCTTGGTTTCAGGCTTATACGAAACTCGCCAGATCAGTTTTCCACCATCATCGGAGATCAACAGCGAGCCGTCCGCTTCTACTGCCACGCCCACCATTCGCCCATACACGGTCTTTCCTGCAGGATCAGGCACAAATCCGGAGAAGAAAGGCGTTGGTTCACCCGTGGGGACGCCGTTGCGGAACGGAACAAAGACGACCTGATACCCGCTCCGGACGCGCCGGTTCCATGATCCATGCTCAGCAATAAAGGCACCGTGCCAGTAGTAGGAGGGAAACTGTTTTCCTTCGTAAAATGCAAACTGCAGCGGCGCGACGTGTGGCCCCAGCAGTAAGTCCGGGATCAGCGCCTTAGCAACCAGGTCGGGTCGAGCGGCCACCCGATTGTCCACATGGCTGCCGAGATAAGAGTAGGGATAACCATAGAAGCCGCCTTCGACCACGTGGGTGAAGAAGTCAGACGGTACGTCATCGCCCAGATCGTCGCGCTCATTTACAGTCGCCCACAGATCGCGGGACTCAGGATTGACTGCGATCCCGACGGCATTTCGCAATCCGCTGGCATAGATTTTCATGTTTGTCCCATCAGGATCAGCCACCAGGATCGTGGCTCGTCGAGGGTCGGACTCAATTGAGATGTTGTCGCTCGATCCTACCGAGACAAACAGCTTGAGGCCGTCCGTGCTAAAGCCCAGCGACCGTGTCCAATGCTGGTTGTAGCCCATTCCCGGGAGGCTAAGTATGTTCTCCGCGTTACTCAGACGCTTCGACGTCCTGGGATCATAACGAAAACGCTCGACCCCATTTGTGCTGGCGACGTAAACGTAGTCGCCATGAAAGACGATTCCAAAAGGCAGGTTCAAATGGTCAGCAAAGATCTCGCGGGATTGCGCGCTTGCTTGCCCCAGCGGATCGTGCAGCACAACTACTTCTCCGAGTGCAGAGTCAGCCACAAACACATCGCCGTTGGGAGCGACAGCCAGCCACCGCGGGACGGAGAATCCCCTGGCAAATACTGAAACCGTAAATCCTGGGGGAACCACAGGATGAAAATCTGCTGGTGGCGAGACTACCAAGGGCCAGTTGTTGGTGCGGAACAGTCTCGCCTGAAGGAGCGCCCTCCAGCCGCGAACGTTCAGCAGCAAAATCACGGCCAACGCCGCGGCTAAGATAAGCCCCAGGGCCATGAAGCTGCGCTTCAACGCTTGACGAGAACGGAGAGCGCATCCGGCAGGGTTGATCAACGGTGTCCCTATTGCCCATCCCGACGGTTTCGCCGAGCGCGCTCGCCGTAACGATTGCGCCTCGTTCGGCCTGCGCCGGACGTAGCACGTTCGCACGATCCAGGAAGAGCTTCTTTCATCGCCGCGGCAGGAAGTGTAGGAAGAGGACTCTGCAAACCCGAAGTTACAAGCTGAAAGATGAGTTAGTTATTCTCCACGGCTCGATAAGGCCACCACGGTGTCCATATGATCCCTCACCCCATTTTCCAACACCTTAATCGTGAAATTCACCGTGATCTTAGCTTGCGTCTCGACCGGTTGGCCATTCTGCAAATAGGGTTTGAATTGCCATTGCCGCGCCGCTTCGCGAGCCGCCGAAGCCAGGATGGCGGGACCGCTGAGCACGCGTAAATCTTGGATGAAGCCGTCGGGGCCGATGAATGCCTGTAGCAGCACCGAACCCTGTACTTTCATTTGCCGGCCCAGCGAAGGATACGCCGGTTCCGCTAGCCGCGCCGGAGCCTTAGCCAGGGCCATCTGTACACGCTCTGCCGCAACTGTGGCCGGACCCTGGTTAGATGCGGTTGAGTCCACCGCCCCAAGCCTCGAGCCCAGCGGCAGCTCAACCTTTTCCGGGTTGTCGCCCAGGTGGACCGTACCATGTGTGGCGCCAGCCACTACTTCGACTTCCAGCGGCGGAATCACGCTACGGGTGGCTGCGATGACGGGACGCTCTGCGATTGCCGGCGCAGCTAAACTCTTGGCATGTTTGGTCGTTTTGGGAGCCGCAGCAACCGGGGCAGCAGGGGCAGCAGGGGCAGCCGGTGCAGCCGGTACTTGCGCTACAGCGCTTGGATTCCATTCCGGCGTGGTTTCGTCCGCGACGGAGGTTTCGGCCTGGCCAAACCAGAATTCACGGTCGTTTACTACAACAACGGCAAGAGCCACTAACAGGAGAACTAGCGCGAGGAACATCCGTCCGCGACCATTTTCGTAAGCTGCGCCAACCCAGCTGGTGGCTGCTTCCCGTTTTGGCGTCTGCTCTCGCATCTCCAGACTTTCTTTGCCCCGCGAAACAATTGCTATTTCAGTGCACTACTAAGATGATGCCTTTCACCGCCTAAGACAATGGCCACAATGGGCCGATGCCATGGCACAACCGGGCCATAGGACGTAAGAACACTTTTATTCGATAAGAGGAGCAGTTTTGTCGGGAAATACCTGCGGCTAGGCTTGCTGAAAGGTGGATCTCTTTGTGGCAACAGTTTAGCTGCCTAGTTCCGCAGAGGCCCTTCCAATCTTTGTCAGGATTAATGCAGGGTGCGGCACGAGATCGAGGCCAACGCACTTTTCAACACCTTGGTGGAAAACATTGTGGAAAAGGGGGGAAGTATCTTTCTAACTAGCTCAGCGAGAGATGCTTCTACACCTTGCACTGAGTTGGTTGCTGATAACTTAGTGGTAAGTTGAAGAATTGCAGAAATCTGCGGAGAGCTTTTTGAAGATCAGACTCGACAAACTGCTGCTGGAACGCGGACTCACCAGCTCGCGCGAGCGCGCCCAAGCGTTGATCCTGGCGGGCAAAGTTCTGGTCGCCGGACAAAAAATAGAAAAAGCCGGCGCGGGCGTGGACGCAAAAGCAGACATTCGCCTTCTGGGCGAAGATCTGAAGTACGTTGGGCGTGGGGGACTTAAGCTCGAGAAAGCGCTTGAGCATTGGCAGATCGACGTTACGAATAAGATCTGTCTCGACGTCGGAGCGTCCACCGGCGGTTTCACGGATTGTCTGCTCCAACACGGGGCATCGCGGGTGATTGCCGTCGACACCGGCTACGGCCAGATCGATTTTCGTCTGCGCCAGGACGCGCGCGTGCGCCTCTTGGAGAAGACCAACGCACGCTACTTGACCCGGGAGCAACTCGGCGAAGTCGTGGACTTGGTCGCGGTGGACGTTTCTTTCATCTCTGCGACCCAGGTTCTCCCCGCGGTGATCGCCGCGGCGTTCCCAGACTCCGCAAGCGAGCGCCTTGGCCGGAAGATAGTGGTCCTGGTCAAGCCACAATTCGAGGTAGGACGCGAACAAGTGGGAAAAAGAGGCATCGTGCGCGACCGGGCCGCACAGATGGACGCGGTGGAGAAGGTGCGTCTCACGCTCCTGGTCCACAATTGCACAACGGATGTGATCGAGTCTCCGATCCTTGGCGCGGAAGGGAATCGCGAGTTCCTGCTGTTTTCAATGTTCTGACCTTACCTGACGTTTTCGGCCCACGTGTCGGTAAATCTTTTTTGACGATTTCTGTACAATTCAAACGTCACCATGGACACTGAGAAGACTCTATCTTCGAAAGGTAAAGCTGCAGCTATCATCTCCAAGCCGGGCAAGGCGGAACTCGCAAGCATTATGCCTGGGCTGCTCGAATGGTTTCATCAGCATCACTATCAGGTCGTGATCGACCGGGAGACGGCTCCGTATGCGGCCGGCATCGAGGTGCTCACTCGCGATGAAATGACCTCCCGGCCTCTGAACTTCGCGGTCGTGCTCGGCGGTGACGGAACTTTGCTTTCCGCGGCTCGTTCCATGGCCAAGGCTGGAATCCCGGTGCTGGGCGTGAATTTGGGTTCCCTCGGATTCCTGACCGAAGTGCCGCTAGAGGAACTCTACCCAACCCTGCAAGGGATCGAAGAAGGTTGCTGCAACGTGGAAACGCGTTCCATGGTGCATTGTGAAGTGCTCCGCAAAGATTCGCTGGTTGCACGCTATGACGCGCTCAACGACATTGTGGTCGGTAAGGGAACCGTCTCCCGCCTCAACCACTGCGATGTGTACATTGACGGCGAGTTCGTCTCCGTCTATAAAGCCGACAGTCTTATTGTTTCCACTCCGACCGGCTCGACTGCATATTCCTTGGCCGCCGGTGGACCCATCCTGATGCCGTCCGTGGATGCATTCGTGGTGACGCCGGTTGCAGCCCACTCGCTGACGCACCGGCCGCTTGTGGTCCCAGACACCTCCAAGATCGACATCGTGGTCAACACCGGGCACGACGAAGCGTACCTGAGCATCGACGGTCAGGTAGGGATGCCGATGTACGATGGAGACCGCGTTGCCTGCCGCAAGTCGGAGCGTCAGGTCAAACTGCTGCGCATTAAGGGAACATTTTTCGATGTGCTGCGCGCCAAGCTGAAGTGGGGACAGAGATGATGGTGGCGTGCGAGAGCAGGTGCTTTTGTTTTGAATCGTTATTGGTATGCGAAGGATGAGAATGAAATTCGCAATCGTGCTTCTGAACTTTGTTTTCGCGATCAATATGCTGGCCCAGTCCAAACCTACCGCCGATCTCATCATCACCAATGCCAAAGTCTGGACGGTGGACAAGGCCCATCCCAAGGCTAAGGCCGTCGCCGTCCTCGGCGATCGCATTATTGCTGTCGGTTCGGACGCCGACGTGGAGGTCTTGCGTGGCGGCGCCACTAAAGTAATTGATGCGCACGGCAAGCTGCTTCTACCCGGTTTCAACGATGCTCACGTGCACTTCGTCGACGGCGGCTTGCAACTCGACTCTGTGCAACTCAACGATGCCGCCAGCACGGATGAATTTGTCCGCCGAATCGCAGAGCAGGCGAAGAAGACTCCCAAAGGAGAATGGATTGAAGGAGGCGATTGGGATGAGACGAAATGGAGTCCGCCCAGCTTGCCTACCAAAGAGTTGATCGACCCGGTAACGCCGGACAATCCCGCATTTCTCGGTCGCTACGACGGACACGCCGCCCTGGCAAACTCGGCCGCGCTGCGCCTGGCAGGAATTACAGCCCAAACTTCTGATCCACCGGGAGGCGTGATTGTTCGCGATGCCCAGGGCAACCCCACCGGCGTTCTCAAGGATGCCGCCAAAGACCTGGTCATCAAAGTAATTCCTCCCCTGTCCCACGACCAGCGCCTTCGAGCCATGAGACGTGCTCTCGAGTATGCCGCGTCGCTCGGCGTGACCAGCGTTCAGCACATGAATAACGGTGGGAGCGAGGACAGTTTTGTCGATATTCGAGCTTACGGTGAGCTTTTGCAAAGCGGTGAACTAACTACGCGCGTATACGTGGCGCCGGCGATTTCCGACTGGCAGGACCAGGCCAAGATCGGAATTCGTCACGCGTTCGGGTCTTCGTTTTTGCGGATCGGTGCGCTCAAATCGTTCGCGGACGGATCCTTGGGTTCGCGCACCGCATACTTTTTTGACCCCTACGCTGACGATCCCACGAATTCCGGTTTGCTGGGCAAGCAAATGCAACCACCTTCGCGCATCCGCGATTGGATGACGCAGGCCGATGCCTCCGGTTTGCAACTCTGCACCCATGCCATCGGCGATCGCGCCATCTCGACCGTGCTTGATTTGTATACCGATGTGGTCAAAGCCAATCGGGGAACGGAACGCCGCTTGCGCATCGAACACGCGCAACATATGGCCGAGAAGGATTTTGCGCGTTTTGCGCAGTTGGATGTGATTGCGTCCGTGCAGCCCTATCAGGCCATCGACGACGGACGCTGGGCCGAGGCGCGCATCGGCCATGACCGCGCCAGCCGGACCTACGCTTTTCGCACGTTTCTAAATCACGGCGTGCATCTCGCGTTCGGTACTGACTGGGATGTCGCGCCACTGAATCCGCTGCTGACCGTTTATGCCGCCGTCACGCGTGCAACTCTGGACGGGAAAAATCCCAACGGCTGGTTTCCCGAACAGAAGCTAAGCGTCGAAGAAGCTGTCGCAGCCTACACAATGGGCTCGGCTTATGCTGAATTTCAGGAGAGAGAAAAAGGTTCAATCGCGCCCGGCAAACTCGCGGATATGGTGCTGCTGAGCGATGACATCTTTACCATCGATCAGGCGAAGATTCGAGACGTGAAAGTGTTGAAGACGATTGTCGGCGGCAGGCTGGTGTGGGATGTCGACCGGAAGAAGCAGTATTCCACAGTAAACTAGACAGCCAAGTCAACGTGGGGACAACCGCCCTCGGTTGTCCCACGCAAGCATTGCATGCCGAAGCCTAGCGTTCTCCGCGAACCAGGTCTGAAATCGTCTCCCGCCGACGAATCATTTTGACCGATCTTCCATCGACCAGCACCTCAGCGGGACGCGGCCGGGTGTTGTAGTTGGAGGCCAGCACCATTCCGTAAGCGCCCACATCAAGCAGTGCCAGCAGGTCCGCTTCCTGCATGGTCGGCAGTTGGCGGTCGCGAGCAAAAAAGTCTCCCGTCTCGCAAATCGGACCCACGACGTCCACTATCTCCGTTGCGTCTTGCTTTGAAGATTGGTCAGAAGCGCGAACCGGGACGATCTCGTGATGGGCCCGGTACAACGAAGGGCGCAACAAATCGTTCATTGCCGCATCCACGACCAGGAACTTTTTCGCACCGTTGGTTTTCTTGTATAACAAGCGTGTGAGCAGGGCTCCAGCCGGCCCCACAATGCAGCGGCCGGGTTCGAGCAGGAGATGCACTTTAAGGTCTCGCAGCGGTCTCAGCAGGGCGTCTGCGTAGGAGGCAACGTGTTCAACGAAGTCGGGTAGACTCGGATTTTCATAGGCGATGCCAAGGCCCCCGCCCGCGTCCACATACTTGATCGCAAGACCGTCCGTCCGTAGCGCCCGGGTCAACTCTGCCACTCGCTCCATGGTCGCCGCGAAGGGCTTCACGTCGGTAATCTGGGACCCTATGTGTACACTGACGCCGGCAATTTCCAAAGATTTTATTTCAGACGCTCGAGCATACAGCCGGCGAGCTTCCTCAATCGGTATGCCGAACTTATGCTGATGCAAACCGGTGGAAATGTATGGATGGGTTTCGGCGGGAACATCGGGATTCACGCGCAGGGCAATGCGCGCCTTCTTTTTCGCCCGACCGGCGCATTCTGCAAGCGACCACAATTCCGATTCGCTTTCTACATTGAAGAGCAAAACCCCAGCCTTGAGCGCGGCGCGCAACTCATCCAGAGTCTTGCCCACCCCGGAGAAGACAACTTTTTTCGCAGCCCTCCGGCTAACTAGCAGCACGCGCTCCAGTTCCCCTCCGGAAACCACATCGAAACCGCAACCCATTCCCGCCAACAAACGCAGAACACTGAGGTTCGAGTTCGCCTTCACCGAATAGCAGACGGTGTGGGGAGCCTTTGCGAAGGCGCGATCGAAGGCGTGCATACGTTCACGAATCGTTGATGCGGAGTAAACGTAGAGAGGCGTGCCGAAGCGCTCCGCTAAGTCTTCCAGCGACACGTTGTCACAATGAAGCACGGAGGGAGAAGCATCGCTTCGCTGCAGCTTGCGGTATGGAAAACCCGGCGGACGGCCCTGCGCCCGCGTCTTTGTGCGCATCACTTGCGCTTCCCGGAAGTGCCTTTGACTCGAATGGCAACCACGGTCTGATCGTCGAAAGCTTCCTCTCCGGACGCATGCTCAGCAACCGCTTGGAAGATTGCTTTCACGACGGCCTCGGCTGAAGCATCGGGATTCGCGGCAACGATTTCCCCGACCCGTTCGCGGCCAAACAACTCTTCATCTTTGTTGCTGGCATCCAAAATACCGTCGCTGAAGAATACGAACATGTCTCCAGGTTTGGCCCGGAAAGTGAATTCGTCGTAGTCAGCGTCATCGAACAATCCCAGAGGCAAGCCCGTCGCATCGATGACCTCGATCTTGCCATCGTGGCAATAGATCGGGCGCGGCAAACCGGAGTTAGCCACTTGCAAGGTACGATTCCGGTCGTCCCAGACCGCGTAGATCAGCGACACGAACTGGCCTTCGATGCGGCGTTCGCCCAACGAGAAGTTCACCGCTGAAAGCATTTCCGCCGGTCCGGGCTCAATGGGTGCGTGGGAGCGCAGAATTCCGCTGACCAATGCAGCGTAAATCGCCGCCGGCGCGCCCTTGCCGCTTACATCTCCCACCACGATGGCAGTGCGCGACATAGAATAACTGACAAAATCATAGAGATCGCCACCGATGGCGCGTGCCGGCACAAATTTAGCCGCAATATCCAGATTTTCAAGCTTCGGAAGTATAGGCGGCAGAAGCCGGAACTGCAGTTGACGCGCCATCGCCAGGTCGCGTTCAAGGCGCTTTTCCTGCAGGGCGATTTGCTCGTAGAGTTGCGCATTCTCAATCGCAATCGCAACTTGTGCGGCCAGCGTGGTCACAGTTCGTTTATGATCGTCGGTGAAAAAGCCGCGACGCGTGTGCTCAAGGTCCAGCACTCCAATCACTTTGTCTTTGTAAACCAGTGGTACCGCCAGTTCGGAGCGGGTCTCAGGGTTACCTTGAATATACCGCGGGTCCTTCTTCACGTCGGGGACCAATACCGCCTGTTTGTGTTGGGCGGCAAAGCCTACAACACCTCTGCCTAATGGGATTTCGTGTTTAAGCTGGATGTTCTCCTGAAAACGCTGCGAGAAACGGTGCTGCAATTTCTCACCGGCTGCATCGAGCAACAGGATGCTGAACATCTGATAATCAATCAGCCGCCTGAGTAGTTCTGCAATGCGCTTCAGCAACTCGTCGACGTTGAGAATCGATGTAAGTTCGCGCGCGATTTCATTCAGCAAAACCAGGGTCCGCGCCTGGCGCGTGGTACGAGTGTACAAGCGCGCATTCTCGATGCCCACCGCCATGCGTGAAGCGATCAGGGTCAACAACCGCTTGTGCTCTTCGGTAAAGTGGTCCGGCTGGGGCGACTCGATGTCAATAACGCCGATGAGCCGGTTCTTAATAATCAGAGGAACCGCCAACTCGGAGCGAACGTTGGGAACCGCAGAAATGTAGCGTGGATCATTGGCAACATCATCCACCAGAATCGCCTCCCGTCGCTGCGCTGCAATCCCGGTGACGCCCTCGCCCACTTTGATTCGAATGCGTTCGGCGACTTCCCGTGAATATCCGACCTGAAATCGAAATCGAAGTTCCTGAGTTTTTTCGTTCAGCAGCAGAATGGCAAAAATTTCGTAGTCAATAACCTCGCGCACCAATTCGGCAACGCGGCGCAGCGTGGTGTCCAAGTCGAGCGTAGTGTTGACTACGTCCGCCACCTTTAGCAGGAGCGGATCGACTTTGGATTGAAAATCCGTTTTGGTAGCAGCCATTTCCACTTCCCTATGATATCAGCCGCGTTTGGCGTGCTTCGGCCGCTGCCTTAGCTTGCGAAAAGAGGGTCCCGCGCCGGCGTGATCAGCCTTCTCTCGGCACCACGCAGATATCCGGCAGATTACGGTACTTTTCAGCGTAGTCCAATCCGTACCCAACCACGAATTCGTCGGGAATGCTGAACCCGATGTAGTCAGCCTTGATCGGTTGTTTCCGTCGCGACGGCTTGTCCAGCAATGCGGCAATGCGAAGGGCTTTTGGCTGGTGGCCCTGCATGATCCTATGCAGATAGTTGAGAGTGAGGCCCGTGTCCAGAATGTCTTCGACCAGGATCACATTTCGATCTTTCATCGACTGGTCCACATCCTTGGTCAGCTGCACTTCGCCGGTCGAGTCCCACCCGAATTGTAGTTCATCTGCCGGACTGGGACGGTTGCCGTAGCTGGAGACTCCGATGAAGTCGAAAGTCGCGTCGAGTTGGATATGACGTGCCAGGTCGCTGAGAAAAATAGTCGCGCCCTTAAGCACACCCACCAAAATTACGGCCTGCCCGGAAAAGTCGCGGGTGATTTCAGCACCCATCGCGGCCACGCGATGCGCAATCTGTTCACGCGAGATGAGAACCTTGAGTTCAGTCACGGCGAACTATATTAAACTAGCACTTGGCATTTGGCACTTAGCATTTAGCCATCGAGTGTTTAAACGGGTTTCGACAGGGCGCTTGAGGGGCTAAATGCTAAATGCTAAATGCTAGCATCTAACCCAAACACTATGAATCTCAATGGCATCAAACTCACTTGGCTCGGCCACGCAACCTTTCGGGTGGAAACTCCCGGCGGCAAAACAATCTTGATCGATCCCTGGGTCATGGGCAACCCTATGTGTCCGGAGAAGGAAAAGAACGTCAAGAAAGTTGACGTCATGCTGTGCACTCACGGCCATTTCGACCATATCGGAGACGCGGTTGAGATCGCGAAGAAGCACAATCCTAAAGTAGTCGGCATTCCGGAGTTGTGTGGATGGCTGGGGAAAAAGGGCGTGAAACAGACGGCGGAGATGAACAAAGGCGGCACTCAAACCGTCGACGACATTAAAGTGACCATGGTTCACGCCGACCATTCCTGCGGCATTCAGGATGGCGACCAGCTTGTCTACGGCGGCGAAGCATGCGGGTACGTCGTCGAGTTTGCCAATGGCGTAAAGATTTATCACTCCGGCGACACCAACGTCTTCGGCGACATGCAAATCATCCGCGAGCTCTACGCGCCAGAAATCGCTATGATTCCGATTGGCGATCACTACACGATGGGCCCGCGCGAAGCTGCCTACGCCTGCAAACTTCTCAAGCCGAAGATGGTCATCCCCATGCACTTCGGAACTTTCCCGCCGCTGGTAGGAAGGCCGAGCGATTTGCGAAGGCTCGCGCCCGAAGTGGATGTCAAGGAAATGAAGCCCGGCGAAACCATTTCATAAATGCTAATGGAGGGCGGGCTTCCTAGCCCGTCCAGTTGTGCGGAAAGGAAACGAGTTGGCAAAATCAAAGACTACCAAGCCAGATTGGCAGATGTCCGGCATCACCGCCGAGCCGGTCGAAGACTATCTCTATTCCATGCTGCCGCCGCGCGATGAGGTCCTCGCAGAGATGGAGGCCGAAGCCGCCAAACGAAAGATCCCCATCGTGGGCCCGGCGGTCGGCCGCATTCTGCATCAACTGGCGCTCATGATCGGCGCCAAAACAGTTTTTGAGATGGGATCAGCCATCGGCTACTCCACTATCTGGTGGGCGCGAGCCGTGGGCCAAGGTGGACTTGTGTTCTACACTGACGGAGATCGCAAAAATGCCGATCAAGCGCGCGGATATTTCGAGCGGGCAGGAGTTGCGTCGCGAATCAACATGGCAACTGGCGACGCGCTCGAACTTCTTTCTGAACACAAGCAGGAGTTCGACATAATCTTCAACGACGTCGATAAAGAAGACTATCCGCGGGTGTTCCGGTTGGCTCTACCGCGTCTGCGCAAAGGCGGGCTCTTGGTCACTGACAACGTCCTGTGGAGCGGCAAGGTCGCCCGGAAGACGCCCCCGGATGCTTCGACCAAAGCCATCATGGAGTTTAACCGTCTGCTCTACGGTTCTCCGGATCTGTTTACAACCATCCTGCCGATCCGGGATGGGCTTGCGGTGGCGGTGAAGAAGTAGAGGGGGCGGGCTCAGGTGTGTGGAAATGATTTGCCGGCAGAACCGATCGGATCGAGGGTTAGCAGTTTCCGAATTTGGTCGTGAAAAGACGTTAGATCGACTTCACCGGAATCAAAGTCAGATCTTCCACCAACCCCACTTCCTTCTGCAGGAAAGGCTCGGCATAGGTTACGCCTCCCAGCAGGCCGTAGAAACGTGCCATGGCTTCGATGCGCGCACGAATTTCGGCCTGCGCAGGGAACAGGTCTTTGCCCGCTTCCTGATCACTGAATTGCGACTTGTACGCCATCAGCGCCTGGAAACGCGCTTCGAATAATTCGGTGATGTCCACGACGAACGTTGGCCGGACGTCATAGTAAAGCGTCGCGTAAATAATCTTGAAGGGCCGGTGGGGTCGAAGGTTTGTTACGCCGGCATCTTGCCTGCTGTCCTGACGGCGTCCCGCCGTCAGATCTGGAGGTGGTTCCTCGGAATTCGCGGGCGAGGGCGCCCGCGCCACATTAAAATCTAGCTTGGCCAATCCCGCCAGGAAGCAGGCCTCATATCCAAGCGTCGATGCCGTGTAGTGATCCGGATGCCGTCCCTCCCAGTAGGGAAGGATCACCACTCGCGGGCGCTGCTCGCGGATCACGCGCGCTACTTTCAGCCGGTTCTCAAAGTTGTTCTCGACCCGCCCGTCCGGAATATCGAGAGCCTGCCGCCATGAGACGCGGAGTATCTTCGCGGCTTCGGCCGCCTCTCGCGAACGGTCCTCCGCCGTGCCCCGCGTTCCCATTTCTCCCTGGGTAAGGTCGAGAATGCCGGTGCGCCGTCCGCGCTGCGCCATTTTCAGCAGTGTGCCTCCGCAGGTCTGTTCGACGTCATCGCGGTGAGCGGCGATTGCCAACACATCAAGCGGTGCATCAGAAGTGGCGAGAGTTGACATCTCAGTCGAGGCTCCCTTGTTCCAGAACCACGTTTTCGCGCACGATCAAGCGGTGGGACGCCATCTCCTTCAACGTGGGCAGGACGCGGTTCACATGCTCATCCGTATCCACGAAGATGATGATCACGGGAAGCTTTCCTCCGGCGTCCACCAGATGACTGGTTTGAACTTGGTGTCGCCCAAGAAAACCAGCCACCGCGTGGATTGCGGTTGCGGCATACACATTTTCCCGCCGCAGGTAGTTGAGGATCTCCACGTGCAGGGGTCGATGATGCCACTGGTCGGCTTCGTTGAGATAAATAGTGACTTGAACAGCCATCTCGTCTGGCATTCTACAGCACCCGCGCCAGAGCCATCCCGGCCAGCGCCCCACCGAGGCAGAGTAAATTGTTGCTAAGCACGTTGGTCAGCATCAGAAGCCATTGTCCCTGTTCGAAGTAAGCCATGGTTTCAAATGCGTAACTCGAGAAGGTGGTAAACGAACCGCAAAATCCAACGACGACCAAAAGTCGCCAGCGCGGATCGGCCAGCACCCGTTCCGTGGTCCAGATAACAAAAAAGCCCACGATCAGGCTGCCTGCAACGTTAATGAACAGCGTCCCATAAGGGAAAACGGGACCCAGTTCTTTAGCCGCAAACCGGCTCAGAAGATAGCGGGCATTGGCGCCGACGATTGCGCCCAGGGATATGACGACAAGATCGATCACAATGGAGCTCTCCCTACAAAGTTTGTAGGAGTCATCAGCCGGAAGTGACCAGTCGAGCTTACCTCGTCGCTCCAGGCGGTTATGGCGAACTCCATCGCCGTGATTGGATTCTATCAGACGGATCAGCGGGATTTTGCACCTTAGGTACCGCGCTGCAAACTGCCATTGCGCGACCTCGGTACGAAAAAAGGCTATCATGGTATCGATGCCCGGCCGTTCCCAACGTTTTCTGAAAGAGAGGGTATTCCCGCAGATTCGTTCCTCCGCCTGCTCGCTTTCCTCGCGCGAATCGCCAGCGGTGGACCACAACCGTGCGGAAGTCGCCATCGATCGATTGTTTTCTGCTTCTCCCCGGCCCGCCATTCAGCTTGAACCGCAACCCACCGCTCCACAACGCTTCCGGCTCCAGTGGTGTCCGGTTGCAATTTCGTTGAGCGCGCTCACGAAACTTCTGGATGGTCTGATCCTGTTGTGCGCAATCCTGTTCTTTGCGGTGATTGCCATGGTCATGACCAATATTCTTCCCACGTGGCCGGTCACAATACTTCTCGCGATGGGGATCACAGCCGTATTTGTGATCCTGTACTGGTTTCTATTTGTGTTCTGGATCGGTTCCACACCCGGCGAGCACCTGGCCCAGATGGCCTGCTCCGAGTCGATGAACAGAACGCACGGCGAGCAAGAAGACCAGCCGCGATTCCGCTAAAGTAGCCGCGTCCAATGTAGGCGCGGGCGTCCACGCCCGTGCGGGCGCGGCAAACTTCCTTCGCTGCATCCCTCTGATTTAATGCGTGAGGTACTGCTGGGCCAACCAGAGTTGCAAGTCGCGCTTCACTACCGGGCTCATACCGAGGAAGCGAATCCCCGCGTTGCCCAGTTTGTCGGTCCAGGCAACTTCTCCCTGAACCTTCACTGGAGCCTTGCTCTCCGGAAGCTGAAAGCTGACCAACACTTTACCCGGCAATGCAACTGGGCGAGGCAGGCGGATTCCCAGCCCTCCCTGGCTGAGGTTCATGAGATGAGCTTCAACTCGGTTCCGGGATCCGTAGCCGAGCGATACCGGCAGGTCCAGCGCGTGACGGTTATAGCGCAGCCTGCCGTCGAGAATCATGTTGCGTGCCGCGGAAAGCGTGCGCACCGCCTGCTCCACCGAGATCGGCTTCTTGAAAACAAATGTGGCCAGTGCGTCCTGCCCATCCGCGTGCCCATTTGAACCACTGACGATCACCAGCGGCACAGCGTTCAGTCCAGTCCCCAGGCCGCGCAGAAAACTGCTGGTCCCATCCAGATCGCAGTCTACGATTAAAGCGTCAATCTTGGATTTAGCCAGCTTGGCGCGAGCCCTCGCCGGTTCCGGTTCTACATCCACACCAATGTGCAAACCGCCAAGAATGCATTCCAACACACTGACTTCAGCCCAATCGCGAGAAACCACCATGGATGAGAGTGTCATACAGAAACTGTAGTCTGGCCCGTAACCCGGCTACAGATAACGAAGGTAATGATCGAACAAGGCTCCAGGCTTCACGCGACAGGCTTCAGGTGCCCAGACTCATATTCGTGCAACCTGACGCCTGAAGCCTGAAGCCGCCAACATCACGCCGTCGCCGACTTTTCCTGATTGCGGTACCAATCGATGGTACGCCGCAGCCCCTCTTCAAAGTTTACCTGCGGGTTGTATCCCAGATGTTTTTCCGACCGCGACAAATCGGCCAGCGAGTGTTTCAC
>Ga0074044_10000657_pt1 | contig 32484 bp, 30 predicted proteins | sample BogForMeECP23OM1_FD_94443 | JGI IMG/M metagenome (GOLD analysis project Ga0074044, IMG submission 94443) | Bog forest soil microbial communities from Calvert Island, British Columbia, Canada - Bog Forest MetaG ECP23OM1 | ecosystem: Environmental > Terrestrial > Soil > Wetlands ...
GCATTCCCCGGCGCGGGTTCGTGGTCTGCGATTTTGGTGTTATACTCGCCGGTTATTGTTCGGATCGCACGCGAACCGTGCATGTCGGACGGCCTTCGGCAGAAGCTCGACAGTTGTATGGGGCCGTGCTGGAAGCGCAGCAGGCCGCCATCGCGGCGGTTCGTCCGGACGTGATTGCCGCCGAAGTGGATGGCGCCGCGCGTCGCGTGCTGCGCAAGGGGAAACTGGCCCGGTACTTCACTCATTCGACCGGTCATGGTTTAGGATTGGAGATACACGAGGCACCCAGGCTGGCAGTGGGGCAAACCCAGAAGCTGGAACCGGGAATGGTCATTACGATTGAGCCTGGCGTGTACGTTCCCGGGAACTGGGGTGTGCGGATCGAAGACGTGGTGGTGGTGACGTCTTCGGGCTGCGAAGTGCTGACTCCAACGGATAAAGAACTGGTTATTATTTAGCAGATTGCTGAAAAGAGTCGAATATCGATGCCCAGCCCCTGAAGGGGCGTCTGATTTCGAAGGAATTGTGGCATCGCTAAAGCGATACCCTGATACGAATCCGGCATCGTGAAAGCAATGCCTGGATACGAAACCAAAGCGGAACCCGCCCTTATACATGAATCAAAAAGAGCTGAAAGAACTCATCGAGTTCTTAATCGAAAAGGACATTGCCGAGTTTGAATTGGAGCGCGGCGATGTCAAGGTGAAGATCAAGCGCGCCGCCGAAGCGTTGCCTGCGGCGTTGCCAGACACGCGTTATATCGCGGTTCATCCCACGCCGGCGCCGATCCCGGCTTCGGTTTCGGCTCCCGTGCCCGGCCGGGTTGATCTGGCAGCGAATACCGGTGCGCCCGAACCTGAGGAGATCCTGCACATTGTGAAGTCGCCGATCGTGGGCACCTTTTACGAATCGCCCTCCCCCGGGTCCCCGCCTTTTGTCAAAGTCGGCGATGCCCTGGAGGTGGGCCAGGTCTTGTGCATTGTGGAAGCGATGAAGCTGATGAACGAAATCGAATGCGACGTGGCGGGAGAGTTGGTCAGAAAGCTCGTCGCCAACGGCCAGCCCATCGAGTACGGCCAGGAACTGTTCGCCGTCCGGCCGGCAAAATGATGGATGTTAACTCGACTAGCGCCCGCACCCGCAGGCAGATCATCCCACGCAGGATCATTCTAAGCAGGGTCATCCTAGGCAGAGCATGTTCAAGAAAATTCTGGTAGCGAATCGTGGCGAGATTGCGCTGCGCGTCATTTGCGCATGCAAGGAACTCGGCATCGGTTCGGTCGCGATCTATAGTGAGGCGGACCGGAATTCGCTTCATGTGCGCTTTGCCGACGAAGCGATTTGCATTGGGCCGCCGCAACTGGCGCTGAGTTATCTCAACGTTCCAGCGGTGATCAGCGCGGCCGAGATCGCCAACGTGGACGCCATCCATCCGGGATATGGCCTGCTTTCGGAAAACGCCAACTTCGCGGAAGTCTGCGAAGCCTGCCACATCAAGTTCATCGGGCCCACTCCGGATGTCATCCGGCTCATGGGCGAAAAGGAAAAAGCTCGGGCCACCATGAAACAGCACGGCGTGCCCATCGTTCCCGGCTCGGACGGCGTGGTCGCTTCCGCTGAAGAAGCGAACCAATGGGCGCGGCAAATCGGTTTCCCGGTCATCGTCAAGGCGACGGCCGGCGGCGGCGGGCGCGGCATGCGCATTGTGCGTAATGCAGATGAATTGCCGGGGCTGTACCTGCAGGCGCAGTCGGAGGCCTCGGCTGCCTTCGGCAACGGCGACCTTTACCTGGAACGCTATGTCGAGCATCCGCGCCACATCGAATTCCAGGTGCTTGGCGACGAGCACGGCAACGTTGTCAGTCTGGGGGAACGCGAGTGCTCGATTCAGCGGCGCCATCAGAAGCTGATCGAAGAGTCGCCGTCGGTGCGGATGACGCCCGATCTGCGAAAGGAAATCGGAGACGTCCTCAGCAAAACTCTAAGTCAGATCGGCTACCACAATGCCGGCACCATCGAATTTCTCATGGACCAGGAGCGGCGGCTTTACTTCATCGAGATGAACACGCGCATCCAGGTGGAGCATCCGGTCACGGAAATGGTTACAGATGTGGACCTGGTCAAGAGTCAGATCATGATCGCCGCGGGCGAGAAGCTCTCCGATGTGTTGCAGGGCCCCATCGTGCATCGTGGACACGCGATCGAGTGCCGCATCAATGCCGAGCATCCGGAAAAGTTCACGCCCTCCGCCGGCAAGATCACAACCTTCAATCCCCCGGGAGGCACGGGCGTGCGCATCGACACGGCCGCTTACGCCGAAGGCACGATTCCTCCATACTATGACTCGCTCATTGCCAAGCTTGTGGTCCGTGGCAAGGATCGCAGTGAAGCCCTCTCGCGCATGAGCCGGGCCCTGGGAATGTTTATTGTGGAAGGAATTCACACGACAATTCCGCTGCACCGGCGCATTCTGGCGGACCAGGACTTCCGCGCCGGGAATTTCGACACGGGGTTTATCGAGCGATTCCTGGCGAAAAAAGAAGCTGCGGAATGAATCATGCAATGGAGGGACGGGCATCTCGCCCGTCCCGGCCGGGCGCGGACGCCCGGCTCTGCACCGGCAAGGTGAGTCGAAACCATGCTGCAACTACCGCGACTTTACCCAATTCTCGACGCTGCGTGTTTTTCCGACGCCGCCGGAAAGTTCGCCGTTGCCGAGGAACTCGCGGCTGCCGGCTGCACGCTGTTGCAGTATCGCAACAAAAGCGGCAACGCCCGGCGTATGCTCGACGAAGCTTGTGAGCTCAAGACGCGGCTGGGAGCGACGGTCAAGCTCATCATGAACGACCGCGGCGACCTCTGCCTGGCGGCGCAGTATGACGGTCTGCATATTGGGCAGGATGACCTGTTGGCGGAGTCCGCGCGGCGCATTATTGGGCCTGCTCGCTGGCTTGGAGTATCAACGCACAATCCGGAGCAGCTTTCAGACGCGGATAAAACATCAGCCGACTACCTGGCCATCGGGCCCGTCTTTGCGACAGGCAGTAAGGCCAATCCCGATCCCCTCGTTGGACTCGCAGGGGTTCGTCGGGCAAGGGAACTGACGGGGAAGCCCCTGGTTGCGATTGGTGGCGTTACCCGCGCCAACGCCCGTTCCGTCATCGAAGCCGGCGCCGACTCCGTAGCGGTGATATCCGACTTGTTACGGGATCCGCGCAAATCAGCAGAGGAATTTTTAAGGCTTCTGGGGTAAAGTTGGAAAGCTCACCGTGGCATTGGGTTTTGGGTGGCGCAGCGCTTCAGCGCTGCGGTAACCGGCTGGTTTGAATCACGGCTTTAGCCGCTGAGGTCAGCCTGCGGCAAAGGAATAACTTTTTCAGCAAGGTACCTAGGAGGTTCGTGAGCACGAAGGTTCCACCCCCAGCTCTGGTTTCCCGCGTCAGCGATTGGGAACGGCATACCCATCAGGACAAAGAGCTAGTCAAAGGTCTCGGCCTGACCAGCGCGACCATGCTGGTGATGGGATCCATGATCGGCTCGGGCATTTTTATTGTGTCCGCCGAAATTTCTCGCGAAGTTACTTCGCCGGCCCTGCTCATTGGCGCCTGGCTCATCACCGGCTTTCTCACTATTGTCGGCGCGCTCACCTACGGCGAACTGGCTGCGATGATGCCGCGCGCGGGCGGGCAGTACGTTTATCTGCGCGAATCGCTCGGGCCGCTGTGGGGCTTCCTCTACGGCTGGACTTTGTTCCTCGTGATTCAGACAGGCACGATTGCTGCCGTGGGCGTCGCTTTCGGGAAGTTTCTCGGAATCTTCTGGCCGGCAATCTCCTCCAGTCATTGGATCGTCCACCTGTGGAAGGTTCCGAAGTTTGCCGTCGGCCCCATGATGCTCGGCGGCATGGATGTTGGACTGAACACGCAGAACCTCGTCGCCATCCTGGTAGTGATCGCGCTCTCGGTCATCAATATTTTCGGTGTGAAGACAGGCGCTTTTATTCAGAACATCTTCACCACCGCGAAAGTTTCGGCCCTGCTCGGCCTGATCATCTTCGGAATCTTTCTTGGCCGGAACGCGCAGGCAGTGGCCGCCAATTTCGGCGCAAATTTCTGGAACAACTCTGGCCTGGGCACTTTGCATGACGTCGGAGGTGGGGTGCTGGTCTCGACGCTCACCGTGCTGGCGATTGCGCAGGTCGGATCGCTGTTCTCCGCCGATGCCTGGAACAATGTTACGTTTACGGCTGGCGAAGTGAAAAATCCCAGCCGGAATCTTCCGTTATCGCTGGCGCTGGGTACCGGTGTGGTGATTGCGCTCTATATCGCGTGCAACTTTATTTATCTGAGCGCGCTGCCGCTGGTGGGCAGCCCGACCGGAACGACGTTGCTGGAGCGCGGCATCCAGTACGCTCGCGAGGATCGTGTTGCGACAGCGGTCATGAGCCAGATGTTTGGTTCGGCGGGTGGAGCGCTGATGGCCGTCGCTATCATGATTTCCGCCTTCGGCTGCTGCAATGGTCTGATTCTCTCCGGAGCCCGCGTCTACTACGCCATGGCCAAGGACGGTCTGTTCTTTCGCAGCGTTGCCCGGCTGCATCCCGGCTACAAGACGCCCGCGATTTCGCTGATGGTGCAGATGGTCTGGACGTGTGTCCTCTGCATCTCGGGCAGTTACGGCCAGCTTTTGGACTACATTATTTTTGCGGTGCTCGTGTTCTACGTGCTCACCATCTTCGGACTTTTCGTTTTGCGCCGCACTCACCCTGAGGCCGAGCGTCCGTACAAAGCCATCGGATACCCGATTTTGCCCGCGATCTATATCGTGATGGCTTTGTTTATCGACGTGGTGCTGTTACGCTACAAGCCGCAATACACTTGGCCGGGATTGTTCATCGTGCTGCTCGGCATCCCGGTGTACTACATCTGGCGTCCGCGAGCCCAAACGACTTCAGTTTAACTCACAGGAGATACGCTACTGATGACTGACTTCTTTGCGAAAAAGCCGCTAGAGTTGCTGATGGAGGAGGCGCGAGAGACTGGCACACATAGTTTGAAGCGCACGCTGGGCGTTTTTCAGTTGACGGCGCTGGGCGTCGGCGCGGTGATCGGAGCCGGAATCTTCGTGCTTTCGGGATTGGGCGCGCACTATGCCGGGCCGGGGCTGATGCTCTCCTTTGTGCTCTCCGGTTTGGGTTGCACTTTCGCGGCGCTGTGCTACGCGGAGTTTGCAGCGATGATCCCATTGGCGGGCAGCGCTTATACCTATGCCTACGCTACGCTGGGCGAAATCATTGCCTGGATCATTGGCTGGGACCTCACGCTCGAATATGCCATGGGCGCGAGTACGGTATCGTCCGGCTGGTCCAATCACTTCATCGAACTGCTCAATATCTTCCACATCAAGATGCCGTTGTGGCTGGCGTACGACCACTGGACTGGGCTCAGCCAAGCGCAGAAGATTGTCGCTCGCCAGATGGCGCTGGCCTCCGATTCCACGCTGGTGCCTGGCACGCAGGCTTTCCTTAATAAAGTGACGGAGATCATGGGAGCGCAATCACCAGAGTTGTTGCAGAAAGGTCACGATCTGCTGAATGCGCCCCATCTGTTCGGATATGAGATCGGGGTCAACGTACCGGCCTTCGTTATCGCTCTGGTGATTACGGCGATCCTGGTGATTGGCATCAAGGAGAGCGCCCGCTTCAACGCGACTATCGTTACCATCAAGGTTGGAGTTGTCCTTTTTGTGATCGGGCTGGGAATTCGCTATATCAGCGCCGTCAACTGGGGATCGGATTGGGCGACTTTCGCGCCCTATGGGTTCTCTGGAATCGGGGCCGGAGCAGCCTACATCTTCTTCGCCTATATCGGGTTCGATGCCGTTTCCACGACTGCTCAGGAAGCGAAGAATCCGCAGCGCGATCTTCCCATCGGCATCATTGCTTCGCTGCTGGTCTGCACCGTGCTGTATATCGCGGTGGCGGCGGTTCTGACCGGCATGGTGCCGTGGAGAGAAGTCAACATCGAAGCGCCCATTGCCCGCGCTTTCCTGGACAGAGGGCTTAGCGGTGCATCCAACATCATTACGCTCGGAGCGCTCGCCGGTCTCACCAGCGTGATGCTCGTCATGCTGTTGGGACAGACCCGCGTGTTGTATTCAATGGCCAATGACGGACTTTTACCCAAGAAATTCTTTGCTGACATTCACCCGCGCTTCCGGACGCCCTGGAAGAACACCATGCTCGTGGGACTGCTGGCGGCAATCGTGGGCAGTTTGACGCCGATCGACGACATCGGAAAAATGGTGAACATCGGGACGCTGCTGGCGTTTGTCATTGTTTGCATCGCCATCATGGCCTTGCGCTACACGAACCCTGGCCAGCCTCGACCCTTCCGCACGCCCTGGGTGCCGTTTGTGCCAGTTATGGGCATTCTTTTCAACGGTTACATGATGTACAAACTCGGCTGGATCAACTGGGCGCGATTGATTATCTGGCTGGTTATCGGCATGGTGGTCTATTTCACCTACAGCCGGAAACATAGCCGCGTGCAGGCAGCGTTGGAAGGCCGCAAGACAACTGAAGCAACTTTCCGGTAGGGACGCGGCTCGCCGCGTCTCTCGGTGTGCAGTACCGCAGACGGGCGGGGGCACCCGTCGCTCATCACCCACTATTGCTCCTGCACTTTGCGGGCAATCGTCGTCACCAGCCGGCGCGGAGTGAAGCGCACGGACTGTGCCAGCAGCCAGTTCTTGAATCCTGAAATCACCACGGGTTTTCCAGCCATTAGCGCGCGATAGCCATCTTCGGCAACGGTGCGCGCATCCATCGAGCCGAATTTCAGGAAACGCATGCTGGTTGCATTCGCCCGCTTGTGGAATTCTGTGGCCGTGGCGCCCGGGCACAGACAGGTTACAGTGACACCCGACCCGTGGAGTTCATTAGCCAGCGCTTCTGACAAATACAGAACGTAGGCCTTGGTCGCAAAATATACGGCCATCAGCGGCCCCGGCTGAAATGCCGCGGTGGACGCGACGTTCAGGATGCGCCCGGTCTCTCTCTCGATCATCGCCGGGAGATAGAGACGCGTCAGGTGGGTGAGAGCCGTCACGTTGAGTTGGATCTGGCCCAGACATTCTTCGAGATCGTTTTCGGCGAACATACCATACTGTCCGAATCCCGCGTTGTTAACCAGCACATCCACTTGAATGTCGGCGCGTGTCGTCTGATCGAGCACATACGCGGGAGAGCCGGGTTCAGTCAGGTCGGTCGCCAAAATCAGCGAACGCGTGCCATGGGCCTTCTCGAGTTCGGATGCGAGTTGCCGGAGTTTGTCCGCGCTGCGAGCGACAAGAACCAGGTTGTAGCCTTCGCGCGCGAAGATGCGGGCAAATTCCAATCCGATGCCGAACGAGGCGCCGGTAATGAGAGCGGTTTTGCGGTCAGGCATTGGTCGCAACGAGTCAGCATTCAAGTTTAACAATTGGGCAACAAGAAAGGCGGATCCGAAGACCCGCCTCTGCGCTTGGGAGTCGTTGCATCTACACGTGGGCCATCGCGGGTTCCACTTCGTAGATCGAATGCCACGAAGTCGCGGCCTTCAGTTTGTCATTGACGTTACTGATATTCTTCACGCCCTCGGTTTCAAGCCACTTACGGAACGCACCCGCGCCCTGTTTCGCGTAGATGGGGACGCCATCTGCCCAGGTTGCGCGTCCGCAGAGGACGCCGTTGAACTTCACGCCGGATTCCCCGGCGAGCTCGAGCGTCTCGCTGAATTCTGCGTTGCTGACCCCAGCCGACAGATAAATGAATGGCTTGGTCACGACACTGGCGGCCTTGTGGAATAGATCGATGGCCTCTTTCTTCGTATACGCCTTTTGGCCAGTGAACGATTTCGTACCCTCAACGAACTTCATGTTCACCGGCACCTCGACTTTGAGCACGTCTACCCCGTAGCGCGGTTTGGTGAATTCGCGCATGGCCTCGGTGACGAAGTGCGGTTTCTTTTTGGCGTAGTCGAGTCCTTTCTCGTCAGCGCCTTCTTCGTAGGTAACAAACTCGAGGAAGAAAGGGATGTCGTTGGCGCGGCACTCGTCGCCGATACGCTCGACCCAGGCGTGCTTTTTGTCGTTCACATCCTTGGGATCGGACGAAGAGTAGTAGAGCAGAATTTTCAGACAATCGGCGCCCGCTTCCTTCAGGCGGCGCACCGACCAGTGATCGAGCAGATCGCCGAGGCGTCCCGCGCCGGTCTTGTCGTATCCGGTCTTTTCATAAGCCAGCAGCAGGCCGGCGTTTTTCGCCCGCCGTTTCGAAGCCGGCAGCCCCCACTCGGGATCGAGCAGGATGGCGCTGGCATGGGGCGTCAGGACTTCGCTCACCAGTATTTTGAATTCCTCCATCATGGCGTCAGAAACCGCCGAACCTTTTTCCTTGGCAAGAGACTTCTGCAGTGAGCCGCGCTGGTCTATGGCGGCAGCGGCGATTACGCCATTCTCATTCGAGACAGCCTTCATTCCTGCGAGTTTTCCGGGGGTGAGCTTCATGAATCCTCCTAATATGGATGCAAGCGACAGGACATTCTAAACCAACGCCCCGGCTATGAACACCATCAGTTTCTTGCAAACGGGCGTGTTCTGGCGGCAGGAGGGCGTGGGCATTACCCGGCCATCGATCCCGAAGCTAACGCCTCGGGAACTGATAGTGCAGGCCGATGCGGGCGAGAATGGGCGGGCCAAGGGATGGTACGGGGTTTAAATTCGTGTAGTAGCGCTGATTGAATAGGTTTTCGGCGGCGGCAAAGATTTCCAGACCGCGACCGAGTGAGCGGCCGAGGTATAGGTCGACGGCAAAGAATTTCTTTAGCAGTAAAGTATTGAGGTCGTTGTCGAATTGTTGCCCGACAAAGGTTCCTTGTACGGTGGCGGTCATGATCCTGGGATTAAGGTAGCGGGCCTGCAGCGTGAACTGCTGGTGCGGGACTTCCGGTATCCAATTGCCCACGAGCGACGGGTTGAGGCTGATTACAGCGGGATTCGGCGTGTAACTGGATACCACCGCGTGTGCGAATTGGTAGCCTCCCGCGAACTGAAGGGTACTGCTGAGGCGGAATTCGCCGTCGAGATTGACACCGGTCGAGAGCGTGCGGTCGACGTTCTCTTTTTCGGCCGTGATCAGCGCAGGCGTTTGGCTGAGGGTGACGTTCACCACGGCATGGGTGATGTCATTCCAGAAGAAAGTCGTCCGCAGACTAAGGCGGTCTGACAGCAAGCTTTGCCGGACGCCCGCTTCCACTCCCGTCAGTCGTTCGGCAACCAAAACGGGGTTGCCGTAGGTGAGGGTATTGCCTTGGCGAAAATTTCTATAGAGTTCGTTCAAGGTTGGCGCGCGGAAGGCACGATAACCGGAAGCCGTCAGCGAAGTGCCATGCCCGATGCGGTAGAGGAGGGATGCACGTGGGTTGAGAGCGTCGGAGGTGCGGTCAGGATACGCGGTTAAGGTCGGGACGTTCGAGCGGATCTGAATGAGCCGGGCATTGAAATCACTCCAGTGATCGTAACCGAGCGATAAATTTGCGATCAGGCGGGGAGTTAGCTGAAGAAGATCCTCCCCGAAAAGTCGCGTTGTGCGCTCTCTGCCTCCGCTCGAGTTTTCGCCGACGCTGACGATGTCATTGCTGAGTCCATGCACTTCCCGCATTTCGAAGCCCGCGACGAGCGTCTGGATGTGGCCGACAGCGCGTGACCATTGAGCGCTGCCACCGAGCGCCTGCGACGGAACATACTGCTGGTCGGTCAGCGTTTCGGAATCGCGGTTCGATGCAACCGCCGAAAAGGTCTGATAGTAGGATTCGAAGAGGCCGAAGAGGCGCGCTGAAACTGCTCCTACGCTTTTCGTTTCGTAGTTCACGCCGGTTACGAAGTCAGCCAAATGCGTGTTGTTCAACTGGATCACGGTGCCGTTGTGACGGTCTTCATTAAAGTAGGAGCTGCGAGCGAAAACACGGCTGAAGTCGCCAAAATGCCGGCCGAGTTCGAGTGTGGTCAATTCGTGGCTGGAATTGGCGGGCGAATCGACTGTGCCGCGCAGCGAGTCGGGCACCGGGATATAGCCATTGGTGCGGAATAGATCGGTAGCGGCCGAGCCTTGCCACGGCCCCAAGCGAGTTGCGGCGAAGAGCGATAACTCAGGCGTGTTTTCACTTCCCCAGGAGCTTTCCGCGGAGATCGCGGTCTGGTCGGGCTCGCGCGTGCGGAACTGAATCACGCCACCCATGGCGGTCGAACCGTAGAGGCTGGCATCGGCGCCGCCGCGAACCACTTCGACGTCGCTGATCGATTCACGGACGACGCGGTCCCAATAAACCCATCCACCGAAGGGATCGTTGAGCGGAATGTCGTCAACCAGCACGAGGGCGCGGCTGGCGCCGCTGGCGCCGACCCCGCGCATGGAGACTCCCTGCGTGCCTGGATTCGCAGTGCGGCTGCTGGAGCGGCGAAAAAGCGTGAAACCCGGAACGTCGCGCAGCGCATCGTCGAGCGCCAGCGGCGCCGTCGAGGCCAGATCGTCGTTCGAGATGGTCACGCTGTCGGCGGGAGAATCCTCCAGCGCGGTGTTAATCCGTGTGGCCGTGACCAGAACGTGCTGGCTGACGTAGTCCGATTCAAATTGCGGATGGAGAACAAATTTGAGCTGCCGTTCATGATTCCAGGAAAGCTGGAGGGGAAGAAATCCCGCAGCTCTGGTGGAGAACCTGCCGGAAGTGACGGAGATTGTGAGTTGGAATTGTCCAGATGAATCCGTCTGGGCCGCAATGTGGTAGTTGCCGCTGCTGAATTCCACGCGCACGCCGGCAATGACCGCTCCCGAAGGATCTTCAACCACGCCCGTCACCGACGAAGCTGCGGCCTGCCCATGGGCGGACAGCGCAGCGAGCACAAGCCAAGCTCCGGCCAAGAGTGTCCGCCTCACATTTCGAGCGTACCAAGTAAAGTCCTGCCGTTGTTGTGACCGAAGTCACTGCCGCAAAGCGAGAGTTCCCAGCAACGACTGCTGCTTCGCAATCAGCGACTGGACACCCTGCCGCGCCAGCGACATCATCTTTGCCAGTTGAGCGTCGTCGAACACCTGGTGTTCGGCAGTGGCCTGCAGTTCGACAATTTTGTTGCCTGCGGTCATGACGAAGTTCATGTCCACGTCGGCGCGCGAGTCCTCTTCATAGTTCAGGTCGAGAAGAATTTCGCCGTCCACAATGCCGACGCTGATGGCCGCCACATAATCCTTGATCGGCGCCGCGCTCAATGTTCCCGCATCGACCAACCGCTGCAGAGCCAATCCCAGCGCGACGAATGCTCCGGTAATCGAAGCCGTTCGCGTGCCTCCGTCCGCCTGGATCACGTCGCAATCGATCCAGATGGTCCGCTCGCCCAGTCGCTTCAAATCGGCCACCGCGCGCAACGAGCGTCCGATGAGCCGCTGAATCTCCTGCGTGCGCCCGCTTTGCTTTCCCTTGGACGATTCCCGCGCCGTACGGGTCAGCGTCGCGCGCGGCAGCATCCCGTACTCGCCGGATATCCATCCCTTGCCCGAATTGCGCAAGAACACAGGCACCGCTTCCTCGACCGAAGCCGTGCAGATGACGCGCGTGTTCCCCATCTCAATCAGCGCCGACCCCTCGGCGGTCGAGATAAAGTCGGGAATGATGTTGACGGGACGAATCTGCTCAGGAGTGCGATTATCGCTGCGAAAGATCATGAGAGGGAAATTCTAACAGCCAGCCCCGCCCGTGTAGAGCGGACACTCCTGTCCGCTGCTCTTGCTTTGGTCTTGCTTTCGCTTTTGCTCTAGCCCTCTGATCTTGTTCACCGCCGCCCCCGGGCAACTCCATCCATTTTGTCATCCTGAGCGCAGCAGGGACTTCACGAAGTGAAGCCCCTGCGGAGTCGAAGGACCCCTACATCCTTCGCGCTCAGCAAGAGGGCATTAGGGACTTCTCCCGTGCAGTGGGGTTTCGTGGAAGGGCACGGCTTCAGCCGTACCGAAAAGAGCCGGTAAGGGCGCGGGCTTTAGCCCCCGAGGGACGCCGGTCCGAGATTTGGCGGGAATTTCTGCCTAAACCAATGATTCTAAAGGGCCGAGATATTAGAAATTTTCAGGAAACGGGTCTAGTAACTCAAGAGTAAACAAGCAACCGCATTCTGATCTTACTGACCGCCCGCCTGCTCAATCGTCAGCACATCGAACGCCTCGGTCAGGTCCGCGTGTCCCGCAAGCGTGTCTCGCGTTTTACCTTCGACCAGGATGTTGACCCGCTGGATCCCGGGAACGTTGACGGCCAGCGTCTCCACCAGCGAATTCACGGTGAGTTGCTCGCTGAGAATGCCGGAGCGGTGCTGGTCGGCGAAGGCGGCATTCAGATCGATGACGGCCGCGCCCGGATCGACCAGGTAGATGCTGCGGATATCCGACGCCGGTGCTAGAGGATGGGCCGCGCCCGGTTGCTGGTAGATGCGCAGCAGCGTGCGCAACAACTCCTCCGCCCGCTGCTGGCGTCCTCCCGGAAGCGGAATCTGCGCCGATCGCGCGCGGAGCGTGCCGGCGTCGTCATCCGCCACATACAGAGTCACCGTCTCGGTCGGACCGGAGGCTGGAGGAGCGACGGGCAACGCGTTGGCCGCCGAAGACTCCAGTTCTCCTGCTTGTCGCCGCATGTGGCGCAGGTAGATTCCCATCGCCACCACCAGCACCAGCAGCGCCGCCACACCGATAAGAAGATGCCGTGGGATCATGGCTGTACCTTCATGGCTGCACTCCCAACCGGTCGCGGACCGAAACCAGAGCATCGGCAATTGCCGACGCGGCCCGTTGTTGATAGTTGGCCGAGGTCAAGTCGGCGACACCGTCCGCTCCGGGCGCCAGTTCCACCGCGACGGCAGGCATGAGCACGTTGTTCAACGGCCGCAGCGACGCGGATGATGCTCGAACCGGGAATTCTTTTTTCTGCATCTCCGTAACGATTGCCGTCGAAACAACCCGGCTGACGGGCAAAGCCGGAGCCTGGGCCGCATTCCACGGATGAAATATTCCGTTGCTCGTTCCTTCCACCGGAAGCAGCGCGGTGTACACTCGGGCGCCGCTGCCTTGTGAAACCGCGTGCAGGCTGATGTAGATTCCGGCGCGGGCGACGTTGGCCGCCGCGGCGCGCTGATCCAGAGTCGAACTGGTATCGGCGTCGCGCAGCAAGGTGACTGCGAATCCGCGAATCTCCAGTTCGTGCCGCAGCAGCCGCGCAAATCCCAGTGTGACGTCTTTCTCGGCGAGCGTATCGGTCAAAGCCGCGCCCCGTTCCTCGCCACCGTGCGCGGGATCGACCACGGCCAGAACGCGATGAGCGGCTGGGGCGATGTTTGCCGCCGGTGCCGCCGGCGCGGGATTCTGTCGTCCAGGTCCAACACCACTCGGCGTCGCTGGCGGTTGTTGGACAGCCGAAACGCCGATCGGTGAAATCACGATCGTCTTTCTGTCGTTGCTGAAGCTTGCCATCAACGGCTGGTTTGCAGCCACGTCCAGTTCTGCCTCACCGTCGTTCTCGGAGTAGTTGGCGTGCGTGATGATCTGGTTATCAAAAGAAATAGACTGGCTGCCCGGGGACACGACCGGGTCCCGTTTGAAAACCATGCGCAGCTTGCCCGCTTCGGTGGAGATAGTCGGGTTTACGGGACCGCTGAAATTCAGCAACAGTCGCGGCGGGTTGCTCGGGTCCAGCCGGAAACTGGTTTGTATGCCGACATCGCCGATGAATAAGCGGCGCGCACTTTCGCGAAAATTAACGGGCGTTCCCAGAAAGCGCGGGAGCAAGGCGCTCAGGGAATTTAGCGGAACCAATCCGCGCGAGTTTTCGATAAGGAAGGGAGCGGTGAAATCGAAATCGTGCTTATGAATTTTGGCGTGCGTCTTTCCCGCTGCAAACTCGGCATCCACCGCGTTATAGCGCAGCCTCCAGTACCGCCCGTCCGTTTGGCTGCTAACGCTGCCGAGCGGTTCCAGAAGCTCGAGCAGGCCGACATATTCACTCCCTCTCCGTTCCAGAACGGGAAGCGTGTAGACCGCGACCGGGGAGAACACGGAGATGTGCTTTTCGTCCGCCGAGGGCGCCGCGGACAGAAGCGTCACGGTGGCCAACAGGATGGCCGAGATGTGGTTAGTCAAAGTCCGGTGGAGAGCCGGGCGTCCGTGCCCGGCTGGACGGGCGAGACGCCCGTCCCTCCACCACCCTTTGCTACTCCAGCGCATAAATCGTGAGCCCGCTCAGCAACTTGGGGTAGAAATCGGTGGACTTCTGGGGCAGCACTTCTCCGGCAAAGGCGATATCGCGAACCTGCTCGATGCGCACGGGATTCATCAGCAACGCCACTTGCGCCTTTCCACTTTGCACCTGCGACAGCGCGTCCGCCGGCTCGCGACAATAGGAAACGTTCTGCTGATCGCGAATGGCTTCCTCCGAGATCTTCAGCACACCTTCCAGCAGGCACTTGTGCAATTGCACGACGTCCAGCGATTGCTGACGCAGAGAAAGCCTTCCGAACAAGCGGCTGCCGATGGCTTTCGGTGAGTGCAGCAGAAACGCGCGCTCGGCGGTGACTGCGAGCAGGGCCGTTCCCGCGTGCCCGGCCTGTTGCAGGATGGCGGTGGCGCGCGCCGCGTCGATTCCGGCATCGACATCTTCCACATTGAAGAATTTCCCAGCATCCCCTCGAAATTGCGGTGCTGAAAACGAGGGCAGGCGGGAAACGAGCCGGTGCGTGGGCAGAATGACCAGACCCGGGCGATCCATGTCGACGAAGGTCATCATGACCGAGTCGTAAGGAGCGGGGAGACCCGACCCGGTCTCGGCCGCGGCTTGCCGCTCATTGCGATAAGTCAAGGCAGTCTCGTAGCGGTGATGGCCGTCGGCGATGATTAGCTTCTTGTCCCGCATCTGTTCGTGCACGGAGGCAATGACCAAGGGGTCAGAGATCCTCCAGACGCGATGCACGACGTCATACTCGTCGGTGACTTCGATATCAGGAGCGGTGTCTGGAGGGATGTCTGGGGTTCCCGCTGAATCGAGCAGGGCATCTACTTTGCCTGCCCCGCTGTAAAGCATGAAGATTTGACCGAAGTGGGCTCGGGTCGCGCGCAGCAGGTCGAGCCGATCGGCCTTGGGTTTGGCCAGTGTTTGCTCGTGCCGGAACACGACGCCCGCGTGATACGGCTCGATCCGGCCGAGCCCGATGAAGCCCCGCCGCTCGGCCCGCGCCTGGCTTCCCTTAGCGCCTCCAGGAACGCTTCCCGGAACTATGAAAGTCTGGGAATAGCGGTAGAGCAAGGGTGCGGGATCTCGCTGCAAAATGCCTGTCTGGCGCCAGTTCTGGAAGGACGCCGCCGCCCGGGTATAGACGTTTTCGGCATCCCCGTCGCCGGGTAGGCATTGCCCGAGAATAATCCGCACCAGGTTATAAGGACTCGCCTGGTAGTAGCTTTCCTGCATGGCGGGGGTGATCTTGTCGTAGGGCTGGGTCACAACCTGCTGAACTGGTACGCGCTCGGGGTTATAGCGCCAAGCTCGAAATGGGGAAATAACTGCCATAGAGGGAACGCAGAATTGTAGCAGGACAGTCCGACCCCGGCCCAAAGCGGGAAAGGAGAAAAAATATGCACAGAAATCTGAGGGTGATTTACGAAAAGGTGACAACCCTTTTTCGAGATTGTGCTACTATCCGGGTCAGTAATGCTTGTTGGGGCCCGCCTTTTGGGATGTGGGTTGCCTCCCTCCAAGGCGCGGATAGTGGGGCCTATGCTGTACGGCAAACAGTTCTCGGCTCGCTTGCCTTTCGCCGTAATTCTGGTGGTTGCTGTGTGCAGCGCCCTCCCGCTGCTCGCCCAGGATTTGACTGAGGACGTCCATATCCAGCCTCGCGTTCAGCCTCCGGCTCCCAAAGAGCCCGACATTGATCCGGCGTTCAAAACCCACACCAAGCCGATGAAGGTACAGGTCGACATGGTCCTGGTGCCGGTCACCATCACCGATCCCTTAAACCGCCTTGTCACCGGCCTCGACCGCCAGAACTTCAACCTTTTCGAAGGCAAAGATCAGCAGGAGATCAAGACTTTCTCCAGCGAAGACGCACCGGTTTCGATCGGCGTGATCTTTGACATGAGCGGCAGCATGGCCAGCAAAATCGAGCGCGCCCGCGAGGCGGTCATCGAGTTTTTTAAGACCGCCAACCCGCAGGACGAGTTCTTCATGATCGCCTTTTCCGATAAGCCGGAGGAGATTGCCGATTTCACCAGTTCGGTGGATGACATTCAGGGCCGGCTGCTGTACACCGTTCCGAGGGGCCGCACGGCACTGCTGGACGCCATTTATCTCGGTGTCACCAAAATGCGCCAGGCCAAGTACCCGAAAAAGGCATTGCTGATCATCTCCGACGGCGGTGACAATCACAGCCGCTATACGGAAGGCGAGATCCGGTCCATGGTCAAAGAAGCCGACATTCTCATCTACGCCATCGGCATCTACGATCATTACTTCCCGACCGAAGAAGAGCGGCTTGGACCAGCCCTGCTCAGCGATGTCACCGAACTGACCGGTGGCCGGGCTTTTACCATTGATAACCCGAACGACCTGGCGGACGTTTCCACGAAAATTGGCATCGAGCTGCGCAACCAATATGTCATCGGATATCGTCCCAAGAATCCTGTGCACGATGGCAAATGGCGTAAAATAAAGGTCAAGCTCTTACCGCCAAAAGGATTGCCCCCGCTCAAGGTCTATGCCAAGACGGGTTACTATGCGCCGACGGAATAACGTTCCTCTGCCGATCTTCTTCCTTCTGACGGCGCTGTTTCTGTCTAACTCTTATGCACAGGGCGGAGCCCCGAGCCAGTCGCCTCCGGCCGCGGTTGCAGGTTCCCAAACGGCTGCGAATTCGCCATCAGCGTCGCAGGCAGGACCGGCCAGCACGCCGCCTGTGCCAGCTTCGACGGAACAGGGTGCAGCTCCGAACGCGGTTCCGAACTCTGCGCAGAACCCGGATGCCTCCGACAGCGGCGTCTTTGTTTTCCGCAAGGAAGTTGAAGAAGTGGTGCTGCATGCCACGGTTGTCGATGACAAGCAGCGCATTGTCACCACCCTGGATAAGGGCGACTTCAACGTGTACGAGGATGGGCATCCCCAGACCATCACCTCATTCCGCCACGAAGACATTCCCGTCGCCATGGGCATTGTGGTCGATAACTCCGGTTCCATGCGCGAGAAGCGGCAAAAGGTGAACGCCGCCGCCCTGAATCTGGTGCGCGCGTCGAATCCAAATGATGAAGTGTGCATTGTCAACTTCAACGACGAGCTCTGGCTTGACCAGGATTTCACTTCCGACATCAAGAAGCTGCAAGAAGGACTCGAAAAAATCGAGGCGCGTGGCGGAACGGCGCTTTATGATGCGGTTACCAACACCGCCGACCATTTGAAACGAGACGCGAAGCTCGAAAAGAAAGTCCTTTTTGTAGTTACGGACGGAGACGACAACGAGAGCGCCGAAACTCTGGAGCAGGCGGTGCGGCGTCTGCAGGGCGACGGCGGACCCACCGTTTACGCCATCGGCATTCTGGAGAAGGAAGAGCACCCCAAACACGCCAAACGGGCACTGCAGATTATGTCCGAGAGAACTGGCGGCATCGCTTTCTTCCCCAAAACGTTGGACGAAGTTGACGCCATCAGCCGCACTGTGGCCCACGATATTCGCACCCAGTACACCATTGGATACAAACCGACGACGCCGAAAACCCAGGGTGGTTATCGTCAGGTGAAAGTGGATGCCCGTTCGCACGACCACGGCAAACTGACCGTCCGCACAAAGAGTGGCTATTATGCGGGAACGCAGCCGGCTTCGGGGGCGCAGTAGAGAGCGGGAGTCATTTGCGTTTATGAAATATCCGTTCTCGGCGATTCGAGACGAGCAAGTCCCCCGCTCCCGGGTCGCGCTCCTCCAGCACATCCTCGATACCTACGCCAGCGAGACGAACAAAGTCATTTCCGTCTGGGCGGCCTTTCTTGATTCGGATCTTGGCTACCGCCCACATCCGAGTTCCACCTCGGTCGCCGACATCATGAAGCACCAACTGCTCTCGGAGCGGCGATTCTTTGCCGAATTCCTTGGTGTGCCCGAAGCGCCAGCGGAACAAGTCTTGCCGCGTCGGCCTGCAGTCGAGGACTTCAAACAACGGATGCTGGAGCTTGCCCGGCCGCGACTTGGATTCCTGGCGGACCGCGATGAGGAGTGGTGGCGGACGGTTGTCCCTTTCTTTGATACCCGCCGGGAACGGATCTGGATCTTCTGGCGGCGCGTTCTGCACACCGCTCACCACCGGACGCAGTTGACGGTCTACCTGCGTTTGCTGGGAAAGCCGGTGCCTGCGACCTACGGGCCGACGGCCGACGTGAGTTGGCAAGGCGCCGACCCGACCACGACAGTAGAGGCTGCGGGGCGCTCGGGCAAGACGAGCGGCGATTGACGCTGTGGCTTGGGGTTATTACGCCACCCGAGCCCGCTTCCGGGAGCAGTGACCCTGGTAACCGCGGCGTATGTCAAATTACCCGATTTCATTACCATTACCAACGACCACATTTACAGCGTCCGCGAATTGACGCGCACGCCTTCCTTTCTTACTCTAAAGTGTGCCATTCACAACCTTGAACTCCCGGCTGCGCGTCAGCGACGAAATCTCCAAACTCGTCGGCGAAACTCCAATGCTGCAAATGAAGAAGCTGGCCCCTTCGGGATCGGCCGATATCTTTGCCAAGCTCGAATACCTGAATCCCGGCGGCAGCGTGAAAGACCGCGCCGCGATTGGCTTGATCGAGCGCGCCGAGAGCGAAGGCAAGCTCAAGCGGGGTGGGACGGTCATCGAAGCCACCGCCGGGAACACCGGCATCGGCCTCGCCCTGATCGGCGTGAGTCGCGGCTACAAAGTCCGTCTGTTTGTCCCGGAAAAATTTTCGGAGGAAAAGGTCATCATCATGCGGGCCCTCGGCGCCGAGGTGACTCGCACACCGGAAGCCGAGGGCATGCAAGGCGCCATCCAGCGCGCCAAGGACCTGCACGCTTCCGCCCCTGGCGCATTTCTGGCCGCGCAGTTCGACAATCCCGCCAACACCGACTACCACTACGAAACTACCGCCCGCGAGATCTTCGAGCAGATGGATGGACGCATCGACGCAATCACTGTCGGCTGCGGTACGGCGGGAACTTTCACAGGAGTTGCCCGTTTTCTGAAAGAGCGGCTGGCAAACGTACACGCCGTGGCGGTGGAGACGCAAGGCTCAATCCTGGGTGGAGGAAAGCCCGGTCCACACAAGGTGGAAGGCATCGGCAACAGCTTTATCCCTGGGAATTTTGACCGTTCAGTTTGCGACGAGGTGATGATGGTGACCGATGACCAAGCCTTCGGCATGGTCAAAGAACTCGCCGCCCGCGAAGGTGTACTCGGAGGCTCAAGCGCCGGCGCCAACGTCTATGCGGCAGTTGAAATTGCTAAGCGCCTTGGGGCAGGGAAGCGCGTGGTGACGCTGATTCCGGACTCGGCGGAGCGGTATTTGTCGAAGAAGATTTTTGAAGGCGGAATCTAGAGCAGTTTCATTGTTACGGTAGGCTGAGGTTGGGTTTTGGGAAGGCCACGGCTTCACAGTTTGCGGAGAAACTCCGGCAGAGCCGCGTTTTGAAAGGGCACAGCTTTCAGCCGTGCCGTCAGGGACCAATAAACAATAAAGAAGATGTGGGCTTTATCCCCTGAGGAGTCTATGTCATAGCTCGATAATGTCTGAAAAAGTGGAGTGCCTGACCTGTTCCCCAGCCGCGGAGCGGCGCAAGAATCCAGCCCACGGCGCAAGCCGTGGGTAGCTGGCATTTTCAATCTCCCACGAAAGCTGGCACAATCGTCGAGCGCGAATTCCGTCCGAAGTCGAGCGGCACGCATGCGCCTAGGAGGAATACATGGCCACTCACTCGTTTCGATTCCCCGGTGAAACTGAATCCTACCGCCACGCCCGGAACCAATTGCTGCAAGCGGAAGTCGACTTGAGACGGTGCGTTGAAGAAGTTGCAGCTCTGCGTCGCCGGCTTCCTCTAGGTGGGCAGATACCAGAAGACTATATCTTCGAAGAGGGCTCAACCGATCTCAACGAAGCCCAAACAATCCGGCAGGTGCCGCTCTCTGAGCTGTTTCAACCCGGCAAAGATACTCTCGCCATCTACAGCTTTATGTTTGGACCCAAGATGAAAGCGGCATGTCCGATGTGCAGTTCTATCATCGACGCTCTGAACGCCACGGCAGTGCATGCCGCTCAGCGCATGAACCTCGTGGTAGTAGCCAAGTCTCCGCTGGAGAGACTCAGAACCTTCGCACGTGAGCGCGGATGGAACCGCCTGCGTCTTCTTTCTTCCGCCGGCAACAACTACAATCGCGACTACTACGGCGAGAATGCGGAAGGTGGCCAACAGCCGTCGCTGAATGTTTTTGTTCGCCGTAACGCGAAAATTCACCACTTTTTCCATTCCGAGCTTCTCTTGGTGCCACCCGAGCGGGGACAGAACCAGCGCCACGTCGACATGATTTGGCCGCTGTGGAACTTGCTGGATTTCACCCCCGAAGGTCGGGGCTCAGACTGGTATCCGAATCTGACCTACCGCTGACTGTCGACGGCGGCGAAAATTGCCGACTCGCGGAAAACGGCCGAGTGGTTGACGCGGGCCTTGCGCTTGAGTTTCACTTAGGTCGCTTCCCTCAGTCCAAGAACACATTATCAATTTTTCGCATGATCCGCTCAGCGATCCCCATGCATCGAGATTTATTGGATCCACAACCTCATCGTGTGCCATAATACGTCACGCCTCTTCGAAAAATAGTTCTCGCCACTTGACGCAGCACGCCCTGAAGCGAATGAACTGTATCCCCCGAGGTTTGTCGTGAGTTGGAGATGCTACCTGTTGTCCCTGCTGAGAATCCACCATCCGAACTGTGAAGTTTGCAGTGCTCGTGAAAAGTACGGTGTTGAGATGCGAAAGCGGCTGGAAGAGTTGAACTGGCGGACTCAGCCATATTCCCCCAACGATGGGAATTATGAAGAGGTGGTGGGGGTCTTCGATTCCAAGCCTGGCGAAGTTGCAGCAAGCCCACCTATTTCGTTGGCGCAGAATCCGAAGAAGATTGCTTGAAGCCAACGGAGGATAGATTTCCTAGGACGCCGCTAATTCAAAACAGCCCGTTCCACATTTTCCGACAGTGTCCTAATCTAAGGATTCCGTGTCGAGCGATTCTCGGCAACACATTATCACCAGCAATAGAAGAATCAACGACATTCATTAGGCGATAACAATAGTTAGATTCGGGCGGTCACCGCTCACGTCTGCTGAGAGCCGGTGCCCGCTCGGAGTTGTTATCGGCGAGGCGAGAGGGTGATATGGCGATCGATGTTCGTGGTATGGCACCGCTGTTGCAAGTGTTCGACATGCCGACCTCGATTAAGTTTTATTGCGACGTGTTGGGATTCGAGATCGTTGAAACCGACGGAAAGACCGCACCCCACTTTGACTGGGTACTACTCAGATTGAACGGCGTGGAATTGATGTTGAATACGGCGTATGAGGCATTTCAGCGTCCGTCCACTCCTGAGCCTGCCCGTATTGCCGCTCACAGAGACACTGGCCTCTTCTTCGGTTGCCCCGACGTTGATGCGGCGTATCAGTACCTAAGGGGAATGGGCGTGAAAGCAAGCGAGCCCAAGATTGCAGCCTATGGGATGAAGCAATTGAATATCGTCGATCCCGACGGCTACGGACTCTGCTTCCAGTGGGAATCCGCTTGATTATTACGATGTTTTTCGCTAACCATCGCATAGTTTCCGGCTAAGCTGACCGACGACGACTAGCCGGCCCGTTCATCGGCCTTCACGCAAGAAACACCCGGAAGCTTTACCATAGCGGCGTGCGATCCGAGGAGGAAACGCCGATGAAATGTGCCTTGATCGTGTCTCTGGCATTCTTGCTGTTCGTGGCGATGGCACTTGCCCAGAATTCCGCGACCGAAACGCAGCCGAAAACACCGCCAGCCGCCAGTCAAGGCGCCGGAGCCCAGTTGTTCAATGTCAACGCGGCGGTCGAAGCATATCTGGCCAAGATGCCACCCGGACAACGCGCCCGTTCCAATGCCTATTTCGAAGGCGGCTATTGGTTCCTTTTGTGGGATTTTCTCTGCACGGTCATCGTGATGTGGCTGCTGCTCCGCTTCCGGTGGTCGACGCGCATGCGCAACCTGACTGAGGCCATAACCCGCATCCGCCCTTTCCAGACGGCACTCTACTGGATTCAATTCATTGTTGTCGTGTCCGTGCTTACCTTCCCTCTCACCGTGTACGAGGGCTATTTCCGTGAGCACAAGTATGGCCTTTTGAATCAGACTTTCGGTCCGTGGATGCGCGATCAGATCGTGATGCTCGCTGTCACCGTGGTGCTGGGGGCAATACTGGTAATACCGCTCTTCGGGCTTGTGCGACGCTTGGGAAAGAGCTGGTGGGCGTGGGGCGCGACTCTGACGATCTTGTTTCTTGCGTTCGTGAGCCTGATCGCACCCGTTTATCTCTCCCCGCTATTTAACAAGTACACGAAGCTGGAGGATCCTCGAATCAAGGATCCGATCCTCAGCATGGCTCGGGCCAACGGGATTCCCGCAACCGACGTCTATGAGTTCGACGCATCCCGGCAGTCGAATCGAGTAAGCGCCAACGTCAGCGGGTTCGCCAGCACCCAGCGAATTTCGTTGAACGACAATCTCGTGAAGCGCTGTACGCTGCCCGAGATTGAAACGACCATGGGACACGAGATGGGTCATTACGTTCTTAATCATGAATACAAGGGACTGGTCATGACTGGCGTCGTAGTAGTGATCGGGTTCGCGTTTCTGAGTTGGGGCATCAACTTCTCGCTCGCGCGCTGGGGAGAAAAATGGGATGTCCGGGGAATCACCGATGTCGCTGTCCTGCCCTTGTCCGTGATCGTGTTCTCGTTCTACTTCTTTCTCATGACGCCGGTGACGAATACCATCACACGCACCATGGAGTACGAGGCAGACATGTACGGTCTGAATGCAGCCCAACAGCCCGATGGGGAAGCGAACGTGGATCTGATGCTGGGAGAATATCGCAAACTCGACCCGGGTCCAGTCGAGGAGCTCATCTTCTTCGATCATCCCAGCGGACGCACCCGCATCACCGCCGCCATGCGCTGGAAGGCGGAGCACCCGCAGTCCGCATCACCGGAGGAGGTAGCGAGACCAATCTTCAACTCCCAATAGCCTACCCAGGATGGAGCCGATTCCAATCAGGGACGCACCGCAGTTGGTTCGGGAGTCAGACCCACACTCAAAACCTCGAAAAGACGTGAAACGAAAATCTCCTGACTGCGAGCGACGTCCGATGGTCCAGGGACCCGAACCGCTTTCTTGACATCACCTGCTAAAATAAAAGTTCCAGTCAATCGAGAATTGCTTTGTCGTACCTGTCCTCTATTGGCTGGACCGGAAGTACCAGATCGAAGGCGGTAGCACCCTAAGTCTTTGATTCCGGAATACTTTACGTATAAGTCCTTATTCCTCAAAGACCCAGCGCCCGACGGTCTCTAAGTCTTTGAGTTCATTAGACCGGGGGAGGGGGGTAGCTGACTAAGTAGTAGTATCTCTTCCCATTTTGGGAAAATTCTTCGCTAAACTCTCCGATTCCGAGGACTCATTTTCTTGATCGCCAAACAACCAGACTCCAAAAAACAAGGTTTCGCCACTCGCGCCATTCACGCCGGCCAAGAACCCGACCCACTCACCGGCGCCGTCAGTGTCCCCATCTACCCGACTTCCACTTACGTTCAGGAAGAAATCGGCAAGAATAAAGGTTACGAATACGCGCGCGTATCGAATCCGACGCGCGACCGGCTGGAGACTAACCTCGCGGCGCTCGAGGGCGGGACGGCATCGCGTGTGTTCGGCAGTGGCATGGCGGCGATCAATGCCATCGCAACGATGCTCAAAGCGGGCGACCACGTTGTTGCCGGCCATAACCTCTACGGCGGGACGCCTCGCCTGTTCAATCAAGTTCTTGCTAATTTTGGCCTGACATTCACGTACGTCGATACATCCGACCTCAATAAAGTCGAGTGCGCATTCCAGAAGAACACCCGGCTGTTATTCCTGGAGACGCCGACCAACCCCCTGATGGAGCTTTGCGATCTCCGCGCCATTTGCGGCCTCAGCCATCGGCGCGGTGTTGAGGTCGTCGTCGACAACACGTTCATGTCGCCGTATTTCCAGCGTCCGATCGAGCTTGGCGCCGACATGGTCGTCCACTCCACCACGAAGTTTCTTAACGGACACAGCGACGGATTGGGAGGTGTCGTAGTCTGCACCAAACCCGAGCAGGCGGAGAAGCTTGCGTTTCTGCAGAAAGCCGCCGGAGCCATCCTGTCGCCGTTCGAGTGCTGGCTGATCCTGCGTGGGGTGAAGACGCTTGCGGTGCGCATGTTGCAGCACGACTGCAACGGTCGCAAGGTCGCCGGCTATCTTTCGAAACACAAGAAAGTGCAGAAGGTTTTCTATCCTGGACTGCCGGATCATCCGCAGTACGAACTGGCGAAGCGTCAGATGTCGGGCTTCGGATCGATGATCGCCTTCGAAACCGGATCGCTCGCGAACGCCAACAAGATGCTGCGCAAGGTGCGCGTCTGCTCGCTGGCCGAGTCTCTGGGCGGAGTCGAGACCCTGATTTCGCATCCCGCTACCATGACTCACGCTGGCGTCGGCGAGGAGGGCCGCCGTAAAATCGGCATCACCGACGGCATGGTCCGCATCTCTGTCGGGATCGAGGACGTGGACGATATCCTCGCCGATCTCGACCAGGCACTAGCGGCGATCTAGAGTTCGTGAGGACGGGGCTTTACCCCGTCCAAGCGGGGCGTGGCCCCGCTTGCGCACAGCATCTTCAGCGCACGGACTCTCCAATCCACTCCAGGTACGCCGCGCTGCCGTCTTCAATGCCAATCTCTATGCACTCTGGAAGCTCGTAGGAATGTAGCTCGCTCAAAGCCTCACGTACGCGATCAAAAGCCTCTATGGTGGTCTTGATTACGAGCAGCCACTCCGTTGCCGTCTCGATCTCACCTTGCCAGCGATACACCGACTCAATCTGGGGAGCGATGTTGACGCAGGCGGCCAGTTTCCGCTCCACCAGCGCATGGGCGATGCTCCGGGCTTCTTCGAGCGAAGCGCAAGTCGTAAGAACGAGCCTTTTGTCGGTCATATAGAATCGGTCGTACTAAAAGCGTACTAACTAAAATCGAACTAAGAAAAATCGACCTCAAATCGATGGTTCGGATTTCACTGGAAGCATACGAGGCATCCGATGGCAACGCAAATCAAGTTTGGCACATCTGGATGGCGGGCCGTGATGGCCGAAGAGTTCACTTTTGCCAATGTTCAGCGGGCCGTGCACGGCATCGCGCGCTACGTGTCGTCGCAGAAATCGAACGGGGCAAAAGTCAAAGTTATTGTTGGCCGTGACCCGCGTTTTCTGGGTGAATCTTTCTGCGCCACGGCCGCCGACATTCTGTCTACCCAGGGCATCACGCCGCTGGTCATCGCGGAGCCTGCGCCTACGCCCACTATTTCCTACGCCGTGATCCAGTCCAAAGCCGACGGCGCCATCAATTTCACCGCCTCGCACAATCCGCCGGAATACAACGGCATCAAGTTCTCGACGCCCGATGGCGCGCCCGCGCTACCCGAAGTCACGAAGGCCATAGAGTCCGAGATTGCAGTCTTCGATGCGAATCCGCAGACGCCCCGCGCGACCAAAGTGGAGTCCCAGTCGATCGACCCTCGCCGCATGTATCTTTCTCGCCTGCGCGAAATCGTCGATCTCGACGTCATCAAGAAAGCCGGCGTCAAGATTGCCTTTGATCCCATGTGGGGCGCAGCCCGCGGCTATTCTGACGCGTTCTTGCGTGAGGCGGGAGTAACCGTGGCTACCGTCCATGACACCCGCGACGTGCTCTTCGGAGGCCATGCCCCCGAACCCGACGATCACCTGCTCGAAGACCTGCGTCAGAAGATGCGCGAAACCGGCGCGGCGATTGGCATTGCGACGGATGGCGATGCCGATCGTTTTGGAATTGTCGACGAGGACGGCACCTTCCTCCAGCCTAACTACATCATCGCTTTGCTCTTTGACTACTTGGTTGAAAGCCGCGGCTGGAGAAACGGAGTCGGCAAATCCGTTGCCACTACGAACCTCATCAACGCGCTTGCCGAAAAACACAAAATCGCACTCTACGAAACCCCGGTTGGCTTCAAATACATTGCCGAACTCATCAAGCAGGACAAAATCCTCATTGGTGGCGAAGAGAGCGCCGGCCTCTCTATCCGCAAACACGTTCCGGAGAAGGACGGTGTTCTCGCCGGCCTGCTGTGCTGCGAGATGGTCGCTCGCCGGGGTGCCTCGCTCGGCAAACAACTGGGCGACCTATTTGCCGAAGTTGGTTCCTTTTACCCGCTGCGCGAGAACTTCCGCTTGACGCCGGAAGTGAAAGAGAAGTTTACTCAAAAGTTACGAGGCGATCCGAGCGAGTTCCATGGCATCAAAGTTGCCAAGGTGGTGAGGACCGACGGACTCAAACTGGTGCTCGCCGACGGATCGTGGGTATGTTACCGACTCTCGGGCACGGAACCAGTAGTGCGCGTGTACAGCGAAGCGCGCAGCAGGGAAGACCTTACAAAGGTGAGTGTGGCAGCGAAAGCATGGATCTTCGACTAGGACCACCGCCAAGAGTGCGCATCCTTCCAGGTTCGGAGGAAGGCCTTCGCGCGGTCGTTGATCGGACCATCGGCCAGGCCATCGATCGGGCTGTGGTGCAGGCCATCCATCATGCCAGAGATCAGGCCAAGGATCAGGCTCCACGGGCGGAGGCGGTGGCCGCGCGCTGGGTCGAACGCACGCGTCCGGTCTGGTCGTGGCTTGCGCTGGAATGGCGTCGACTGGGAACCGCGGCCGCCGTCCTTCTTATCGTTGGATTATTGCTGCACGCCATGTTCGGAGCCAACGGCATGGTGATCTATCGCCAGAAGCGCGCCGAGATGCAAGCGCTGCAGAGTGAGGTCGAGCGCTTGCGGAAGGAAAACAGTCAGCACGTCGACCAGATCAAATCGCTCAAGTCCGATCCTGCCGCCATCGAGAAGGAAGCCCGCGAGCAACTGCACTACACTCGTCCCGGAGAAGTTGTACTGGTCGCTCCCGGCCCTTCCCAGAGGCCACCCACCGGCCGCGCCCAGAACGACATGAGTAAGTAAGCTGTGGGCTGTAAGCTGCGGGGCAATCGGTTGAGTCGAAGCTTGCGGCTCAGCCAGGAATTAGCACCTGCCATTTTCTGGCAGCCCAGCCTCCGCTCCTCCTGTGATAAAGTTCAGGGATCGCATCACGTGTGGGAAGCGATCCAAGGAGGATGACATGCGGAGATTTCTCTCGTTGTTACTTGCCGGTGCACTGATTTTAATGGTGGCCTCGGTGTCATTTGCCAGCGATGCCCAAACCGTAAACGGCTGGATTAGCGACTCCAAGTGTGGTGCCAAGGGAGCTAACGCGGGCGCGGAGGCGTGCACGAAAAAGTGCATCGCGGCCGGCGCCAGCCCGGTCGTCGTTACCGACAAGGACCAGAAGGTCCTGATGGTCGACAATCCCGATGCCCTTAAGGATCATTATGGACATCACGTCGCCGTGACCGGGCACATCGACGGTGACAAGATCCACGTTGACAGCGTTAAGATGATTTAACGGCTCAGTGAAAAACGAACGGATGCAGGCTTAACTTGCCTTCGCGACTGGTACGCGGGAATGCCCCCGGCGGAGAGCCGGGGGAGTCGTTCGGCGGGGTCGGATTCGAGATCGCCCCTTGTCGCGGATTAGGAATATGCCGGATTCCATAGGGGAATCAGCAGCACCCGCAGGTATTAAGGCCGTCCAACTCGGCATCTGCGCTGGATTCTTCACCTGCCTGGCGTACCCGCTCATGGTCTTTGTACCTCTTCCAAAGCTTGCAACGACGACGCTCGCAGCCTGTTTCGGTCCTGCTCTGGCAGTAGCGAGCTTCGGCCTGCGACGACTGCTCGACTGGGAGACGCCGCTGGTCTCAAGCGCGTTGGGGGCACTGTTGAATGCGTTGGGTGGCGCCCTGTTTTCCGCCATGGCCCTGGTGCAAATGGCGGTCGGGTATTCCGTCGGTGGTGAGAAGGTGTCGGCCCAGGTGAACGCTATCTGGCTCGGCTTGGACGTGGCCTGGGACGCTTACATTGGTTTGGGAACCCTGTGTTTCGCGCTCGCCATGCTGCGGCATCCCCGCTACGGCAGAGTGTTTGCCTTTTCCGGACTAGCCGTTGCCGCAGGTTTGCTGGCACTCAATTTCTACACGTTTCCCGCACCGCCCGCGAGTGTGGGTCTGGTGGATCTCGGACCCGCCATAGGTATTTGGTATCTAGTTGTCACAATCCAGATGTGGCGTTCTCTTCGATGGGCGCGGACACCACGCTTGCCAGCGACGTAGCGCCCGGCCGCCGCCTTTGTGTCTGTTCCCGTGGAGCGACGGGCGTCTCACCCGTCCACTCGGATCTACCGCACTATGCCTTCCAGCGGCGAACTGGCAGTCGCATAAAGCTTTCGCGGCATGCGCCCCGCCATGTACGCCTGACGTCCCGCCAGCACTGCGTGCTTCATTGCTTCTGCCATCAGCACCGGTTCTTGGGCGCCGGCGATGCCAGTGTTCATCAGCACAGCGTCGTAGCCGAGTTCCATGGCGATGGCTGCGTCGGAAGCGGTGCCCACGCCCGCGTCCACAATCAAGGGCACTCCCGTGATCATTTCGCGGAGGATTCGCAGGTTGGCGGTGTTCTGAATTCCAAGCCCGCTACCGATCGGCGCGCCCAAAGGCATCACCGCCGCCGCTCCCGCGTCCACCAGCCGTTTCGCGAACACGATGTCGTCCGAGGTATAGGCCAGCACCGTGAAACCCTCTTTCGCCAGCACGCGCGTGGCTTCGAGAGTCGCTTGCACATCCGGATACAGCGTTGCCTGGTCGCCAATCACTTCCAGCTTGACCCAATCCGAGAGTCCAACCTCGCGCGCCAGGCGGGCCGTGCGGATGGTGTCGTCGGCCGTATAGCAGCCGGCGGTATTGGGCAGAAGAAAATATTTATTCGGATCGATGTAATCGAGCAGCGACTCCTTGCTACGGTCGAGATTCACCCGGCGTACGGCCACCGTCACCATGTCGGCGCCGCTGGCCTCGAGCGCGCGCGCGGTCTCCTGAAAAGATTTGTACTTCCCGGTCCCGACGATCAAGCGGGAACGGAACTGCCTGCCAGCGATAATCAATGAGTCCGTCATGTCTTTATTGTACGGCCCCAGGGAACTGTGAACCAGATAGTCGCGTAACGGGCGTCTCGCCCGTCCAGCAGTATGGTGGCCGGGCGGGGACGTCCGGCTCTCCACCAGTTCACCCTCCAGCCCTCTCCGCCTTCCTGTACATTTCGTCAATCAATGCCCGGTACCGGTCCTCAATTCCCCGTCGCCGCACCTTCAGCGTATGCGTCAGGGTTCCATCCGCCGCCGAGAATTCTTCGGCTACTATCAACACACGCTTCAGTCTTTCGAAGCGCGCCAGGTTCTGGTTCAGTTCTTCGATGATGCCATCGTACAGTGCCTGCACCTTGACGTTGGCGACGAGTGTTTCTCGCGAAATGATCTCAACCTGGTTCGCCCGGGCCCAATCTTCGAGAACCGGGAAGTGCGGCGAGATCAGCACTGCCGGAAACTTCCGCCGATCGCCAATCACCACCGCCGTCCCAATGAGCGGGTTGAGTTTCAGCGAATTCTCGATCGGTTGCGGCGCGATGAACTTCCCGCCCGACGTCTTAATCAGGTCCTTCTTGCGATCCGTGATCGACAGGTAGCCCTCGCTGTCGAGTTGCCCGATGTCGCCGGTCTTGAACCAGCCATCCACAAACGCGTTGCGCGTTTCCTCCGGACGATTCCAATAGCCCCTGAATATCGAGGGCCCGCGTACCAGCACCTCGCCGTCGTCGGCGAGCCGCACTTCGACGTTGGCCAGCGGTTTGCCGACCGTCCCCAGTTTGTGCTCTCCGGGAGTGTTCACCGCAATCACCGGCGACGTCTCCGTCAGTCCGTACCCCTCGTGGATGGAAATACCGATATCGGCATACCACTCGGCCAGTTCTCGGCCCAGCGGCGCGCCTCCGGAAATGAACTCCTCCGCCTTTCCGCCCATGCCCGCGCGCACTCGGGAAAAGACGAGCCGGTTCGCGATTTTCATTTTCCAGGAGAGCGCCGAAGGCTGGGTTCCGGCCAGAGTCTTGGCGCGGTGAGCGCGTCCCACTGAGAGCGCCCAGCGATAGATCGCGCTGCGCGGAAAGCCCGTGGCCTTCAGGATCACCTGTTGACGAATCTTCTCGTAGACGCGCGGCACCGCTACAAAGATGTTGGGTTGTACTTCGGTTAAGGCCTGTGCCAGTTGTGCAATATCAGGACAATATGCCAGCACCACACCGCGGTACAGCAGAGCGAAGTCCACGTGCCGTGCCGTCACATGGGAGAGCGGCAGAAACGATACGCTCACTTCCTCCTTCGTGCCGAAGCCGAATCCCTCCATCGAAGACGCGATATTCGAGGCCATGTTCCGGTGGGTCAGCATCGCCCCCTTCGCAGTTCCCGTCGTGCCAGAGGTATAGATAATTGTCGCCAGGTCGTCGGGCCCAATTGACCGGGCGCGAACATCGAATTCCGGATCGAAGTCGGCCGGCCCGCGCAGCATCAGTCCCTGCATCTGGACCGCGTGCGCGGTTTCTACCGCGTCCATTACCATGATCCGCTCCACCGGTGTGTGCCGCTGGATGGTCAATACTTTTTCCAACTGGTGCTTGGTGGACACCGCGATGACGCGCGCCCCGCAATCGTTGAGGAGGAAAGCGGTCTGCTCCGCTGTCTGCGTGGAATAGACCGGGACCGTGACCGCGCCCAGAGAAAGCGCCGCGAAATCAGTGATCGTCCACTCCGGGCGATTTTCGCTGAGGATCGCGACGCGATCGCCTTTGCCAACGCCCCAGGATTCAAGCGCCCGAGCCACACCCACGACGCCGCGGTAAATCTCCGTGGAGGAGATCGGAACCCAGCCCAGGGCCCGTCTTTGGAGCATGACGCGATCGCGGCGCTTCTTGCAGACCGCCAACAAAATGTCGTTTAGAGTATGAAGGCTCATCCGATCCGATCAAGGCCGCAATCATTGTACGCAGTCATTGGCACAAAGTCTGTGAGGCTAGCCCAAGCCGTTTGCTGCTGTGGAACCATCTAAGTGTTTTTGGCCGCGCTCCCGTAGTAGGTTACGTTTAAGGCAAGTCGTTCCGGAGGAATATCTATGAAACGAAGCAGTATTTCGACAATATTAGGAGTGGGGTTGCTGGCAGTCAGCATTCTTTGCCCGCAGACCCAAGCTCAAGCCAATAAGCCTGAGCCTGCGCCCATGAAGCTAAGAGTCGGCGACGTCGCTCCCGATTTCAAGCTGCAGTACTTCGATGGCAGCGACGAGAAAGAGGTTACGCTGAGCCAGTATCGCGGCAAAAGCAACGTCGTTCTGGCCTTCTATATCTTTGCCTTTACCGGGGGTTGAACCGCCCAAATGAAGGCCTTCCAGCAGAGTCTCAAGAAGCTGGAAGCCGCCGACACCCAGGTTCTGGGTGTAAGCATGGATAGCCCCTACGCCAACAAAGCCTTCGCCGACCAGATCGGCGTCACCTTCCCGCTGCTGAGTGATTGGGGTGGAGACGTTGCCCTCCAATACGGCATCTACGTCGACAAATACAAGGCCGCGCGCCGCGTCAACTTTTTGATTGGCAAAGACGGCAAGATTCTGGAGGAGCAGATTGACCGGGAAGCCATCGATCCCAAAAAGATTGTAGATGCCTGCGAACGCAAGAAACTGAGCCGCTGAATCAAGCGCGCAACCAGACGGAGAAGCGCCAGGAGCGGGTCTGCGTGGAATTCAGGGCGCCACGTCAAGAATTCAAGCGGACCCGCCAAGGCAGACCCCTCACCGGATGGAGCGGGAAGCTACCGTCTTGAATCCGCTCACGGCTTGAATCGTAACGATTGGTCTCTAACGCGTGATCTGCTCACCACCAAAGCGTCAGCGAGTTTGACCCCGCTTAACCGCACTGTGTTATGCTTTTCTTGCGGGGTGGAGCAGTCTGGTAGCTCGTTGGGCTCATAACCCAAAGGTCGGTGGTTCAAATCCACCCCCCGCAACCATTTACGGATTTGAGGGACTACCGGCGTAGTCCCCAATTCCAAA
>Ga0074044_10000658_pt1 | contig 32482 bp, 25 predicted proteins | sample BogForMeECP23OM1_FD_94443 | JGI IMG/M metagenome (GOLD analysis project Ga0074044, IMG submission 94443) | Bog forest soil microbial communities from Calvert Island, British Columbia, Canada - Bog Forest MetaG ECP23OM1 | ecosystem: Environmental > Terrestrial > Soil > Wetlands ...
CCGACTGGGAAGTCGGCGACACAGCAGGTTTGGAAACCTGCGCTACGCGCCGCTGCGCTCTGCCACCGCACTCCAAAATCCTCGCGGCGCACGATGATTCTGACGTATTGCAATGCAAAGAACACGGAGACACAACTTCTTTTCTTTGCGTTCCTTACGTTCTCTCACGGCCAATTCTTTGCCAAGAAAACAAAGATTTGCATAATTGTAGTACGGAGGGGAAAGCGGGGAGCACAATGTTTGACACGAATTGCGCGAATTATCGCCAACGGCATGCGCGTCAATTCGCGAAACTCGCGTCTCGCCCTTACCCGTGTTTATCCGCGTATAGCGGTGTGGCCGCCACGCGGCTTTACGCCGGGTCCATCCGTGGTTAAAGAAAAAGCTCTGCGGCTCTCTGCGTCCCCGGTGTCTCTGCGTTGGGGGCGTTTCCGTTTGGTTGCGGCTCCGCCGCGCCGTGGCTTTGCGTTAAACCTTTTCCCACGTTTGCAGCATGCCTGACGACTCCTTCAAAGAATTTGTCCCCGACCAGTTGAGCGCGTTGCCGGAGTTGCGCACCGGGCACGTCAAGTTCCGAAAGGTCTCCAGCAAATTGTAATCCAGTAAAACTTGTTGCAACCCCAAGATTACTCTGCCGTCATATAGGCCAGACATGCGAAAACTTTCCAGGGTTCTGTTGCCAACGGTTCTTCTGGTTCTAAACGTGACGTTGGCCGGTGCGAATGTTCCCGGCGGCGGCGCGGCGGGGCTGGATGTGACGTTGAAAGATTCCGGCAACACGGTCGTGCTCGCCAACGGAATCATTTCGGCAACGATCCTCAAATCAAGCGCCACCATCATCTCGCTGAAGTTCAAAGGCTGCGAAATGTTGGCGGCGGGTTATTACAGCATGGATGGCAGGAATCGTTACCGGATTCCGGGGCACTGCCTTTATTCGGTCAAGACGCAGTCGCCCGACATGATTGACATCGGCTTGAAGAGCGTGTGGCGCAACGAGGCGCAGGCGTTCGATATCGAGGTTCATTATGTGCTGCAACGCGGGGCTTCAGGGTTGTATTCGTATGCGGTCTTGAATCACCCGGCGAATTATCCGGCGACGGGCGTGGGCGAATGGCGGATGGTCTGGAAGTTGTCACCTGATTTGCTGGAGAAAATCTATGTGGACGACCTCCGGCACTGGGCCATGCCGAACTCGGAGGATTTCAAGCACGCAACCCGGACGCCGATCGCGGAAATCATCAAAATCAACACCGGCGTGCGCGCGGGCAGGTATGATTGCAAATATGATTACAGCGCGAACTACTGGGACCTGGGTTGCTGGGGTCACGCCAGCGATGAACGCAAGGTGGGCGCCTGGATTGTGCTCGGCAGCCATGAGTTTTTTAACGACGGCCCGACGAAGCAGGATTTGACGGCGGCGTCGGGCATCAATCATCTGCACTTCGGGTTGGATCATTACAATGCGTCCGGCACCCGGGTGGCGGCGGGCGAGCCGTGGCAGAAAATTTTCGGCCCCTTCCTGCTCTACTGCAATTACGCTGCTGACGGCGGCGACGCCTGTTGGGCGGACGCGCAGGCGCAGGCAAAAGCCGAACAAGCGGCGTGGCCTTACGTGTGGTTGACTGGCAATCCGGCTTACCCGTTGGCAAACGAGCGCGGCAGCATCAACGGCCATCTCATTTTGCGGGATGCGTTGAAGCCAAACCTCACGGGCGCGAACGCCTGGGTTGGCGTGGCCCAGCCGGAACCGAACGGCAACTGGCAGTTCGAGTCAAAGCATTATCAATATTGGGTGAAAACGGATGCGCAGGGAAAGTTCAGGATACCGAACGTCCGGCCGGGAACTTACACGCTCTCTGCGTTCACGGACGGCGCGGTCGGGGAATTTTCAAAACCAGATGTCATGGTCACAACCGGAGCGACAACGGCGTTGGGAGATTTGACCTGGAACATTCCGCACAAAGGTTCGCGCATCGCCTGGGAGATCGGCGTGCCGGACCGCACGGCCAAGGAATTCCGGCATGGCGACGATTACTTCCAAGGATACCTTTGGCAAAATTTCACGAGGGAATTTCCCAACCCGCTCGATTACACGGTGGGCAAAAGCAATTGGAGAACCGACTGGAATTATGCGCAGACGCGTTACGCCGAACCCGGCGGCAAAAATATCGCGCAGTGGAAGTGGCGGATTCATTTCATTCTTGACCGCGTTCCTGCCGGTGCGGCGACTTTAACCCTCGCCATTGCCAGCGCGCACAAAGCGCGGATTGATGTCTGCGTCAATGACGACAATCGAGTGTTGACCTCGGTCTCGCCCTCAGTCCAGGGCGGCAACGCTCTTCTGCGCGAAGGGATTCATGCGAAGTATTGCGTCGAGTATGTCAGCATCCCGGCGGCGAAATTGAAAACCGGCGAGAACATCATCACGCTGAGCATCCCGGAAACCGGGTCGGACGCCACCCATGTCATGTATGATTATTTGAATCTGGAATTGCCGTAACAGTCCCCCCAATCAAAAAAATATGACCGATGACTCCTTCAAAGAATTTGTTCCCGACCCGTTGAGCGCGTTGCCGCCGGATGTCTGCTAGAGGCGCAGGCGACCGGAACTTGAAATGACCACCAATTCAGGCGGCACATCGCTCACAACCGGGCGGAAGATTTGCTGAATGGCGTCCAGCAGTTCGGGTATCCTGACCGGTTTTTGGAAGTAGTTCGCTGCGCCGGCGGCCAGACAACGCTCCTTGAATTCCCCCGGTTCAGCCCCGGAAATAACGAATACGGGGATGCGTCTGGCTCGGGGTCCGCACATGCGTTGGAGCCAATTCATAATCAGAAACGCATCCCAAGAGTTGCCGCTCTGAAAGGCATCGGGCGGAAAGAAAATATCGAGCAGGATGAGATCCGGCTTTTCCCGGCGCACGATAGTGAAGGCTTCGGGACCGTCAACGGCGGTAAACACCTCGTAGCCTTTGGGTTCAAGGGCCAATGACAAGGCTTTCAGAGTTACCGGATTGTCATCAACAACCAGAATTTTTTTAGTTGGAAAGTTTAACGGCACAACAACAGTCTAAGTATAGGACATGTTCCAAAAAAAGACAAGGCAAATTATTGGCAATTTGCGCAACTTCCTGTATTCCTTTAGGTAACACCCATTATTGAGCCACAGCGCACGCCTCTTGGGGAGCCGGCCTGTCGCGCCTAAGCTTCAGAGCGAAGGCTGAACGTCCCCGCCAGCTCATTGCATGCGACAGACAGTTCCACCCGCCGCCGGGACGGTAACGCTCCCAGGGTTTCCGCCATTGCTTTGCGGCTTTGCACCTTCCTCCTTCGCTTTCGGCTACGGCGTGACAGGTCGCGTTCTTTGCGCTAAATCTTTCGCTTCAATGGCGGATGAATCGTTCAAAGAGTTTGTGCTGGACCAGTTGAGCGCGTTGCCGGATGCACGCGCCAAGGCGATGTTCGGCGCACATGGGTTGTATTCCGGCGGGCGGTTCTTCGGGATTCTGGACGAGGGACGGCTGTTCTTCAAAACGGACGCGCAGTCGCAGGCGGATTACACGGCGCGCGGAATGGGGCCGTTCACCTACGAGTCGAAGGGCAAGGTGATGACGATGGCTTACCATGAAGTGCCGCCGGACGTGCTGGAAAACCGGGAAGAGCTGGTGGCATGGGCGCGCCGGGCAATCGAGGTGGCCGCCCGCAGCGGGAAATCTCCCAAGGCACCCCGACCAAAGCGCACGTTCCGCAAGCCGTCCAGGTCGTGATCCGTTTCTGATTTGGGAAACGCCCCTGCCCGCCGATGGAATTTAGGCGCGTCGCCGGAGATGCGCGATCATTCTTTTGTAGCGGCGGTCTGTGACCGCCGCCATCTTCCGGCGCTCACAGAGCGCCGCTACAAACTACTTTTTGTAAAAGCAGATGTAGGCCATGTCCGCCGTGGCCTCGACATCAAAAGAGGCATGCGCCGGGACCACAAAGGACTGGCCCTTGGAAAACGTCTGCCACGCGGCACCCGGCAGTTTCGCCTTCAACGTGCCAGCGACGACGTGCATGTGCTCTTCCGAGTCGGTCTTGAAGGTGTATTTGCCCGGCTCGATCACGCCGGCCGTGGCGTAGCCTTCCGGCGTGTTCAATCCCAAACTCTGAACTTTTCCGTCAAAATACGAATTGTGTTTCATGGGCGGACATCATTGCCGGTTCAGGCCAAATTGGCAACCCGGCACCCGGGCGGCGGACTTGTGTTTCCCTGACGATACGCGTAGAACACTTCGCACATGACGGCAAGCGACAAAACCTCCGGCCCCCATTCGTCATCCAGGCGGCGTGCGCGCCGGCTCAGGACAATTGGCCTCATCATGCTGGTGCTGGGTCTTGGCGGCGCGGGCCTGGTTTATTGGCTGGGGACGCGCTCTCCGGATGTGATGGATGATCTTTCCATGGTGGGATACAACAAGGCCCAGACGCGGCAGATGGGAATGCTTTACGGCAAAATGGGCCCGGTAATTGAGGAGTGGTTCGATGACCTGAAACAGCCCGGCACACAGGCGGAAATCATCGTGGCGGTTTCAATCCTCGTAGCGGCCGGCTGTTTTTACTTCGCCCGATTGTTGGACCATGACGACGAACCAAGCTGACGGAGCTGCATGCCAGGGCGATGCATGGTGATCTTGGTGATGTGCGGTTTGTGTCCGCTGGAAATCTACACGTCCGGTCGCGCCGGCGTGCCGCCATTCATGGTTGGCGATTGTTCGGCGGGGCAGTGACTTTTCCCGCGTCATTCTTGCTCATGAGTTTGGTGTAGCTTTCCTGCTCCACTTCGGCTTCCTCGATGTTCTTTCTGAGGGATTCCAGTTCACTTGAGAGGGTGGTTTGTTCATTGGCCAGATGCTCGGCCAGTTCCGCGATATACACCGGCAATTTTTGTCCCCTCGGATCGCGCGCCATGAAGTCACCCAGATCCTTCACGTGTTCGCGTATCAGGGCGCCGACATGGACGACATTGGCGATCTTGGATTGCTTCACCTGGTCGGAAACCAGGCTGGCGGAGACATCGGCGTTCTTGAGAATATTGCCCACGTTGCGCAGCACCCCGGCGGCTATCTCCACCATCCCCGCCTGGCGGGAAGCGGCGAGGAGTTCCTTGTGCGTCTTCTCGACCTCCGCCTCCATTCGTTTGCGTCCGTCAATTTCCGATTGCAGCTCCTCAATGGCCCGGCTCAGGTGCGCCGTTTTCTTTTTGACTTCGGATTCCAATTCGGCCCGCAAACGCCGTTCCTCGCGCTCCAACCGCAACCGCTCTTTGAGCAAGGTTTCGATGTGGACCATGCCGGTCAGCAGCAGCAGTGAAATGAGCGAATACATCACTTCAATCTCGACCCCCAACGGTGCGCCGGAATTGAACGACGTTATGGATTGAAACAAGTGGAGCAGTGCCAGAAGCGCAAAGGCCCAGAAGAGCGACCAGCCCACGCGTGCGGTCCCGAATATCCGGTTTAGCCGCAGGGCGTAGCCGGCGACGAGGAATTGCAGCGCGCCGGTGATGAATTCCATGACCTGTGGAAAACTGAAACTCATGCGAACTCCTTTTGCGAGATGGCGACAGTGCTGCCTTCTGAAGCCCGGCCCTGTCCGGAATTCAGACATTCCCTGCCATGATCTTGTCCCATTTGCCTCTTATCGTCGGTTCGCATAACAAGCTCAACTGGGATAAAGCATTTGCAGAGCCAAGAGTAAACTGCTGGCGGGGGCTTCGACGTTGTAGCGTCGGCGCTGTGCGCCGATTTTATCTGAACGATTTATCGAGCCACAGGCTCGACGTACAACCTCATGTTTTTTGCTTTTCTTCACCGCGTACCGAAACGAATATCGCAACGCATGAAACGATTTTTCATTCTGTTCGCCGTCGCCTGCACCGCCGCCAGCGCGCGGGCTGACCTGGTACTGCAACAGCAAATTATCGCCCCGAACTACAACGGGGTGGCCGCCATGAAGATCAAGGGCACCAAGATCCGCATGGACATGTATGCCGGCCAGCCGCAGGCCTTGAGCACCATCACGGATTTGAACACGGGCGAAACCATCAACCTGTTGCACACCCAGAAGCTGTTTTTGAAGACGCCGGGCACACCGATGAAACAAACCAAATCGGCGGGCACCGCATCCAAAGCGCCCGTGCCGCGCGCCACGGGCAAAACCCAGAAAGTGGGCGACTACGATACGGAGCTTTATACGTGGTCGAATGACCGCGGCATCACCGGGACGGTCTGGGTGGCCAAAAATTATCCGGATTACGCCCGGATCCGGGCTGACTGCGCCGGGCTGGACAAAACCCCGGGCGCGGACACGGATATGACTCCTGTGTTGAGCGCGTTGCCGGGCATGGTGGTAAGGTCACAAGTCACCGGCGGCGGCCAGACGATCACGCTGGCCCTGATTTCGGCCAAGGAAGGGCCGCTGGACGCTTCGCTGTTTGAAATCCCGCGCGACTACAAGGAAGTGCCCCGGCCAACGCCGCTCAAGCCGATCGTCACCCAGCCTGCCCCCCAAAAAGCGTCCGGCAGTTCCCCCCAAAAAGCGCCAGCTACTTCCACCCAAAAGTTGCCCGCTTGGTAGGCGACCGGCTGATTACCCCAAGAATTTGCGCTTCATCGGCCGCATGGCGCTGCTCCGAGCTTTTCTCCAACTCTCTGGGGACAAAGCCCGAAGCCCGAAACGCAGAACGGCTCGGGAGCCGGTTTGTCCTTCGAATTTCGGTCTTCGGTCTTCTTTCGGCGTAAAGCCGCGTGGCGGCCACGCCGCTATACGCGGATCTCGGATTTCGACCTTCGGATTTATGCTGCCCCAACGACTTGCGTGTTGGTTCAGAGCGGCCCTGGCGGCCGCGTTGAATCGGCATTGAGTGTTTGTCCCGCTGCGGTATAGTTCGCGGTGATGCCAGTTCAAAACCGCATTGTCAAAGTCCAGAAGCGCAACCGGGCGCTGGTCAAATTCGATTCGGACCGCATCGGCAGGGCCATTTTGCGCGCGGCGGAGTCCATTGGCGGTTTTCACCGGGATTTTCTGCCGGGCATGAACGACAAGGTTTTCAGCGCGCAGGGTTCGGAGGAAAACATCGCGGGTTTTCTGGCGGACGCGGCCATCGTCTGCCTCAACTCCGACCCGCATCACCTGATTTCGAATTTTCCGCCGACGATTGAGTCCATCCAGGACGAGGTGTTGCACACGCTGCGCAGCTACGGTTTCCAGAACACCGCCGATGCCTACGAATGTTATCGCTGGGGGCGGCATTGGCTGCGTGAAGGGGCGATTTCGCAGGAGCATTTCGTGGGCAACGGCTTTCCGCGCGAGCGCATGGGGCAAATCCTCGACTGGAACCGCAAGCAGGGCGTGGACACGGTGGCCGGCCTCAATGCGGCGGTTCGCAGCGGGCGCATCCAGGAGGTGATCGCCGCGTCGCTGGCGGTTTATGAGGCGTCGCTGGACGAGGCCGCGAGGAAGGTTTTGTCCCGCCTGAACAACGCCGGCAACCGGTTGCGGATGATGTGGGTGAGCGGCCCGAGTTCCTCCGGCAAGACGACCACGACGGTCAAGCTGACGCAGCGGCTCGAAAAACAGGGCCTCCGTTTTTTGACGCTCAATCTCGACGACTATTTCTGGTCGCTGGTCGAACATCCGACCGACTGGATCAATGACCGGAATTACGAGACGCCGGAAGCGCTGGACATTCAGTTGTTGAATCAGCACCTCCGGGCGCTGCTCGACGGGCAGACGGTTGAAAAACCGATTTACAGTTTCAAGGAAGGCCGGCGCACGGGCACCAGGCAGGTGAGGCTTGAGCCGGACCAGATTCTTTTGCTGGATTGTTTGCACGGGTTTTATCCGCCCATCACCGAAGGGATCGATGCCGCCGCGCAATTCCGTCTCTACATCGAAACGCTGAACGTGTTGTACGAAGGCGACGGGAGCACAAACCGGCTCACGCAGTTCACCGACGTGCGTCTCATCCGGCGCATGTTGCGTGACGCGCGCCACCGCAACCACAGCGCGCTGCGCACGATTTTGCACTGGCATTACGTGCGCTACGGAGAGCTGTTCAGCATCATCCCGCTCATGGGGCTGGGCGATCACATCATCAACGGCGGGTTCCCCTTTGATTTGCCCGCGCTCAAGCCGTTCTTCATCGGGGAAGGCGGTCTGCTGCCCAAGCCGGAGGATTTCACGCCTTACGCGGGTTTTCTCGACGCCCGCATCCGTTACGACCGGGTAAAGACACTGCTCGAATCAGTGGAAGGTTTCACGAAGAAACAAGTTTCAACCGGCGACCTCATCCCGGGCGACGCTGTGATCCGGGAATTCATCGGCGGGAGCACGATCAAGATTCCGCACAACGAATAGCGAGTCATGCCAGACGGTCGGGTGGCGATCACGTCCGCCGCACTCCAGAATCACTTCAACATTTCAGCCAGCGCCGGTTCCATGGCCTCGGCCCAGGTCTGGTAGCCGCGTTCGCTGAGATGCAGCAAATCCGGCATGGTATTCCTGGCAACGGTGCCGTCGGGTTCAAGAAATTTCGGGGTCACGTCGAGATACTTCACCATTTTGCCGTCGCCGAGCCTGGCAATGACGGTGTTAATCAAAGCAATCTGGGCGCGTTGCGGATCGTCCAGGTCGCTGCGCGGGAAAATGGCCAGGAGTAATATTTTGCTGTCCGGCAGTTTCACGCGCAATTTTTTGACGACCGCCTGCACGCCCTCAATGGCTTCGGGGACGGTATTGCGGATTTTGCCGGTGTCCTTTTCCCTGCCGGTGTTGTTGGTGCCGATCAAGAGCACGACAACCCGAGGCTTGATGCCGTCGAGTTCGCCGTGGTCCATGCGCCAGAGGACGTGCTGGGTGCGTTCGCCGTCAATGCCAAAGTTGGCGGCGCGTCGCGGCGCGTAATATTTGTTCCAGACGGTCAAACCGGTGTTGCGCCATTCGTCCATGATGGAATCCCCCATGAACAAAATATCAATGCCGCCCTTCTGCGCTTCCTGCACAAAGCCTTCGTGCCGGGCCACCCAATTGGCCGGGTCGGCGCGCAGCTCAGGAATAATGGCGGTATGGGACAACCTCATTGGTATTTTAAACATACGATCCGATTGCGATCAAAAAAGCGAATAACGCAGCGCCGGGAAACGGCAACCATTGGGTTTCTTCATCGGCGGAATGTAAATATTCATGAGGGCAAAGACAATTTTAATTTGGCGCGTTCGTAGCGGCGGTCGGCAGACCGCCGGATGATTCGGAAAATTCGAGTAGTGCGGATGTCTGCCGAAGGTTTCAACAACTCACGTGCTGGCGCTCGTGTAACGGCGGATGGAGAACCGCCAGAACCATTCGGAAATGAGCGCCCAGACGACACCCAGGCCAATCAACACCAGCCATGGCTTGGGCGAGGCCAAAGTGCTCACCAGCACGCGCACCGGCACGTTGGACACCAGCAGCACGGGCAGGGCGAAAGTGAACACGGCCTTGAACACGCCGCGAAACGCCTCGTCTGGCATCCGCGCGATGTTGAACAAATTGAAGTAGCCCCACACAATGCCTTGCGCGCGCACCGTCCAAAAGCTCACCGAGGCAAGCATGAACATGAGCGAATAATGCACCAAAAGCCCGGCGGCACACAACGCGCCAAAGCCGAGGAACTGAACGAACGTCGGGTGCAAATGCAATTTTCCCGCCGCGTACATCATGACGCAAACGGCGAACGCGGCGTTAGCAAACGAAGGCAGGTCCACCTGCCGCGTCGAGACGACAAAACGCGTGTTGACCGGCAGCAACAGCAGGAAATCCATTTTGCCGGTCCGCACGAGTTCGGAAAGGTTCGTGCAGTTCACGAGGAAAAACGCCTGGTAAATCTGCTGGATAAAACTGCTCGTGCCGGTGAGCAGCACCACCTGCCATACTGTCCACGTGCCGACGGTGGTGGTCTGGCTGAAAATCACGCCGACGAAGGCGAGTTGCAGTCCGAACCAGGCCAGCTCGACGATGATCCAGAGGAGGAAGTTGCCCTTGAACGACATTTCGCGCGTCACCGAGGTTTTCCACAGCGCGGCGTAAATCGTGAGATAACGCTTCAAGTTCATTTGCCCGTCGCAAAATTTAACATCAGGTGAAACGAAAGCCAACTCCTTGGCGCGTCGAAGCGCGGCATAGACGGCTCAACTTTCAACCGACATCAGCCGTGAATTGACGCAACCAAGCCGCTTGTTTAAGCTCCACTCATGGCGAATAAATCCGCTGCCAAAGTGGAACAGGCTTCCAGCCTGTCTCCAAAATCAAAAAATGAGACAGGCAAGATGCCCTTCCGGCGTTCTTCCGCCCTCGTGGACAGCCTCCCAACGCGGCGTATTTCCTGATGCCACGCCGCCACCCGAAGCCACGCCAGCGGGGTTCAAATAATAGTTGACCGGTTGTATAAATAATTTACCGTACGCCGCGTCGCCAGGAATCCGCGATAAAATTATGGGTCGAACCAGTGATGCCAGAGAAAAACTTTTGTCCGTGGCCTTTGATCTCATTCACGAGAGCAGCTACGGCTCGGTCAGCGTGGACCATATTTGCCACCGGGCCAAAGTCAACAAGGGCAGTTTTTATTACTTTTTCAAAACCAAGACGGATTTGGTCGTTGCCGCTTACGAAGAGCACTGGCGTTTGAAGGAGCCGAACTACGAACGCATTTTTTCCCGGCGGAATCCCCCGCTGAAACGGCTGCTATTGTGGTGCGATTACGTCCGGAAAACGCAGAAGCAACGTCACCAGAAATACCACCGGGTTTGCGGTTGCCCCTATACCAGCGTGGGCGGCGAACTGGCGACCCAGGACAAAAAGGTCCGGCTCAAAACCCAGGCCTTGATTGGCCGGTTTGTCCAATATCTGTCGGGCGCCATTGCCGACGCGATCAAGGACGGGAGCGCCCCGGCGGGCGATCCGGAGACCAAAGCCATGCTGGTTCACGCCTTTGTGGTCGGGCTTTTGCTGCGCGCCAAAATTTACAACGACCTTAAAATACTGAAGCATCTCGAAACGGGACTGTTTGCCTTGATTGGCGCGGAAATTCCAAAGGGTTGTTCGTGATGAGATGAATCCCAACCCGCCACCGAATCCGGTTTCAATGAATTAACCTTTATGTGGATTGTCAGACTTGCCCTTCGCCGGCCTTACACGTTTGTGGTGGCCGCGCTGCTGCTGGTTTTGTTGACGCCGCTGATTTTGCTGCGGACGCCGACGGATATTTTTCCCGCAATCAACATCCCGGTCGTCAGCGTCATCTGGCGATACGACGGCCTCGATTCCCAGCAGTTCGAGCAGCGCATCACTTACACGCATGAACGCGCCCTCTCGGTGACGGTCAACAACATCGAGCACATCGAGTCCACTTCCTACAACGGCATTTCGATCGTAAAAGTTTTTCTACAGCCCGGCGCATCCGTGGATTCTGCGGTCGCGCAGATCACCGCCTCGGCCCAGACGGTTTTGCGTTCCATGCCGCCCGGAATGCAGCCGCCGCTGATCATCCAGTACAACGCCTCCACGGTGCCGATTTTGCAATACAGCTTCAGCAGCCCGAAAATGTCGGAGCAACAACTTTTTGACGTGACCGCCAACCAGGTTCGCATCGGGCTGGCCAGCGCGCGCGGGGCGATGATTCCGTGGCCTTACGGCGGCAAAACCCGCGTCGTCGCGGTGGACTTGAGCCTGCCCGCGCTGAAGGCGAAAAATCTTGTCGCACAGGATGTCGTCAATGCCATCAACGCGCAGAATATAATTCTGCCCAGCGGCACGACGAAGATTGGCGCGACGGAATACAGTGTAGCCGTGGATTCCAATCCGCGCCTGATTGACGACTTGAACCGCCTGCCGGTCAAGGTTGTGAATGGCGCGACGATTTATTTGAGCGACGTGGCGCAGGTTCACGACGGCTTCACGCCGCAACAAAATGCCGTGCGCCAGGACGGCGTGCGCGGCGCGCTGCTGACAGTCATGAAGACCGGCTCCGCCTCGACGCTGGATGTCGTGCGCGACATCAAGGCCGCCCTGCCGCGTGTCATGGCCACTGTGTCGCCGGATTTGCACGTCCAGGAATTTGCCGACCAATCGCTGTTCGTGCGCGCGGCCATCAGCGGAGTGCTGCGCGAAGGCGCGATTGCCGCCGCGCTGACCGCGTTGATGATTTTGCTGTTCCTCGGTTCGTGGCGCAGCACCATCATCATCGCGCTTTCCATTCCCCTCTCGGTGCTGTGCTCCATCGCCACTTTGAGCGCGCTCGGCGAAACGATCAATTTGATGACGCTCGGCGGCTTGGCGCTGGCGGTCGGCATTCTGGTGGACGACGCGACGGTGGCGATTGAAAACATCCATCGCCACATGGCGGCCGGCGAAAAGCTGGAAGATGCGATTCTCGTCGGCTCGCAGGAAATCGCGTTGCCGGCGTTTGTCTCGACGCTGTGCATTTGCATCGTGTTCGTGCCCATGTTTTTTCTGACCGGCGTGGCGCGTTATCTGTTTGTGCCGCTGGCGGAAGCCGTGGTGTTCGCCATGCTCGCCAGCTACGTCCTTTCGCGGACGCTCGTGCCCACGCTGGTGATGTGGTTTTACCGCAATGTGAAACTGCACGGCGAACACATTGACGAAGCCAGGGTTCCCGTCCGGCTCTTGCCGCTGGTCAAATTTCAACGCGCCTTTGAAAATGGCTTCGACCGTTTTCGGAGCGGCTATCGCGCCCTGCTGAAAAGCTGTTTTGAACATCGCCGGCCGTTTGCAATGTTCTTTCTCCTGTTTTGCACCGCGTCCTGGCTGCTGGCGCCGGTGCTCGGCCGGGATTTTTTCCCGGCGGTGGATGCCGGACAATTTTTGCTGCACATCCGCGCGCGCACCGGCACGCGCATCGAAGAAACCGAGCGGCTCGCCGGTCAAATCAACCAGGCCATTCGCGCGGAAATTCCGCCCCGCGAAATCGCCGGCATTCTCGACAACATCGGCATTCCGAATTCCTCGATCAATTTGAGCTACAACACCAGCGGCGTCATCGGGCCGGCTGACGCGGACATACTCGTGCAGCTCAAACCCGGCCACGCGCCGACGGAAAATTACGTCCGCCAGTTGCGCGAGCGGTTGAACCGTGAGTTTCCCGGCACGACTTTTTATTTTCTGCCGGCGGACATCGTGAGCCAGACGTTGAATTTCGGTCTGCCCGCGCCGTTCGACGTGCAAATCGTCGGACGCAATCAGGCCGCCAGCCACGCCATCGCCGTGCAACTCGCGGAGCGGATCAAAAAGATTCCCGGCGCGGTGGACGTGCGCGTGCAGCAGCCGGACAACTGGCCGCAATTTCGCATTACCGTTGACCGTTCCAAAGCGGCGGAACTCGGCCTGACGGAACAAAACGTGGCCAACTCCGTTTTGCTTGGCTTGAGCGGCAGCAGCCAGGTGCAACCGGCCTACTGGATTGACCCGAAAATCGGCGTTCAATATCTCATCAATGTGCGCGCGACGGAATACGCCATGGATTCCGTGCAACAACTCAACGCCATGCCGATCAGCGCCAATCAGCCGGGGACGAGTGACGCGCAGATTTTAGCCAATCTAGCGAGCATTTCGCGCGTGAACGTCCCGCCGGTCGTCTCGCATTACAACGTCATCCCCGTCATTGATGTCTTCGGAAACGTGGACGGGCGCGATCTCGGCGGTGTGTTGGGCGACATCCAGCCGCTCGTGGAAAAAGTTCAAAAGGATTTGCCGCGCGGCACCAGCATGGTCGTGCGTGGCCAGGCCGAAACAATGCGCTCAAGCTTTTTGGGTCTGGCCGTCGGTTTGCTTGGCGCGATTGTGCTGATTTATTTCCTGCTCGTGGTTAATTTCCAAAGCTGGCTCGACCCGTTCATCATCATCACCGCGCTGCCCGCCGCGCTGTCCGGCGTCGTGTGGGGACTGTTTTTGTCGCAAACGACATTGAGCGTTCCGGCGTTGATGGGCGCAATCATGAGCCTCGGTGTGGCAACGGCTAATTCAGTTTTGGTCGTGACGTTTGCGCGGGAAAATTTGCAGCGCGGACTTGATCCCATCGCCGCCGCGCTCGAAGCCGGCGTCGGCCGCATCCGTCCGGTTTTGATGACGGCGCTGGCGATGGTCATCGGCATGCTGCCCATGAGCCTCGGCCTCGGCGAAGGCGGCGAACAAAACGCGCCGCTCGGCCGCGCGGTGATTGGCGGCCTGGTTTTCGCCACCATCGCCACGTTGTTTTTTGTGCCCATCGTTTTCAGCTTCATGCACCGGCATCATAAGCCGCAATCAACCAACCCATCTGTAACGCCATGAACTCAAATTTAACCTCATCCTCGCCGCCCATTCGTTTGCGGCGCATTGCCGAAATCGTGGTCGTGCTCGTCATCATCGGCCTGCTCATCGGCTTCGTGCCGCGCTGGATTCACCGTCACCAATTGCGCGCGGAAACGCGCGCTGAGTCCGTTCCGACCGTTGATGTCGTATCGCCGGCCGCCGCCAAGGCGGATTTGGGCACGCCGTTGCCCGCTGAAGTTCAGGCCTTCGTCGAAGCTTCAATTCACGCGCGCGCCAGCGGCTATTTGAAAAACTGGTTTGTGGACATCGGCGAGCACGTCACCAACGGCCAGGTGCTCGCGGAAATTGACACGCCGGAACTGGATCAGCAACTCGCGCAGGCCAGGGCTGAATTGGATCAGGCGAAGGCCTCGTTGGACCTGGCCAAAGTCACCGCCGACCGCTGGACGGAATTGCTCAAAACCGCCAGCGTCAGCGAACAGGAAACGGCGGAAAAAACAGCGGATTACACCTTAAAGCAGGCGAACGTCGAAGCCGCGCGCGCGAATGTGCAGCGGTTGGAAGATTTGAAAGTGTTTGACCGCGTCACCGCGCCGTTCGACGGGACGGTGACGTTGCGCAACACGGACATCGGCCAGCTCATTTCCGCCGCCAGCGGCCCCGAATTGTTTCGCCTCGCGCAGACCGATCCGTTGCGCGTCTATGTCCGCGTGCCGCAGCCGCTCGTCCACGCCATCGCACCCGGCCAGAAAGCCGAGCTGGCATTTCAGGAATTGCCGGGCCGCACCTTCGAGGCCATGGTCACGCGCACGGCGGGCGCGGTGGATCCGAGTTCGCGCACGTTGCAGGTGGAATTGCAAGTGGCCAATCCGCGCGGCGAAATTCTCGCCGGCGGCTACGCGCAAGTGCGTTTCACTGAAGCCACCGATCCGCATGGGCTGACGCTCTCGGACAACACGCTGATTTTCCGCGCGCAAGGAATGCAGGTCGCCGTCGTCGGCAGCGACAACAAAGTGCAACTGCGTTCCGTCAAACTCGGCCGTGATTTTGGTGATGTCGTCGAGTTATTGAGCGGACTACAGCCGGGCGACCGCGCCATCATCAATCCGCCGGATTCCATTGCCGAGGGCATGACGGTGCAAATCGCGCAACCGGCGGCAACCCATCCGGCGAAATGAAAAGATTTGTTTTCATCAGCGTTTTGGCGGCTGGCCTGGCCGGTTGCGCCGTCGGGCCGAATTATCATCGCGCCGCCGCGCTGCCGGACCAGCCGTTGCCGAAACAATTCAGCGACAACAATCCGACGAACGCCACCTTTTGGAAAATCGCCGAACCGTCCGCGAATCTGCCACGCGGCGCATGGTGGCAATTGTTCAACGACGCGGAATTGAACCGGCTGGAGACACTGGCGTTGACGAACAACCAGAATCTCGTGGCCGCCGCCGCGCGTTTTGAGCAGGCCCGCGATCTGGCCGCCGCCGCGCGCTCGGAATATTTTCCGCAACTCACCGCAGGCGGCACGCCGGGCGGCGATGTCACGCGCCAGCGCACGAGCGTCAACGAACCTGAGAATGGCCAGGCCGCCGGCGCGGCGCATACTTACGACACTTTCACTGCGCCGATTTATCTGGGTTGGGAAATGGATTTATGGGGACGCGTCCGCCGCCAGTCGCAAGCGGCACGCGCGCGTTTCGCCGCCAGCGTGGACGATTTTGAATCCGCCAGACTGGCCGTCGCCGCTGAAGTGGCCGACGACTATTTCAACGCGCGGACATTGGATGAGGAATACCAGCTGGTCGCAAACACCATTGGCGCGTATCAACTGTCATTGGAGCTGACCCAAAACCGGCGCCGCGGCGGCGTCGTTTCTGATCTCGATGTCGCGCAGGCCGCGGCGCAACTGCACATCGCCGAAGTGCAATTGCCGGACATCGAATTGCGCCGCACGCAAACCTTGCACGCGCTCGCCATTTTGTGCGGCCAGTCGCCGGTAGATTTTTCCATTTCGACCAATGCCGCAACGGCCATGGTTCCCGGCATTCCACCCAGTCTGCCGGGTGAATTGCTGGAACATCGTCCCGACATCGCCGCCGCGGAACGCCGCATGGCCGCCGCCAACGCGGACATCGGCGTCGCCAAAGCCGCGTTTTTCCCGACAGTCAAAATTGACGGCCTCGCCGGTTTTCAATCCATCGGTTTCAATTCCTGGTTCAACTGGCCGAGCCGGTTTTGGGCGGTCGGACCTTCCCTCGAATTGCCGCTGTTCACCGGCGGTTTGAACCGCGCGAACCTCGCCGCCGCCCACGCCGCTTACCACGAAACGGTCGCCAATTATCGCCAGACGGTTTTGAGCGCTTTCGGCGAAGTGGAGGACACCCTCGCCGCACAACAACTGCTGGCCAGGGAATGGAATGCAGAAAACGAGGCGGTCGCCGCCGTGCGTCGCGCACTGGAAATTGCCAATAATCGTTACCAGGCCGGGCTGGTGACTTATCTCGACGTGGCGACGGCGCAAACTGCAGCCTTGAATCAGGAGCGCAACGCCGTTCAACTGCAAGGCGCGCGCCTGATAACTTCCGTCAATCTGATCAAGGCCCTCGGTTGCGGCTGGCAGCCATCCGCCGAAGCTCCCCGAGTGCCGGCTAGGTGACCGTCCGCTGCCACGAAATTTATGGAAAACATCGCGTCCCGGCATTTCGATTTTGTAGGAGTCGAGGTGACGAGACTCACTTCAAATTCAGGTTGCAGATTTCCAGTTGGAGACTCCTCACGTCGTCTCCTGCGTTTCCAGTTTGAACCACGCCCCCCGCATCCTGGCTTTCCAAAGCGCCAGAGGACTGGCGCACTCCACGACGCTTCGCGAGATTCGGTCCTCGCCGGAGAACGCGCCAGCGTTTTGGACTGCGGCGGCCCGCCGCCGCTCTTGACCTCGCGTAAAAAGAAGGAGAATCGTTCGCCGTCCCCTTGAAAATTCGCGCGACTGGATTTGCCGGACACTCATCCGCAAAACCAAAACCGGCCCGCCGCCATTTCCTCTCCTGTATTCGAGCCTCGACCCTTTTGCCGGCTCTCAACCTTCAATCTTCAACTTTCAACTCAGCCCGTCATCCTCCAAACGCGGCGTATTTCCTGATGCCACGCCGCCACGCGAATCGCGCCAGCGCATACGCGAGCAGCAACCAAAGCGATTGCACCAGCAAACCGAGCCAGACATCCGCACCGGCGATTTTGCCCATGTAAATGGCGATGGGCACATAAAGCATGGACGGAAACGGCGTGAAGAAGAGCGCGTGCCCGATCGCAGGCGGCAACAGGTCGAGCGGGAAGAGATGGCCGCTGGCGAGATATTCGAGCGCGAACAGGATGAAAATGAACGTGGAAATTTCCAGCAGCCAGAACGCCAGCATGGCCATGGTGTAGGAAATAAAGAATTGCAGCAGCGCCGTCAGCACGAGCGAAATCACAAAGGCGGGCAGCGCCGCCACGCCGGCCGGCAAAACCACATAATCCCGGAAGCAGAAAATAAAAACCGCCAGCGGCACGCACGCCATGGAAATGAACGCGATGCGCCCGGAAAAAAACAGGCACAGCCGGTACCACAGATAATCAATCGGCTTGAGCAGGAACTGGCTGATGTTGCCTTCCCGGATGTCCGCGGCGATCTGCCAGTCATCCTCGTTCACCGCCGTCAGCACGTCCACGACGGCGACCATGAGGTAGTAAAAAATCATCTGCGCCTGGGTGTAACCGCCGAGCGCGCTCCCCTGCCCTTTCCCCGCGTAAATCGTGCGCCAGAGCGACAGCATGGCGAACAGCGGGATGAAGCTGAACAGCGTCCGCGTCAGGTAATTGACGCGATACGTCAGGTTGTTCTGGATCCCGATGCCGATGACGTGCCAGTATTTTTTCATTGGCCACCGTTAATGAAGCATAGCCAACTCCAATCCTCAACTCCTTGTCGCGCTGAAATGAAAGCAAAGACGGACCAACCGCCAACTATTTCGAGCCGCCGGGGGACATGAAAGGTTTGTCGAGTTAATCTTGGCGGCCCTGATACAGTGCGCCGTCCAGGGCAAGAGTCGAGGCTGTATAGATTGGCATGGACGGTAACGCCCGGTTGCCTTGTCGGGTCAGCAAGGCATCCAATTTGTCCAAGGACTGATTGGCAACCCTTTGGTAGTTGGCGATGGTCGGCGCCAGATCATTGTCCGCGTCCGATACCGACGCGGTTTGAATGCCGGTTCGTGGGGACGAAGAAACCTCCGGTGGTTGCCGCCAGATGGCGACGGTTACGCCGACCACCACCAAGGCCGCGACGGCCGGCAAAGCCACGCGCCAGTTCAACCGGGCTAAATACGTCGCCACGATTTCCCCAAGGGAATCCGGTTTTGCCGACCGCAATCTGCCGGCCACTTTTCGGTGGAAGTTTTCGGACGCCTGAACAGCAGAATTTGTCTCCGCCGCCGCCAGCTTTTCAGTCACGTTTGAAATTTCCGCCAGATAGCGGCGACAGCCTTCGCAGGTTTCAAGGTGCGCCTGAAGCTGCCGCGCCTGCTGCGCATCCAGCGCGTTCAAGGCCAGCCAGGCAATGAGTTTCCGGTTTTGGGCACAAGGTTTCATAATAATCCGCCTTTCGTTTTGAAATCTGACCGTTGGGCGCTGAAGGCATTCATTTTCCGAAGCTTTTCCAAGGCATGAAACAAACGGGATTTGACCGTTCCCACCGAGCAACCCAGAGCGGCGGCAATGCCTTCCAATGAATCATCCACGTAAAAACGCAGATGGATGATCTGCTGGTGTTTGGCCGGCAACGCCTCGACACATTGCCGCACGAGAACCGCCTGCTCGCGCAATTGGACGGCCTGGTCCGGCAGGGCGGCTTGGTCGGCTAGATTGCCGGTGTGTTTCTCAAATTCATCCTGATCCCGCCCATCGGGCGTGGAAACAGGCCGGAGACGATTTTCCCGGAGGACATTGCGGTAACGATTCAGCAGGATCGCACAAAGCCAGGTGAAAAACTGGCAGCGCCCGTTGTAACGGCGCAAACACTTCCACGCTTCCACCAGTGTGTCCTGCGCGAGGTCTTCGGCCAGCGTGAGGTTGCCACACAGCGCGACGGCCTGCCGCAACAGCCGGGTTCCATGGACGCGGCAAATCTCACCGAACGCCTCGGGGTCGCCGGCCCGGGCCTGGTCGAGAAGACTCCGCGTCTCTGGGATTTCGGTTTCCACGAACGTTGGGCTCAGGCTGAACACATTGTGATTATAGCCAAAAAACGGGGACAGTTCCATTGTGGAACCGGCCGGCCCGTCAATTTGTTGCCCGGTGAATCATGGCTGCACCGCCTGACCAATATGCGGTCCATCACCGTAAAATGGAGGTCCCTCTTTCTCGACAAAGATGAGCGCGCAGGGAAGTCCGAGTCCGGTATAAGCGGATTTGAGTTCAAATCCACGATCCACCCCCTCGAACACAAAACGTTGGAAGGCAAAAGGGCCGTTTCCAAAAGGATCCATCACGCTCTTCAATCCGAATTCGCCGTGCAATTTGTATTCCACCGCAGCGCGCATCATCGCCAGCCACGCCTGACTTCTGAATTCCCGCCGTTGTGGTCCCTGCACCGGATTGGGGAAAAGGACTGGAACTAAAGGATTTTGAGATTTCCGAATTTCCGCGTCGAACTTTTGCATCTGGTCTTCAGATTCCGACAGCGGCAGTGTCATGATCCTGGCAAGACGAGGATACAGCGGGTCCATGTCGCTGACCAACTTGAGGAGACCATCACTCGTTCCGCCTGACGCGATAACAATACGCTGCCAGACATTGGTGTCCTGTTTTTCTCCACGTTCTCCATGAAACTCGAAATCAAAACCACAGCGCTCGAAATCTGTGTGAATGCCTTCCATCACCTTCGTGTCGTTTCCTGGATTCTCCCGCTGCAATTTCCGAATCTTGTCCGCCAGCCAATCAGGGCCGAGTAATTTTTCTGTCATCATGGCAGCGGCCACCGTGCCCCGGGCCGGAGCCGCATCGAATCCATCCACCAACTGCTTCAAGGTCTCCGGTGAGAACTGGCCGAAATTCCCCGCCACCGTGGCACACTCGAGGGCTTCAACGGCCTGTTGAACCAGCGCACCAATCAAAGTGCCGTCACGGGAGGCATTTCTTCCCAACACGAACGCCGCGAGCAAATCATCGCGCGCACCGATCTGGTCACCATGCTGCAAATCCCACATCACGCGGGGCCGCGACGCCACGGCCACTGCCTTGACGAGGGCCAGATGAGGAAGCGGCGTGGCTGGTCCGGGACTCAAATCAATGCCCCAATCGCAGGGCACTTTTTGTTGTGCCGCCTCCCGCACCAGGTTGAACTCATTATCATAGCCGGCAAGGATCGGGCCGAATCGTTCCGGGAGCTTTTGTTCCCGCCCGGCTTTCGACCCCAAATAGTCCCAATCGGCGTCAGACATGGTTTTAGGCGCCATCAGAAACGCCTGATAATAAAGCAGCGCCGGATTGATGTCCGTGCGAAACGGCTCTCCGCGTGCGCCAGTCAGGGTTGAAATCAGCAAAGCAAGGCAGGTGAATTTTATGGTTTTCATGATGTTTTTTGATTTTGCATCTGCCCATTGATAACGGGAGTACGCCAAAAGGTTCATTTTTTGAGAGTATTTTAACGGTTCAGTTGCTTGAGTTGCCTTTCCTTCACCCGTCCACCGTCCAGCGAACTCTCCCGCGCCGCAAGCAGAGGAGACGGTCAATTGTTCTTGCGTCAGCCACCGGGCATAACGCATTTTGGGACTGTCAGGCAGCGCACTTGCATTCCGACCCATTTGAACGGAAAAAAATCCAGGCAACGTCCAACTTCAGCAAGTCAGGTTGTCTTGAAACCCGATGCTGATGACATGCCTGTATTTTTCATTCTTTCACAAACGTTTGGAAAATTATCCGCGCAAAATGGAATTGCGATTCAATTTTTATTGCCGAACCACGCGCCCGCAATTAGTGTCAGCGCCGGTGATTGGCCATTTGTGCCAGCCAACGCAACATTTAGGACCAAAGACGTATGACAAGGAAACCTCTCGCGGGCGCGGAATTGAACGGGCTGGTTGCGGGCTTGAACAAGTTGTCCCGCAATTTGTGGTGGAGCTGGGACCAGGAGGCGCAGGATTTATTTCAGGAACTCTCGCCCCGTAGCTGGCAAAATCTTTATCACAACGCCGCCGCCATTTTGCGCGAAGTCTCGGAATATGAACTGCGCGTCCGTTTGCAGGACGCCGACTTTGAGCATCGCGCCCTGGCCGTGCTGCTTAATTTCGAGTCGTATCTCCAGAGCAAAACCACCTGGGGACACGTGAATGCCCCGCAATTGCTCCAAAATCCCGTCGCTTATTTTTCCGCCGAATTTGGTTTTCACGAGTCGCTGCCGATTTCGGCGGGCGGCCTCGGCATCCTCGCCGGCGACCACGCGAAATCCGCCAGCGACCTCGGCCTCGGCTTCGTCGGCGTCGGTTTGTTTTACCGCGAAGGTTACTTTCAACAGGCCATTGACTCGAACAACTGGCAGACCGAATACTACAACCTGGTGAACCCGCAAAACGCGCCGCTCGAACCCGTGCTGGACGCCAACGGCCAGCCGCTCGTGTGCGACGTGGAGATTGACATGACCCGCGTCTTCTTTCAGGCCTGGCGCGTAAACGTCGGGCGCGTGCCGGTGTATTTGCTCGACGCCAACCGCCCGGAAAACGGCGAGCATTTCCGCGATTTGACCGCGCGTGTTTATGGCGGCGACGGCACAATACGCATCATGCAGGAGATGTTGCTCGGCATCGGCGGGGTCCGCCTGCTGCGCAAGCTTGGCGTGCAACCGTCGGTCTTTCACATGAACGAGGGGCACGCGGCCTTCCTGACGCTGGAATTGATCCGCGAAAAACTGGCCGCCGGACAAAAATTTGCCGACGCGCTTGCCGCCACCCGGGCGCAATGTATTTTCACCACCCACACGCCGGTGGAAGCCGGACATGACCGTTTCCCTCCCGAATTGATGGACTACGCGTTCCTGCTTTACCAGCAGCAATTGCCCGTGCCGTTTCAGGACATCATGCCGTTGGGCCGCGCGCATCCCGAAAACGCGCACGAGCCGTTTTGCATGACCGTGCTCGCGCTCAAAGTGTCGCGCGCCGCCAACGGCGTGAGCGAACTGCACGGCGACGTCAGCCGGCACATGTGGCAATCCCTTTATCCCGGCACACCCGTCGAAAAAGTTCCCATCGGCCACATCACCAACGGCATTCACCTGCTCGGCTGGATGAAAGGTTCGGTGCGCCAGTTCTGGCGGGAAAAAATGAAGGACAAGCGAGAGGGCGTGGTCAGGATGTGGGACGAAAAATATGGACACGATTGGGCGGCGGCGATTCACCACGCTGAATTCTGGAAAAAAATGGCCGACCCGGCGTTTGTTTCCGATGAAGAGCTTTGGGCGTTGCGCTACAAATTGCGGCGCGAGATGATTGAATTCATCCGCCGCCGTCTGTTGCTCCAAAACCAGCGCATGACGCAGGGCGATTTCATCCGCTTCGATCACCTGCTGAATCCCGATGCGCTGACCATTGGCTTCGCGCGCCGCTTTGCCACTTACAAACGCGCGCCGCTGATTTTCCAGCAGTTCGACAACATCGTGAAACTCGCGCACGATAAAAAGCGTCCGGTGCAATTTATTTTCGCCGGCAAGGCGCATCCGCGTGACGACGAAGGCAAACGCTTCATCCAGCAAATCATTCACCTCAGCAAACAGGGTGAATTGGCGGGCAATGTGGTGTTTGTCGAAAACTACGACGTTCACATCGCGCGGCAGATGGTTTCCGGCTGCGACGTCTGGCTGAACAACCCGCGCCGCCCGCTGGAAGCGTCCGGCACCAGCGGCATGAAGGCCGGCTGCAATGGCTGCCTGAATTTCAGCATCCTCGACGGCTGGTGGCGCGAGGGTTACGACGGCACCAACGGCTTTGCCATCAGCGGCGATTCCAACCCGAATAATGTCGAGGAACAGGATCGCGTGGACAGCGCCAATCTTTACCAGACGCTCACCGAACAGGTCATTCCGATGTTCTTCGACCGCGACGAACAAGGCATTCCGCGCCAGTGGATTCAGCGCATCCGCCGCGCGATGGTCACGCTCGTGCCACATTTCACCACCGACCGCATGGTCAAGGAATACACGCGGAAATATTATCTGACGAAGTAAGATTTGTGGTAGGGCTGCGTTGCTGCGCAGCCCAAATATCAGGGCGGCGCGGCAGCGCCCGCCCTACCAAATCAACAAACCAACACCAGCGCCGCCGCCGGTTGTGCCGACTTCACCACGCCGTTCAATTTCCATCCTTGCGCTTCAACTGCGCGTCACTCTCTCAGCGTGCGCCCAGTTCGAACGCGCCAATGTCACTGCCGTCACCCCCCGGCGCATTGGGAATGGCGGTGTAATTGTAAGGCCGATGATGCCCGCGCTGGTCAGTGTGAACCCCGAAGCTTTTGCCCTGATCAACCGCCGGACTGCCGGCCAACAACGCATGCGTGGGCGTGGGGCCGCCGTTCATCTGTAGCGGACCGATGAGCGGATTAATCGGTGAGGCGATGCTGCCAACCTGGTCGGCGTTCATGCCGTTCGTGAAACCAGTGCTGTCGTCGGCCTCACCAATTAAATTGAATTTTTGCGACGTGAAATCACCGGCGAGGTCGGGGCCGAAGCCCGGAGAACCAGCATCCCCTATCGTTTCTTGTTGCGTAAAATCATTAACATTTGTTCCACCCAATCCTCCAGCGCTTGCCGTGTTTAACGCAATCAATGTGTTACGCATAGTAACATTTGTGCTGCTTGTATCATTCAAAATACCGCCGCCATCGCCACCTTGTCCGCCCGAAGTTGCGGAAGAATTGTTAAGACTTCTATCAGTATTGCCGCCATTGCCGCCAACTCCGGTCTGATTCAACGCAATAGTGCATGAAGTCAAATCCAATGAACCAGCGTTGTAAATTCCACCACCGCCACCACCACTAGTACCACTGGCACCACCACCAAAATCGCCAAACCCACTGCCGCCCGCACGTGCATTTCCGCCTGTACCAAAACTGCCGCCGTCTCCGCCATTGCCACACGAATTGCCATCAACGGCGGAAAAATTTAGCCGCATTTGTCCGGCATTATAGATGCCAGAACCGTCGCCACCTGAACCGCCCCATCCTCCCGGAGCAGAAAGTGTAATTAAACCTTCTGGATCGCCACCACTGATTCCCTGTCCGCTCGTGTTGACGCTGACGATGCAATTGTTCAAAACGATGGTTCCAGAATTGTAAATGCCTCCGCCGTCTCCACCGCTGCCACCAAAGCCAAAAGCGTTGCCGTCAGGAGCACCACCAGCACCACTTTGATTTTCCGAAATAACACAATCTGTTAGATAACAAGCGCCGTCATTTTTAATGCCGCCGCCATTGCCGCCGGATGCTCCATCTGCGCCCGTACCCGATGAGTTTCCCGCCACAATACAATTGGCCATCGTCAGTGTTCCCGAATTATAAATGCCACCACCGTCGCCACCGCTCGTGCCACCTCCATTACCGGGGTTACCATTGCCGCCGCCACTTGAGTTGTTCGTGATAACGCAGTCTTTCAACATTAGCACGCCGCCGTTGTAGATTGCCCCGCCATTTTCGGCACCTTTAGTAGGCGTGTAGAAACTGCCAAATTGAGCTTGAGGTGCTGTGCCGCCGGTAATGGTGAGATTTTCAAGCGTCAGGCTGGCGTGTGGAAAAACTTGAAACACTCGGTCGCCCAAACCGGTCGCATCAATGGCCACATTTGAACCGATCCCCATGATAGTCAGGTTCGCTCGCGTGATGTCCAAATCTCCCGTTCGCGCTGCGTCTTCATCCCCGCCGGAAATGGCCAGTTGATAGACCCGGGGAGACCGCTGCTGGCCAAGAATGATGGTGTTGTTCCCGCCATGACGGTTCGCGTCAATGATGGCACCGCGCAGGCTGGTGATCTTGGTCGTGTCGTTTGTGTCAGTGACGACGTAAATGCGCGCCTGTGCCTGCAGCTCAAACAAGAACAGAACGACAACCACCATCAGAAAGGATCGTGCTCGCATGCCAAAAAAAACTCTTACACAGGACTGGTGGAACATTCGCAACTTTTATCAGCTATGTCAATGATTTAATCATGAACGCACGGAATTAGAATTCCGTTCTTGAACTTCAGCGCATCGTTCGTAACCTTTTTGCATTTACAAGTTATGAACTATAAAATTTCTCAACGCGCCGCTTCGCTGTCACCCTCGCTCACCCTCGCCATTGACGCCAAGGCCAAGGCCATGAAGGCCGCGGGCGAGGACGTCGTCGGCTTCGGAGCGGGTGAACCGGATTTCGACACGCCGCAACACATCAAGGACGCCGCCGCCAAGGCGCTTGCCGCCGGGTTCACCAAATACACGCCGTCCAGCGGCATCCCGGAATTGCGCCAGGCCATCGCCGACAAGTTCAAACGCGAAAACGGCCTCACTTACAAGCCGTCGCAAATCATCGTTTCGTGCGGCGGCAAACATTCGTGTTACAACGTCATTCTGGCGACGTGCCAGGAAGGCGATGAAGTGCTCATTCCCGCGCCCTATTGGCTGAGCTATCCGGAAATGGTGAAGCTCGCGAGCGCGAAACCGGTGATTCTGCCAACCACCGACAAGACCGAATTCAAGGTCACACCCGCGCAACTCCGCGCGGCAATCACTCCCAACACGCGGCTTTTCATCCTTAACTCGCCGAGCAATCCGACCGGCAGCGTTTATACGCCGGTAGAAATCAAGGCGCTGGGAGACGTTTGCGTTGAAAAGGGCGTGCTTATCATGAGCGACGAAATTTACGAGCACCTGCTCTACGAAGGCGCAATACACAAGAGCGTTGCCAGCTTCTCGCCGGCGCACCAGGAACATACCATCATCGTTCACGGATTCGCCAAGGCCTGGAGCATGACCGGCTGGCGTTTGGGATTCCTTGCCGCGCCGGAGCCGATTGCGAAAGCAATTGACGCCGTGCAAAGCCACAGCACGAGCAATCCGACGTCGTTCGCGCAGAAGGGTGCGCTGGCCGCGATCACCGGTTCAATGGATCATTTGAAAACCTGGCTGAGTGAATTCGACAAACGCCGCCGTTTCGCGCACCAGAAATTGAACAGTATTCCGGGTATTTCGTGCGTCAACGCGAAGGGCGCGTTTTACCTGTTCCCGAACATTTCCAGGACCGGCCTCAAGTCCACCGAATTCTGCGCGAAGCTGCTCGAAGCGGAGAAGGTCGCCGCCGTGCCCGGCATCGCGTTCGGCGCGGACGACTACCTCCGCATCAGCTACGCCACCGGCATGGCGAACATCGAAAAAGGCCTGGAACGAATTGAGAAATTCGCGCGAAGTCTGGCTAAATAAATCTGCCCACGGCGTGATTTAACTTAACGGCGCGGAAAGCTGTTCGAGGTTCGCGCCTTCCCGCTGCCAGAGGGTTGCTTCGACCCGCGGCACATACATTTGCGTTTCCGCAGGCAGATGTTCGGCAATGACGTCGTAACTGCGCGTTTTATAGCGATCCAGAAGTTTTTGCACCGTGCCTTCACCGGCGTTGTAAGCGGCCAGCGCCAGCCGCCAATCCTTGAAACGGTCGTGAAGATGTTTCAAATACTGGGCGGAGGCGGTCGCGCTCGGTTCCGGCTGATAACGCTGGTCGCGCGGCCACAAGGAAAGACCGAGCCGTTTGGCCGTGTCCGGCATTAATTGAAACATTCCCGCCGCTCCCGCCGGACTCAGTGCTCGACGGTCAAATGACGATTCCACTTCCGCCACCCAGACCAGTTCCGGCGGAGTCTTTTGCGCGGCGAAAATCGGCTTCAACTCCGGCACATATTCCTTTGCCAGGGCCGGCCAGGGACCGCCGGAAACTTTTTTAACCCATATTTCGCGTTCCTTTTGCGGCGGAGGATTGGGAACCGGTTGGGGCGGCTGGTTGGTTTCAACTTTTGGCGGTGGAATCGCGAGCCGGATTTCGTCCGCGACATCCAGGTAATCCATCTGCGCCCTGAGCCACGCGGCGTAGGGCCGGGTTTCCTCGCGACTTTCCAGCAACGGCAGGACGGTTTGGGCCGTTTGCCGCAGCGCCGCCATATCCACCACGTAGTCGCCTTGAAAACGCTGCTGCACTTCGGTAAAAAAATGCTGGACGGCTTGCTCGTCCGCTTCGGGAAGCGCGTTGAGAACGTTCGTGTCGAGATTCTCGTGCGCCCACGTTTGCGCGTCTTGCACCAGTTCCGGCAAGGTGACCGTGTCGTCATCCGCCCGCGCCACCAGCCAACCCGCCAGCAACAACACAAGGACGACACACCCGATTCTGACTTCGCATCGGCTCCGGATTCGTCGCGCCCGAAATGTTTTCGCAGACATGGCGGCATCATAGGTCAATGTGCCGGCCGGGCAACGGATTTCATCAAGCAAACTCTCACAAGCTGAAGCTTGAACTCCAACCTGGGAGCGCCGGCGTGTTTTGCGGAGAAGCATTCTCTCATCCACTCGCCGCCGGGACGGCAGCGCTCCCAGGCATGCAACCATCAAGCGGTGACTCCTTGATTTTTTGTCAAAGGCATAATCCCGCAACGCGCCGCAAATCTTATTTCAGAAAATCGCGTTGAAGGATCAGCATCAAATCGCGATAAGCCGTCATCAGCTTGCCGGGAAATTCCGCCGCTGCCGTCCCGGCGGACAAATCCACCAGCTCATTCATGGCCCGTTCATAGCGCTGGCTCAAAGCGAGTTGTCGGTCATCCGAGTTTGAATGGCGTAACAATTCACAAACATTTTCGACTTGGCGTTTGGCGTGCGCAATCGTTTTTAACGCCGCGTCCGCGTCAAGCCCGCCGGCTTGGACGCGCTTCAACAAACCGCATTCAAACGTCCGGCAACGTCTTGGCCGGTCGTCGTAAATCCGGCAATGCTTGCCATCGAAACAGGCGCACGGCTGTGCGAAAGCCCGTTGGCGGCCCTTTTTCACCAGTGACAACCCAAGTTCAACCAGTCGTTTGGCATCATCGCCTTTTCGCAGTTCCACGTCGGCAAACAAAACGCCGTTGCAGCACAAGCCGCACTTTGGGCAGAGCTGTAGTGTCGGGGCTGTGCCCCGATTCGCTCGAGCCACAGGCTCGACGCTACAAATGATTTCTTTTTTCATCGCCACAGATGTTTCGGATATTTCCGCTGCAGCTCGGATTTGATGCGCGGATAGTGTTCGCGCCAGAAACTGGCCAGGTCCTGCGTAATCTGTATCGGCTTCATGCCTGGGGTCAAAATGTGAACCAGCACCGGGACACGCCCCAGCGCAATTTTCGGCGTCTGGGTCACGTCATAAAGTTCCTGGATACGCAACGAAATGTGCGGCGAGCCGGTTGCCTCGTAAGCCACCTTCGGCGTGCGGCCGTTCGGCAGCGACAACCGCTCCGGCGCGTGCTTGTCCAGCAACCCGCGTTGCGCCTCGGACAGCCACGACATCACGACCGGTTTCACCTCGCGTTCCTTGATGTCCTTGTAACTCACCGCGCCGTGGCAAAGCTGCCCGATGATATGCTTGCGATCGTCGTCGGTGATGGGCGGAAGCTGGAGTTGGGGACAATGCTGGCAAAGCAGGCGCAGCCGCAACAGCCATTGCTCGACATTGTGATCCCAGTTCGGCAACGGCAGTCGTCCGGCAATAATCTCATCGGCCAGCAATTGTGCCGCCATGTCGGCCGGCGGCGGTTCAACGCGTTTTGCCGACAGCGCCAGGCCGCGAAACTTCAACAGCTCCGCAGCTTGAACCCGTTTGGCCGTTGAATCGAATTGGACGTGCAGGTCGGATTCCATGTCTTCGGGGTAAAGTTCGCGCAGCCAGTCCACTTCAATGGCCGTGGCAAGGGAAAGAATGGTGTTCACTTCCCGGCCCTCGACTTCGCGGACTTCGGCGGCGACGAAGAGCGTGCTGTGTTGCACAGCGCTTTCGCGCGCCAGCACGCCGCGACGATTGTGAACCAATTCGCATCGGAGCGTGCCCTGATCAAGCCGGCGCGCCACCCGGTCGGAAAACCCGATGAGAATGCACTTTTGCAAGGCCTCGTCCTTCACCTCGCGCGGTTTCACATCGAGCCCTTCATTTTTGGCGATGCGAAGGAATTGTTCGAACAACGGCCCGACCTGCCGCGCGGTTACGGCGTGAATGCCAAGCCGGCGGCAGGCGTCGAGGTGGAATTGGTTTTTGGCCGCATAAGTCCACGCCCGCATGAGAATCCAGAAATCCGATGACGCCTTCTCCCCCAGCAAATCCTCGCGGAACGAGTTCGTATCGCGGTCCACGTTGCGTAGCAGCAAGTCGCGCCCCTGTGTGAGCGCGGCAACGAGGCAGGCTTGGTGGACACAGCCGTATTCCTGCGCCGCGAGCAACATGCGCGAGTAACGCGGGTGCAACGGAAAGGCGAGCATCTTGCGGCCGATGGGAGTAATTTGTAGCGCAGACATTCTTGTCTGCGGGTACGGCGGACATTCCTGTCTGCCGTTGGAACTGGCGACTGGAAAGTCACCAGAACCCGCAGGCTGGAAAGCCTGCGCCACAATGTGCAACGCGCCCAAATCCAGCAACAATTCCTCCGCATGGGCCAGGCCTTGTTCATTCGGTGGTTCGAGCCACCGGAATTTCCGCAAATCTTCGACCCCGGCGACTTTGAGCGTGAGCACCACTTCGGCCAGGTCGAGCCGTTTGATTTCCGGCAGTTCCTGAACCAGCCGATGTCCATGTTCCTCCCACGACCAAAGCCTCATGCAAACGCCTGGCGCGGTGCGGCCCCCCCGCCCTGCCCTTTGGTCCGCTGACGACTGGCTGATCTTCTCGATGAGCAGCGTGTTGATGCCGCGATACGGATCGTAACGCGGAATGCGCGCCAGGCCGCTGTCAATCACCAGCCGGATGCCGTCAATGGTCAGCGATGTCTCGGCAACGTTGGTGGAAACGACAACTTTGCGCTGGCCGTAACGCGCCACCGCGGCGTCCTGGTCTTTGGGGGAAAGTTCGCCGTGCAACGGAAGCAAAATAAAACCTTTCGATTCCGAAGTGTGGCGGATGGCCTCGATGGTCTGCGAAATTTCGTAACCGCCCGGCATGAACACCAGCACGTCTCCTTCGCCTCCGGAACCAACGTAATGGCTGAAAGCCTCGGCAGCCTGCTCCCAAACCGGCCGCTTGTCCGTGTAACCCGGCTGCGCGGCGTATTCGATTTCGACCGGGAATACACGGCCCTCGGAGGAAAGCATGGAGCATCGGTAGGGCGCGCAGTCCCCTGCGCGCCGCGGCGGGCTGGGGACAGCCCGCCCTACCTGATTAAGATAATTCTCCAACAAATCAGCGTCCAGCGTGGCGGACATGACGATGAGATTCAGGTCGGGCCGGTGCTGCTCCTGCAAGTCGAGCGCGCGCGCCAGCGTGATGTCGCCGTAAAGATGGCGTTCGTGAAATTCGTCGAAGATGAGGACCGAAACTCCACGCAGCTTCGGATCGTCAATCATCTGCCGCAACAAGATGCCTTCCGTTTCAAAACGAATTTTCGTCTGGGGCGACGTGACATTTTCGAAACGAATTTGGTAGCCGACCTCGTTGCCGAGCTGGACGCCGAGTTCCTGCGCCACGCGCGACGCGAGCAACCGCGTGGCCAGCCGGCGCGGCTGGAGAATCACAACCTGACCATTGCCCAGCAAACCATGCTTCAGGAGCATCTGCGGGACTTGGGTGGATTTGCCGGAACCGGTCGGCGCGGACAAAATCAGCCGCCGGCCGGTTTTCAGCCGGGCGACAATGTCGCGCTCGATTTCGTAAATGGGAAGGCGTTTAGCCATGCGCCTCAATCGTAGCTGGCAGAAGAAGTCAATAGCGAAAAGATTTTTATGTCCATGCCGCGCGACATGCTGCGTTATGGTTTTCGAGATTGCCTTAGCGCAGGGAATTGGCAATAAAAGGGTAAAAGTCCTGGCGCGGATGGAAACCATGAATAATGTATGAACAAACTCAGATGTCATAATTTCAGGACCCTTTCATGAGCGGAAGAACCAAGAATCAAGCCCTGCTATGCATTCGAACCAGCCTGCTCCGTCCACGGGTAAAATACCGGAAGTAAAAGACTCCCACCCGCTGAAACCTGAAAGCCCTGCGGCTGATTTGAATGACTACCGGCTGGTCCCCGGGGTCTGCATTTTTCTGGCGGCGATCACGTTTGCCGTCTTCGGGCAGACACTGGGGCACGAGTTCGTCAACTACGACGACAACATGTATGTGTATGAAAATCCAGTGGTCTCCAGCGGGCTGAGCTGGAAAGGAGTCAAGTGGGTGTTTACTCATAGCTTGAGTGCCAACTGGCATCCGCTGACGATGATGTCCCACATGCTGGACTGCCAGTGGTACGGATTGAACCCCGGCGGGCATCACCTGACGAACGTCCTGCTGCACACTGCCTCGGTGATCCTGCTGTTTCTTGTGCTGCGGCGGATGACGGGGTTTCCGTGGCGCAGCGCATTTGTGGCGGCGGTATTTGCGATTCATCCGCTGCGGGTGGAATCGGTGGCGTGGGTGGCGGAACGCAAGGACGTGCTCAGCGGGCTGTTTTTTATGCTGACGCTCTGGGCGTATACCCGTTATGTGGCAAGTGACCGGTGGCAAGTGACACGAACGGACTCCGCTTCGTCACGCGTCACGCAATTCGTGTCATTTTTCTACTGTCTGGTGCTGTTGTTTTTTACGTTGGGCCTGATGTGCAAGTCGATGCTGGTGACGCTGCCTCTGGTGCTGCTGCTGCTGGACTACTGGCCGCTGGGAAGGTTGTCAGGTGTCAAGTGGCAGGTGCCAGGTGAAAAGCAGGGAAAACCCTCAACCTTCAACTCTCAACTCTCAACCTTGCTTCTTGAAAAGCTGCCCTTGATCGGACTGGCCGTCGCATCATGTGTGGTCACGATTTTTGCCCAGCAAGAAGCGCTCCAGTCGTTCGACAAGTTTTCCCTGCCTTTGCGCATGGGCAATGCCTTGATCTCCTGCGCGGCCTATCTGGACC